>Ga0111538_10006676_pt1 | contig 15587 bp, 13 predicted proteins | sample SoiMethybrSBSTD1_FD_79669 | JGI IMG/M metagenome (GOLD analysis project Ga0111538, IMG submission 79669) | Bulk soil microbial communities from a Populus tree surrounding site in Tennessee, USA - Soil MetaG P. TD hybrid SBSTD1 (version 2)... | ecosystem: Environmental > Terrestrial > Soil >...
ATGTTCGCGAACTCCCATTTCGCGCTGGCCACCCACGTCCTGACCGTCCTCGCCGTCCATCGCGGCGAGGGGCCGCTGACGTCGGCCCAGATCGCGCGCAGCATCAACACGAACCCCGCGTTCCTGCGCACCCTGCTCGGCCAGCTTCGCGAGGCGGGCCTGATCGAGATCGCCCTCGGCAAGGGCGGCGGGGCGCGCCTGGCCCGCGCGGCCTCGCGCGTCACCCTGGCCGACGTCTATCGCGCGGTCGAGAAGCGCCCGGCCATCCAGCTCCACCGCTGCGCGCCGGACAAGCGCTGCGTCGTGGGCCGCAACATCCTGCCTTTGCTCGACGAAGTCGTGAGTGACGTCGAGACGGCGGCCTTGCGCCGCCTGGGCGACACGACCGTCGCCGACCTGGCCGCCCGGGTCCTCCGCCGCGGCTGATGGCCACCGTGGGGACTTCACGTCCTTTCACGGATCAAATGGTAAGTGAGTCACGTACACACTAGCACGAACGGCGACGACGCCGTCGCCCCCAGCGGAGGACACATGACGAGAAAGCTCGAGAACAAGGTCGCCCTCATCACCGGAGGCACCACCGGCATCGGCCTGGCCACGGCCAAGCGGTTCGCGGCGGAGGGGGCGAAGGTGATCGTCACCGGGCGCAACCGCGAGACCCTGGAGGCGGCGCGCAAGGAGCTCGGCGACCGCGCGGAGGTCATCGAATCCGACGCCGGCGACGAGAAGCAGATCGCGCAGCTCTTCGAGGGGCTGGCCAAGACGCACCGCCGGCTGGACGTGCTGTTCCTGAACGCGGGCATCGCGAAGTTCGCGCCCCTGGCCGACGCGTCGGTGAAGGACTTCGACGCGATGTGGTCGGTGAACGTGCGCGGGACCTGGCTGGCCCTGAAGCACGCGCTGCCCCTGCTCACGGAGGGCGCGACCGTGCTCGTGAACACGTCGGTGGCCGGCCAGAAAGGCCTGCCCAACGCCGCCGCCTATTCCTCCACCAAGGGCGCCCTGCGCGCGCTCGTGCGCGGCGCGGCCAACGAGCTCGCGGAGCGCAAGATCCGCGTGAACGCGATCAGCCCGGGCCCGATCGAGACGTCGATCTTCGGCAAGACCGGGCTCTCCCGAGCCCAGACCGACGAGTTCCTGAAGGGCGTGGCCAGCCAGGTTCCGCTGCGGCGCGTCGGAGCCGCGGACGAGGTGGCAGGGACGGCGGTCTTCCTGGCCTCCGCGGATTCGTCCTTCATCACGGGCAGCGAGATCGCGGTGGACGGAGGACTGGCCCAGGTCTGACGGGCGCGACCGCGGCTAACGGGCGCGGGCCTTCGGAGTCCGGCAGATGGGGCAGTTGGCGATCGTGGGCTCGCGCCCGAACGTGACCGCGGACGGACCCAGGACCTGGCCCGTATCGGCGAGGCGGGCGGAGAACGTCAGGCGGTCTCCGCGGAGACGGCCGGACATCCGGGCCTCGTGGAAGACCCCGCGGTCGATCGGGAACGCGGTCACGTTCCACTGCGCGGCCACGTCGAAGTGGCCGTCGGCGTCGAAGGGGATGGGGCCCGCGATGTCGCCGTAGGTGCAGCCGATGTGGGCGTGTGCGCCGTCGGCGCGCACGAGGAGTCCGGCCTCCTCTCCGCCCCAAGTGCCCACGGCGAGGTTGCCGGGCTCGATCCGCGACGCGCCGCAGGCGGCGGCCAGGACCACGACGGCGGCGAGCATCATCCTTCCGCGCATGGGACGATGCTACCGCCGGGTCGGGCATAGACGGGCACGTCGAAGACGACGGCGTCGTCCTTCTTGCGGCCGCGGATCTCCAGCTCCCAGTAGCGCGGGGGCCGGCGTCGCAGGTCCGTCGGTGGCTGGGCCGGCAGGGCGAACGTGAGGGGCACGTCTTCGCCCCCGAAGCGGCCAGGGAACGGCTGGCGCGCCTCGTAGACCTGGTAGGGCAGGACGGAGGACGTGCGGCTCCCGCGGGAGCGGCGGCTGATCATCCTCTCGTCGATGCAGCGCAGGATGGCCACGACGTCCTCCTGGCCCGCGAAGACCTTGGCGGTGACGCGTGCGGCCAGCGTCTCGCCGAGGAAGAACGGGAACGGGTCGAACGCGAGGTAGGCGCGACCGAAGCGCCGCCGGTCCCGCAGGGCGATGAAGGCGGCCTTGAGGATCAGGTACACGAAGAAGTTCGGGATGAAGAGCATGGCCCCGACCATCGACCGCTCCTCGATGGGGTAGGTCCGGTCGAACGCATACCGCCAGAGGACGTTGAACGGCGCCATGACGAGGAAGACGAACGCAACGATGAGTATCGATCCGGCGCCCCAAAGGGGCGGCTCGTAGGTGCCGCGGGGATCCCAAGGGTAGTCCGCGAACCACGGCTGGTCGGGATGGAGGGCGGCCAGCTTCTTGGCCCGCGCCGCGCGACGCCCATCCACGATTCCCGAGCGGGCGAGGCCGATGCCCAGGCCGATGATGAAGATCAACCCACCGGCCCCGATCCACAGTTGCCCGCCGTCGTTGGACCACAAGCGGCTGTCTCGGCCCGCGGCCGCGAAGCCCAACACGAAGACGAGGCCGAAGCCGATGAAGAAGAGGCCGAGCAGGACCGCACAGCCCCCGCCGAACGGGAGCGACCGGGCGCCTCGTCCCTCCGCCGGCTTCTCCATGGTGTCGACGCTGAGGCCCGTCCCTTCCGTCAAGGGACCACTCCTGGCCGGGCATAAACGGGCACGGTGAACCGGACGGCGCTCGTGGCCGCGCCGCCCGCGATCTCCAGCTCCCAGTACCGCGGGGGATCACGGAGGAGCTCGGTCGCCGGTTGGAGCGGCAGGGCGAACGTCACCGGCACGTCCTCTCCCGCGAACGTCCCCGGGAAGGCCTGGCGGATCCGGTAGAGCTGGTACGGCACAACGGAGACGGTACGACTCTTCCCGGAGCCACCGACCATCGTCCTCTCCTCGATGAACCGCAGCATGGCCACCACCCCCTCCTGGCCGGCGAACATCCTGGCCGTGACGCGCGCCTCGAACGTCTCACCCAGGAAGAACGGGAACAGCTCGAATCGCAGGCGCGGGCGGCCGAAGCGGACGCGGTCCTTCACGAGCGACGTCACGCCCCGGATCAGGAGGTAGATGAAGAAGTCCGGGATCAGGACCATGAGGGCGAGGAGCCTCGTCCGGTCGTCCTGGTGGGGATCGAGGACCGCGAGCCAGAGCACGTTGAACGGCGCCATGACGAGGAGGATGAACAACAGGACGAAGACCCCGGCGCCTCCGCCCCAGGCCGACTCCGCGAAGGTGCCCTCGGGGTCCCACGGCCGGTCCGCGAACCACGGCTGGTCCGGATGGCGCGCCGCCAATTCCCGGCCGCGGGCGGTCCGGGCCAGATCGGCGCGGCCGGAGCGGACGAGGCCAATCCCGATGAGGACCATGAAAAGGAGGGCCGGCGGAATCAGCCAACGCTGCTCGCGCGGCAGCCCGTGAGGGGCCAGCAGCGCCACCAGGCTCACGGCGACGGCGCAAGAGAGACCGAACCCGGCGACGAGAATGCCCAGAACGATGGCGCCCGTACCGCCGAACGGCTGCGCAAGCGCGCCGTGGTTCTCCAGGCGTTTCTCCGACGTATCGATCGCGTCTGCCGCGGCCAGGGTACGCCGCGCCGAATCCCTCACAGGGATTCCCGGCCGTCCATGGTCGGGTACGGTGAAGGGGCGCGTCCGGAGCGGCGTCGCGGCCGGGCCCGCGAGGCGACCGCTTCGATCAGCCGGTATACGAAGAAGTTCGGAACGGGGAGCATCAGGGCGAACAGGACTCGGACGTTGGCCTCTTCGGACGGATCGAAGACGTGGCGCCAGAGGATGTTGGACGGCGCCAGGATGAGCAGGACGAAGGCGGCGGCAAAGAAAGCTCCAGGGTCCGTGTCCCCGAGGCCCGCGCCCGTGAGCGCGGCGCCGATCACGATGACGAACAGCAGCCCGAAGGACATCATCCAGAGCTGATCGGCCTGGGCGGGCGAGAGAGGGCCGGCGGCGCCGATGGCCCCCAGGACGATCCCCAACGCCATGCCGCAGCCGATGAAGGAGATACCGAGCCCTGCCATGCCCATCATTCCGGCAAGGAGCCACAACCGCTCGGCCTGTTACCACCCGTTACACTCGCAAAGGATGAACGAGGGGTACGACTACCGGGAGCGCGCACAGCCGCAGGCGGGTGAGACCGTGCTCGCCTACCTGGCGCGCCGCTATCCGCACTCCACGGCGGAGACGTGGGCCGAGCGGATCGCCGCGGGCGAGGTGACCCTGGGCGGGAGACTCGCGACCGCGGGCGCAGGCGTGAGCCCCGGACAGACGCTGGTCTGGCGCCGGCCGCCCTGGGAGGAGCCCGCGGTCCCGCTCGCGTTCGCGGTGCTCTTCCGCGACGCGCATCTCCTGGCCGTGGCCAAGCCGCGCGGGCTGCCCACGATGCCCGCGGGAGGATTCCTGACCCACACGTTGCTCCACCTCGTCCAACGGACGTTTCCCGAAGCCACCGCGATGCACCGGTTGGGGCGCGGCACGTCGGGCCTCGTGCTCTTCGCGCGCACCGGCGAGGCCCGCCGGGCCGTCGCGAAGGCCTGGCGCACGGGCACCGTCGTCAAGCGATATCGCGCGCTGGTGAGCGGCCGGCCGTCGCGAGACGTCTTCGACGTGGACACGCCGGTCGGGCTCGTGGACCATCCGCGCCTCGGCCGCGTCTACGCCGCGGTGAGCGAAGGCAAGCCCTCGCTCACTCACGTGCGCGTGCTGGAAGGGCGGGACGGCCAGGCGCTGGTCGAGGCCACGATCCCCACCGGCCGGCCCCACCAGATCCGCATCCACCTGGCCGCGGCCGGGCATCCGCTCGTCGGCGATTTTCTCTATGTCGCGGGCGGCTTGCCCGCACCGAGCCCCGCCCTCCCCGGTGAGGTGGGCTATCACCTGCACGCGCACCGGCTCGAGCTCGATCATCCGGTGTCGGGCGAGCGGCTCGTCATCGAATGCCCACCACCGCTGGACCTTCTCGTCAAGGGGTCGCCGCCAGTGCCCGGAGTCACAGACAGCTCGACGCGCGGCTCCTAGGATCGATCGCGAAGATCCCCGCCGTCCTGGCCTGCGCCCTCCTCGTCGGGGCACGCGGCGTTCCGGCTCTGCTCCACGAGGTTCCCATGCGCTCCCTCCCTCCTCCGATCCCACGCGTCCGTTCGTTCGTTTCCGTCCTGCTCCTCACGACCCTGGCCGCGGCCGCGCAGGCCGCGACCCTCCCCTCCGGCTTCACGGAGACACGCGTGGCCACCGGCCTCAGCAATTCGACGGCGATGGCCTTCGCCCCGGACGGACGGCTGTTCGTCTGCTTGCAAGGCGGCCAGCTCCGCGTCATCAAGAACGGCGCGCTCCTGCCCACGCCGTTCCTCTCCGTGACCGTGAACTCCAGCGGCGAGCGCGGGCTCCTCGGCGTCGCCTTCGACCCGCAGTTCTCCGTCAACGGCTTCGTGTACGTCTACTACACGGCGACCACGCCCGCGATCCACAACCGCGTGAGCCGCTTCACCGCGAACGGCGACGTGGCCGCGGCGGGCAGCGAGGTCGTGCTCTTCGACCTCAACAACCTGAGCAGCGCGACCAACCACAACGGCGGCGCGATGCACTTCGGCCCCGACGGCAAGCTCTACATCGCGGTCGGCGAGAACGCGAACTCCGCGAACTCGCAGACGCTGGCGAACCTCCTCGGCAAGATGCTGCGGATCAACGCGGACGGGACGATCCCCGACGACAACCCGTTCGTCGGCACCGCGACCGGCCAGAACCGCGCGATCTGGGCCATGGGCCTGCGCAACCCGTTCACGTTCGCGTTCCAGCCCGGCAGCGGCCGCATGTTCATCAACGACGTGGGCGAGAACTCGTTCGAGGAGATCAACGACGGGATCGCCGGCTCCAACTACGGCTGGCCCAACTCCGAGGGCAATACGACGACCCCCGGCCATCGCAGCCCCCTCTTCTTCTACGGGCACGGCACCTCCGCCACGACGGGCTGCGCGATCACGGGCGGCGCCTTCTACGACCCGGAGACCCAGGACTTCCCGGACTCCTTCCTGGGCAAGTACTTCTTCGCGGACTTCTGCTCGGGCTGGATCCGCCTGTTCGATCCCGCCACGGGCACGGCGTCCGCGTTCGCGAGCGCCATCTCGAGCCCGGTGGACCTGCAGTTGGCGGCGGACGGGAGCCTCTACTACCTCGAGCGCGGCACGGGCTCGGTCTGGAAGGTCGAGTCCACCCTCAATGAAGCCCCCGAGATCACCTCGCAGCCGTCCAGCATCACGGTCTCCGCGGGGCAGCCCGCGTCGTTCAGCGTGTCCGCGTCGGGCACGGCGCCCTTGAGCTACCAGTGGCAGCGCAACGGCGGTGACATCGCGGGCGCGACGGCGACGACGTTCACGCTGCCCACGACGACGCTGGCCGACGACGGCGCGGTGTTCACGGCGGTGGTGACGAACGCGGCGGGCAGCGCCACCAGCAACGGCGCCGTCCTGCACGTGACGTCCAACAACCCGCCCGTGGCCACCATCACCTCGCCCGCGAACCAGACCCTCTACTCCGCGGGTGACACCATCGGCTACACGGGCACGGCCTCCGACCCGGAGGACGGCGCCCTGCCGCCCGGCGCGTTCACGTGGCAGATCGACTTCCACCACGACACGCACACGCACCCGTTCTTCCCCGCCACTACGGGCAACGCGGGCGGCTCCTTCACCATCCCCGACACGGGCGAGACCGCGACCAACGTCTGGTATCGGATCCATCTGACCGTGCGCGACTCGGGCGGGCTGACCTCCACGACGTTCGTGGACGTCGTCCCGCGCGTGGTGACGCTGAGCCTCGCGACCCTCCCGCCCGGACTGCAGCTCACGATCGACGGGCAGCCCATCGCGACTCCGGCCAGCATCGGGAGCGTGGTCGGCATGCGGCGCACGCTCGGAGTCGTCTCGCCGCAGTCCAGCGGCGGCACCGTGTACACGTTCCGGTCCTGGTCCGACGGCGGGGCGGCCTCGCACGGGATCGTGACCCCGAACGCGAACACGGCCTACACCGCCACCTTCAGTGCCAGCACGGTACCGATAGGCGTGGGCCTGCAGGGGTACTACTTCAATAATCAGAACTTCACGGGCACGGTCGTGACGCGCCTCGATCCCACCGTGGACTTCAACTGGGGCACCGGCGTGCCCGTGGCGGGCATCGCCGCCGACACCTTCAGCGTGCGCTGGACGGGACAGGTGCGGGCGAAGGTCACGGGGACGCACACGTTCTTCACGACGAGCGACGACGGCGTGCGCCTGTTCGTCAACAACGTCCAGGTCATCAACAACTGGACGGACCATTCCGCGACCGAGAACAGCGGCACCATCGCTCTCACCGCCGGCCAGCTCTACGACATCCGGATGGAGTTCTACGAGAACGGCGGGCAGGCCGTCGCGGGCCTGAGCTGGTCCGCGCCCGGCGTGGCCAAGGAAGTGATCCCGCGTGCGAACCTGTATCCGTACGCGTTGTTCGTGGTGGGCTCGACCACGTTGTCCGCCGCGGACGCCGCGGCCCGTGACCGTCTGCTGGCCGGAGGCTTCGTGCCCGTGTTGCGCACGGGTCCGGCCGCCACGACCGCGGACGCGGGAGGCAAGGCGGTGGTCGTGATCTCGTCGACGTCCAACTCCGGCGACGTCACCACGAAGTACCGCACCGCGGTCACGCCGGTCGTCGTCTGGGAGCCGCTGCTCTTCGACGAGCTCGGGATGACGGGCACGGCCAGCACGAGCCAGGGCACACAGACGGGCCAGACCCAGGTCGCGATCGTGAACGCGGCCCATCCCCTGGCCGCGGGTCTTTCCGGCACCGTGACCGTGTCCAGCGCCACGACGTTCACCTGGGGCGTGCCCAACGCGAACGCGGTGGTGGTGGCGCGGCCGCTTCGAACGCATCGCGGGCGTCGATCTTCGCCTACGAGCGCGGGGCGGGGATGGTCGGGCTCACCGCGCCCGGCCGGCGCGTCGGGCTGTTCCTGCACGACACGGCGGCGGCGTCGTTGAACGCGTCGGGCCGGTCGCTGGTGGACGCGGCCCTGCGCTGGGCGACGGGACAGTAGGCGTCGGCGTAACGGACGGCAGCCGGGCCAGCGGGTCCGGTTGCCGTCCTACGGCGCGCAGCCGCCGCGCTGCACGTCGCGCAGACCGTGGGAATCGACGGTCTCGCACACGGCTTCGACGTGAGCGGTGTCGCCGTGGAGCGCGAACCAGGCCGTGAGCGTGTTGTTGGAGACCGAGGTGGTCGCGGGCACGCTCGCGGTCACGGTCGTCGGATAGGCGCCCGAGAGCGTGCCCGGCCCGAAGTTCTCGAGCCTCAAGGTGATCGTGTAGGCATCTCCCTCGTCGTCGCGAGTCGTGCACGTCACCGAGGCGAGCTCCTCAGCAAAGGGACAGTCCTCGCCGGTGGGGATGCCGAGAGTGTCCCAGGTCATGCGCAGGACGCGCGCCGGTGAGGCCACGGGTGGAGTGGGCGTCGCGGCTGGGGTCGCCGTCGGGCCGTAGCCGCCGCCACAGCCTCCGGCCAGGAAGACGAGGGCCGCTCCGCTAGCGATACCGAGCCTTGGCACAGGCCTGCTCCTGTCCCGCCGTGCAACCCTGCTTGTAGTAGGCGAGCGCGCGCTGGCGGTCGCGGGCCACGCCCTCCGCGTTGTCGTACATGAGCGCGAGCTCGAGGCAGGCGTCGCCGACGTTGGCGTCGCAGGCGGTCTGCATGCGCTGCACGGCCTGGACGACGTCCCTGGGCACGTGCTGGCCCACGCGCTGGTGGTGCGCGTATTTGTAGCAGCTCGGCTGGCTGCCGCCGTCGCACGCCTTCTTGTAGGCGGCCATGGCCCGGGCCATGTCGCGCTCGGCGCCGATCCCCTGCTCGACGTTGGAGGCGAGGCGCGCGCAGCCGGGAATGTCGCCGCCGCCGCAGGCCTCGTCGAACAGCTTGAGCGCGCGCACGGGGTCGGGCGTCATCTGCGCCCCGGAGGAATACATCACGCCGAGGCTCGTGCAGCCGCGGAAGTCGCCGTTGTTGCAGGCCGCGCGGTAGAGCATGCCCGCCTGCGAGTAGTCGCGCGCCACGCCCCGGCCGCTGAAGTAGGCCGTGGCCAGCTCGTAGCAGCCGCGCCCGAAGCGCCCGTCGCAGGACTCCTTGAACAGCGTGGCCGCGCGCGCGACGTCGGCGGGGGCCACCGACGTCTTGGTGAGGAGGCCGAGGCTGTGGCAGGCGCCGGGCTCGTGCCCCTCGCACGCGCGCTTGAAGAGCGCGCCGGCCTTGGCGGGATCACGCGGCGCGCCCAGGCCCGACTCGTGGGCCAGGCCGAGGCGATAGCAGCCGGCCATGGACCCGCCGTCGCAGGCCTTGCCGAACAGGGCCGCCGCCTTGGCCGGATCGCGCGGGACGCCGCGGCCCTCGCTCGTGGCCACGCCGATCTCGCTGCAGCCTTCGGCGTCTCCGCCCTGGCACGCCTTCTGGAAGAGCTGGGCCGCGCCCGGGACGCTGGCGGCGAGGCCGACGCCGTCGCGGTTCATAACCCCGAGCATGGCGCAGGCGCGCGCGATGCCGCCCTCACACGACTGCGAGAGCAGGGTGCCCGCGCGCCCGAGATCCTTCGGGACGTCCTTGCCGTCGGAATACAGGACGGCCAGGCGGATGCAGGCCTCGGCATATTTGAGGTCGCAGGCACGCTGGAAGAGCGTGATCGCCTTGTTGACGTCCTTGGAGCCGCCCTGCCCCGCCACGTAGATGGCGGCCTGCTCGAAGCAGCCCTTGGCCTGCCCGCCGTCGCAGGCCTTCTTGTAGAAGCCGGAGGCCTTGCCCGCATCGCGCGGCGCGCCCTCGCCGCTCTGGTAGGCGGCGGCCAGGGTCAGGCAGTCGGCGGCGTTGCCCTTGTCGCAGGATTTCTTGACCGCCTCGACGTCGAGGGCCGCGGGGGCGGGGGCTTGCGCGGGAGGCGCGGCCGGCGCCTGAGCCTGCGCGGTGATGGTCCAGCCGACTACGACCAGGAGGAGAGACGTGATCGAGAGTCGCATGGTGGCGATGACACTACCCCCGGTTCGCGGGGAGCGTCAACGTACGGGGTTCACAACCCCGGGCGCGAACGGGAGGGTGTGATATGGCACACGGGTCGCGAACCAGTGCTCGTACCAGCGGACGCTGCGGTCCATGAGGTCCACGATGTGGCGCGGCTCGCGCAGGCCGTGCCCCTCGCGCGGGTAGCGCACCATCACCACGGGCACGCCCACGTCCTTGAGCGCGATGAAGAACTGCTCGGACTCCGCGATGGGGACGTCGTTGTCGTTCTCGCCGTGCACGAGCATGGTGGGAGTCGCGACCTTGCCCACGTGTTTGAGGGCCGACCGCTCCCAGAGGACGTCCATCAGGTTCCCCTGGTGCGGGAGCACGCCCCACTCCATCTGCTCGTACATGTTGTAGTACGTCATGTAGTTGTAGCTGACGTTGTTGATGATGGGCGCGAGCGGGATGGCGGCGCGGAACATCCGCGTCTGCGTGATCAGCCAGGCGCTGAGCTGGCCGCCGTAGCTGCCGCCTTCCACCCCGAGCCGGTCGCGGTCGATCCAGGGATTGCGTCTGAGCGCCGCCGACGTGCCGTACAGGACGTCCTGCGCTTCGTTCCCGTTCTGGTCGCCGTACACCGCGTCCGCGAAGGCCTGGCCGTAGCCGGTGGATCCACGGAAGTTCACCATCAGCACGGCCCATCCGCGGTGCGCGTACTGCTGCACCCGGAAGTTGAAGGCGGGGCCTTGCGCGCCGTGCGGGCCGCCGTGGATGACCACGATCATCGGGTGCTTCGAGTCCGCGGTCCGCCCGATGGGCTGAGCGAGGTAGGCCTCGACGTCGAACTTGAAGTCGTTGCTCCGGAACGTGAAGGGCTCGACCCTGGCGATCTCGACGTCGCGCAGCGCGACCAGGTTCAGGTCGGTCAGCTTGCGCGCCGCGCCCGTCTCGCCGCGCAGGTAGAGCTGGCCGAGGTCGGTGGGGCTCGCGTAGACGTAGGCGAGCACGCCGCCGCGGGCCGTGCTCCAGGACTCGACGCGCCCCGGATCGCCGACGACGATCTCCGCCTTGCCGCCCGCGGCGGGCAGGCGATAGAGCCGCAGGTGGCCGCGCTCCTGCACGGAGAAGTACACCCATCGCCCGTCGGGCGACCAGGACGGCGAGGCCTGGCGGTTGTCGACGGCGGCGCCGAGCTCGCGGCGATTGCTGCCGTCCGCGTTGATGACCCAGACGTGCGTGTCCTCCATCGTCGTCTCGAGGTCGGTGAGGCCGCGATGCGTGGCCATGAACGCGACGCTCTTGCCGTCCGGCGACCAGCGCGGCTGATATTCAGCGCTCTCCGTGGCGGTCAGTCGCCGGATCGTTCCGTCGGCCACGCGCAGGGCAAAGAGATCCTGGTTGTAGAAAAGATCGGGCTCGGGCTCCCGGTTGGAGACGAACAGGATCTCGCGCCCGTCCGGCGACCAGTCGATCGAGTGCTCTTCGGTGACGCCCGAGGTCAGCGCGCGCGGCGTCCCGCCCGCGGCGTCCACGAGGAAGATGTGCCGGCGCCGGTTGTCGTTGAAGCGCGTGTTCCCTTCCACGGCGTCCGGCTTGTAGAGGTAGCGCGTGATCACCACGGGATCGCCCGTGGCCAGCTCCGTCTCCGGGCCGGGAGTGGCGGAGACGAACGCGATCTGCTTCGAGTCGGGCGACCAGGCGATGGCGCGGCCCTCGAAGGTCAGCGGGCTGTTCGTGCCCTGCGTCTCCGCGAGGACGCGGGGCGCGCCCGCCCCGTCGGCGGCGACGACCATGAGGGCGTCCTTGTCGCCGCTCGTTCCCGCGTACGCGATCCAGCGGCCGTCCGGCGACCAGGAGGGATCGGATCCCCTGGCGTCGGCACCCCCCACCTGCGCCGGCGAGCCGTCCGGGAGCGCCATGACCCAGAGCTGGGTGCGCGGACGGCCGGGGCCGTCGTTCGTCTGCACCGTGTAGGCGGCGCGGGTGCCGTCCGGCGAGAGCTGCACCGACGTCACGGCGCGCATCCGGAAGTAGTCGGTGCTCTCCAGGCGCCTCGGCGCGGCCGCGGCCGCGGCGGCGGAGAGAGCGAAGACGCAGGCAAGGGCGAGCCAGCGAGTCATGAGGGGGCCTCCAGCGAGACGCGGAGCATAGGCCGGAACCGGGCTGGGGAGAACCGTGTATGCTCCCCGCCCAGGATGGACCGCGAGCAGGCCGTCGAAGCGCTCCAGCTCCTGCGCCGCGTCGTCGGGCAGGCGCGCGACGACACCACCCTGCAGAACTGGGGCGTCATCTGGATGCTCCACGGCTTCACGAACGGCCTCGGGTTCGTCGGAACGAACATCTTGATGTGGCGCGGCTACACCACGCCATGGCCCTACTTCATGCTCTGGGGCGTCATCCTCCCCGTGAACATGACGTCGATCTTCCTGCTCAAGTCGCGCCCGGCCGGGGCCTGGACGTTCTTCGAGAGCATGATCTGGCTCATCTGGACTTCATTCATCGGCGCCGCCCTCGTGGCCACGGCCGCCAACTTCCTGCTCGGCTTCCAGCTCGTGCAGCTCGGCCCCGTCGTGGCCGTCCTCTCCGCGTACGCGTTCGCGTTGATGGGCGGGATGATGGGCAAGCGCTGGTTCCTCGGCTCCGCCCTGTTCGCGGTGGTGGCGGTGGCGATGGGCGCGTTCCCACGCTTCGGGTTCATCCTCCTGGGGCTCGCGTGGGGGGCGGTGCAGTTCGTCGCCGGCGCCACCTTGCACGCGCAGCGCAAGCGCCGGCTGGCCTCGGGCACTTCACCTCGCCTGGTCTAGAGTCCATGGACTCGGTCCGCCTCGCGATCCTGGGCGCGCTGGCCGCGTCGCGCGTCGGCATGGAGCGTTCCGAAGTGCTTGCCGCGCTGTCCGCGGCGGGCGTGGATTCCGGCGCGGCGTCGCGCGAGCTTTCGGCGCTGGTTACGTCGGGGCGCGTGTCCGCCGCGCGCGCGACCTGGCTGGAGCTGACGCCTTCCGGGATCCTCGACCTGCTGGCGCTGCACGCGGAGATCGAGCGCGCGCTCGACCCTTCGCCACCGTTGCCCGAGCAGGAGCAGTGTCCCTCGGTGCCGTGGCTGACTGCGGTCCAGACCTGCTGGATCGACGCGCTCTCCATCAACTACCGGGTGGATCCTTCTGCGCTCTCGCCCCTCCTGCCCGCGCCCCTCGAGCCCGAAGTCCACAAGGGCCACGGCTGGGTGCAGGTCCTGATGTCGTCGCTGCGCGACATGCGCCCGCCCGGGATCCCGTCGTTGTTCGGGACGTGTTTTTACCAGGTGAGCTACCGCGCGGCCGTGCGCTATCGGGACGCTTTCGGGGCCTGGCGGCGCGGCGGGTACTTCGTGCGCAGCGAGACGAACCACCCCGTCATGCGCGCGGTGGGGAACGCGCTCGCGGAGTTCAAGTTCCACGACTTCGGGGCGGCGGACATGGTGATGCTGCGCGACGGCGACCGCCTGACCGTGGGCGTCGATCCGGAGCCCGGGTTTCCGGACGGGCGGCTGGTGTCGGTGGTGGACACGCGGCCGCTGGCTTCTCCGCCCGCGGGCTCGTGCTGGTCCTCGCTGGGCGAGCTGCACGAGCCCCTCGTCGAGTGCTACGACGCGCTCGGCGTGGACACGGCGGAGGGGCACCTGTACATCCTGACCATCGACCGCGATCCGTGGAACGCGCGGTTCGTCGCGCCGGCCAACCTGTATTGCGAATATTTCGACACGGGCCCTCTCGGGCGCGGGGCGAGCGCGCTCGATTCGGTGCTGCACCTGGAGGAGTGCCGGTATCGCTGGCGGCCGCTACGGAGGGTGGCCCTGGCGTAGAGGTTCGCTTCTATCCGTTTCGGAACGGATGAGGCGCGGCAGATATTCTGTGCGCCGCCTCTCGATTCGGACCTCAGTTTCAGCGCACTCGATCGGATTCGGTGCGCGCGTGTCTCCACGATCGCGCTCTCACCGCGCTTGCGCCCGCCTGTGCCGCGTTCGCGCGCGAGTCTTCGATTCCGTCGATCACATCGCTGCGCGCTCGTCCTGACGCACGCGAGCGCCCCCGCGCGGCCGCGAAAATCAGCGTGATAAACAAGGCGCATGAGTACGAACATCCTCGCTCTCGCCTCCGCCCTCTCCGATCACGACCTCCTCGCGCGACTCGGCACTCTCGCCGGGAAGGAACGCGAGGCCACGGTCGAGCTCGTGGCGCACCTGGCGGCGCTCGATGCCCGGCCATCTCTCTACGCTGCGCGCGGGCACGGCTCGCTCTTCGCCTACTGCACCGATGTCCTGCACCTCTCCGAGGACGCGGCGTGCAATCGCATAGCCGCGGTCCGCGCGTGTCGCCTGTTTCCGGTGATCCTCGACCGGCTCGCCTCCGGCGCGGTGTCGCTCACGTCCGTGCGGATGCTGCGGCCGCATCTCACGCCGGAGAACCACGAGGCGGTGCTGGCCAAGGCCTCGGGCAAGACCCTTCGCGAAGTAGAGGCCCTGATCGCGGAGCTGGCTCCGCGGCCGGATGTCCCGACGTCGGTGCGGAAGCTTCCGGAGCCCGCGCCGCCCACACTGGATCTTGCGCCGACGCCACCAGGCGCGCCGAGTGTGCTCGCTGTGGCGCCGCCCCGGCCGCGGCCCGTCATCGAGACGACCTCGCCGGAGCGCTATCGCGTCCAGTTCACGATCGGCAAGGAGAGCCATGATCGGCTGCGGCGCCTCCAGGGCCTTCTCCGCCGCGAAATCCCGAACGGGGACGCGGGCCAGATCGTCGAGCGTGCCCTTTCCGTCCTCCTCGAGCAAGTCGAGAAGTCGAAGTTCGCCGCCACCTCGAAGCCGCACCGCCCTATCCGTCCCGGAACGGATACGGCCCGCATACCGAACGAGGCGCGTACGCCCGTGGTCCGGTCGCGCCACATCCCGAACGCGGTCCAGCGCGGCGCTTGGCGACGCGACGGAGGCCAGTGCCGTTTCGTGAGCGCGGACGGCGTGAGATGCAAGGAGCGCGTCTTCCTCGAATTCCACCACGGGCAGGCCCATGCGCTCGACGGACCCGCCACCCTCGACAACATCTCGCTGCGCTGCCGGCGCCACAATCAATATGAAGCGGAGCTGGTTTTTGGGCCGCGGGCGCAAATGACCCCACAATGAAGGGCCATGCGCGTGCGCCTCCTGGTCCTGGCAATTCTCCTCCTGGCCGTTCGGGTGCCGTCCCCGGTGGCCCGCGCGGAGGCCCCGACGCGCACCGCCGCCCTGTCGGCGGCGCTTCACGGGAGCCCGAGCGCGATGCACAAGGTCTGGGTCTACTTCCGCGACAAGGGCCCGAACGCAACGGCACGCATGGAGACCCTGGCCCTCTCGTCGCGCGCACGAGCGCGAAGGGCCCTTCGCGGATCCACGAAGGGCGCCACCTTCGAAGACGTGCCACTGGCGGCGTCCTACGTCGCGGAGGTGGCCGGGCGCGTGACCCGCGTGCGGCAGCAGGTGGCCTGGCTCAACGCCATGAGC
>Ga0111538_10006678_pt1 | contig 15586 bp, 10 predicted proteins | sample SoiMethybrSBSTD1_FD_79669 | JGI IMG/M metagenome (GOLD analysis project Ga0111538, IMG submission 79669) | Bulk soil microbial communities from a Populus tree surrounding site in Tennessee, USA - Soil MetaG P. TD hybrid SBSTD1 (version 2)... | ecosystem: Environmental > Terrestrial > Soil >...
ATGTTGCCGCCGACGACACCAGGCGCCAGTTGCGCGACCTGCGAGGCGCGGCGTCCGCTGAGCGGCGTTTCGGCGATCTGCTCGGCGCGCACTGTGCGCCCGATCACCGACGTGTCCACCAGCGTCGTCGCCGCCTGAACTTGAATCGTTTCGCTGAGCGCGCCAACCTCGAGCGCCACGTTCACGCGGATGTTCAGGCCTGCGTTGACCTGGACACCGGACTTGGTGATCGGCTTGAAGCCGGAGAGCATCGCCGTGATCTGATACTCGCCGACAGGCACGTTCGGGAAGGTATAAAGGCCGGCTTCGTTGGTGACTGCCTGACGCGCGATCTTCGTTCCAACGTTGGTGAGCGTGACGTCCACGCCTGGCAGGATGGCCCCGGTGGTGTCCTGCACTACACCGGAGATGTTGGCCGAGTCGAACTGCGCGTGTGCAGACGTCGCACACATCAGGAACACACCGACTACGAGGGCGATGCGCCAGGTCATGATTCCTCCAGGGTGGACTGATATCTCAAAACGCGAGGCTTTTATAACCCCAGCGGCTGCCGGAGTAAAGGAGGGACTTCGGAAAGTAGGCTCCGTGGATGCACCTGGCGGGCCGAAGCGCTATCGTATTGCGACCCATCCGTCATAGAGAGAGGCACATCATGAGATCGGTTCCGTTTATCGGTATCGTGGCCCTGTTGTCGAGCGCCGCCCTCGGCTACGCACAGGGCGCGCAGGACTTCAGCAAGGTTGAAATCAAGACCAACAAGATCACCGACAAATTCTTCACCCTCGACGGGCAGGGCGGCACGATCGGGGTGCTGATCGGCCCGGACGGCGTCTTCATGGTGGACACGCAATTCGCCCCGCTCAGCGACAAGATCGCGGCGGCGATCAAGCAACTGACGCCGCAACCGATCAAGTTCGTCGTCAATACGCACGTGCACGGCGATCACACCGGCGGTGACGAGAACTTCGGGAAGATGGGGGCCACGATCATCTCGCGCGAAGAACTGCGCTTCCGTCTGGCGCATCCCAATCCCGGCGCCAATGGCCAGCCCGGAGTACCGACGGCGCCGGTGGGCCTGCCCAGGCAGACGTATCGCAACCGTCTGACGCTGCACATGAACGGTGAAGAGATACAGCTCATCGCGATTCCTCGTGCGCACACCGACGGCGACACCATGGTCTACTTCCCCGGTCTCGACATCATCATGACCGGCGACTTTTACCGCGCCATTCAGTATCCGAACGTCGATCGCGCCAACGGCGGATCGCTGCAGGGGCTCATCGATGGACTTGGCGAGGTCATCGGCCACGCGGGTCCGAACACCAAGATCGTCCCCGGTCACGGCCCGACCGTGGATCGCAACGCGGTGATCGCGCATCGCGACATCGCGATGGCCGTCCGCGACCGCGTGGCGGCACTGGTGGCGCAGGGGAAGACCGAGGACGAAGTGGTCGCCGCCAAGGTCACCGCAGACCTCGACGCGAAGATTCAACAGGCCGGCACAACCGGGGAGCGCTTCGTCCGGCAAGCGTACGCCGACATCAAGGCGACGCGCTGAGAGCGGGCGCCGGGCTAGAAACCTTTTCCGAGCTGTTCTTGCAATTTGTCCCGATAACCGCGGCTGAGGGGCAGCCGCGTCCCGTTGCGGAGGACGACGACGTATTCACCGTTGAACCAGGGCTGCAGTTCCTTGATGCGCTCGGTGTTGACGATGCGTGACCGGTGGATGCGGACGAAGCGCCGGGTATCGAGCCGCGCTTCCATACGGGTCATCGTCTCGCGGAAGAGATGCGCTTCCTCGCCAAGGTGCAAGCGGACGTAGTTGCCGGCGGCTTCGATCCAGTCGAGATCGTCGGTGCGAAGGAAGAAGACACGCCCGCCTGACTTCACGACCAGGCGATCGAGCTTCGGCGCTTCGGGCTTGATGTCGTTCACCAGCGCGAGCAGGCGGCGACCCAGATCGCCCGCACGACGACGCTCGAGCGAGGCGCGCGCGTGCTTGAGCGTCTCGCGGAACCGCTCGCGGCCGAAGGGCTTGAGTAGATAGTCGAGCGCGTGGACCTCGAAGGCGCGAAGCGCGTATTCGTCGTAGGCGGTGATGAAGATCACCGTCGGCATCCGCTCGGCGCCGATCGCGTTAATCACGCCGAAGGCGTCGAGCCCCGGCATCTGCACGTCGAGGAAGACGAGGTCCGGCGTGTGATGCTGGATCGCCGAGACCGCCTGTGGGCCGTCGCCACACTCGGCGACCACCTCCATGTCCTCTTCCTGCTGCAGCAGCGAGAGCACACGCTCGCGCGCAATCGGCTCGTCGTCGACGACCAGGGCTCGGATCTTGTTCACGCCACGCTCTCCATGTCGGACCGGTCGGGCCCAAGCGCCAGCGACTGTCCCTTACCCTCAGCGCTGAACGGAATGACGACGGTCACGAGCAGCCCACCGCCGGGCGGGGTGTGGCACTCGAAGCGATAGCGATCGCCGTAGAGGTGCTCGAGACGCGACCGCGTATTGGTCAGACCGACACCTTTATGAAAGGCGTCGCTCGTGAGGCCGACACCGTTGTCGCGAACTTCGAGCCGGAGGTCCTGGCCGTCCCGTCGTGCGCTGATGTCCACGCGGCCGCCGCCGATCTTCGGTCCGATCCCGTGGCGCAGCGCGTTCTCGACGAGCGGCTGCAGGACGAGATTGGGCACCGCGGCATCGAGCGTGTCGAGATCGACCTCGATGTGCACTTGCAGACGCTCAGCGAAGCGCGTCTTCTCGATCTCGAGATACTTGCGGAGGAAGTCGAGCTCGTCCTTCAGCGAGACATGTTGCGTGCCGACGCGATCGAGTGTGAGGCGCAGCAGATCGCCGAGCCGCTCGAGCATGGCGTCAGCGGCCTCCGTATCGCGATGCATCAGCGCCGAGATCGTGTTCAGCGTGTTGAACAGGAAGTGCGGGTGTAGCTGGCGCTGCAATGCCTGGAGGTTCGCTTCGGCAAGCCGCGTTCTCAGCTGCGCCGCAGTCAACTCACGCTCCTGCGACTCGCGATGGAAGTCGAGCGCGTGGCTCAGCCCGATGACCGCCCAGTAGGTCATCATTTCCCAGTCGAAGTTCTTGAAGAACAGCTCCTGGAAGTACGTCCACCACGACACTTCACGGCCGGCGAACGCCTCCATGATCAGCACGCGGCAGGTCACCCAGAGCACGGCATGGGCCAGCGTGAACACGACGACGCCGCCGACGTGCATCGCCGCGGCGCGCTTCCATGTATGGCGGCCGAACCGATAGCGGCGCGCCATCCACAACATGCCAGGCACGAGCACCGCCCATGCGTACCAATACGTGATGTTCAGCGCGAGCAGGAGGTGGAAGGGCTGCGCCCGGTCGGTGAAGAGCGCGACGTAGTTGAAGGCCTGCAGACCCGAGAAGATCCCGAGCCCCGTCGCAACTGCGAAGATCCGGAACAAGCTGATACGCCGCGACGGCCAATCCATGAGTGAAATATCGACCGAGCCCGAGCGAACGTCAAGCGTGGGGCCGGGGTCGAGAAGTGAGCGTAACAGGGAGTTATCAGCCTGATCCCTGTGGTTAACATCCGTTCCAGTCATTCGTCACTCAAACACGGTCATCCGTCCCACCGTTCGTCCCAGCAATTAGGGAAAAGCCTGCCGCCCTTTTACGATGCTCGCGTGTCCCTCATCCGCGTGAACGATCCGGACGACCCGCAGATCGATGCCTATCGCAACGTGCCCGATCCGGACCTGCTCATCCAGGGCGGCCTTTTCGTGGCGGAAGGCCGGCTGGTGGTAAGACGGTTAATAGAGGGAAGACGTTTCCCGGTGCGATCGGTTATGGTGACCGACGCCGCGCTCGTCCCACTTCGTGACGTCTTGGCCACGCGTGACGAACTGACCATTTACGTGGTCACACAAACGGTCATGAACGGCATCACCGGCTTCAACCTGCACCGCGGCTGTCTGGCGCTCGGTGAACGTCCGCGTCCTCGCCAGTGGCGCGACGTGATGCGGGACGCGCGTCGAGCGATCGCGCTCGAGCGTGTCGGCAACGCCGACAACGTCGGCTCGGTCTTTCGCAGCGCGTCGGCGTTCGGCGTGGACACGGTGCTGCTCGAACGCAGCTGCACCGACCCGCTCTACCGCAAAGCCATTCGCACGTCGATGGGTGCGGCGTTGACGATACCGTATGCGCAGGCCGAGCCGTGGCCGGAGATGCTGCGCGCGCTCGCGCAGGAGGGCTGGGTGATCGTCGCGATGACGCCAGCGCCAACCGGTTTGGCGCTGCGCCCACTGGCGTTGACCATCTCAGATCGGCCGGTTCTGGTGGTCGTGGGCAATGAAGGCGAGGGGCTCAGCGACGCGGCGCTCGACGCGTGCACACATCGCGCGCGCATTCCGATGACGAACAACGTCGACTCGCTGAACGTCGCGACTGCGGCAGCCATCGCGTTGTACGAGCTTCACCAGCTCGCCAACCCTCAACGGCGGCGTTGAAGCAGCTGCTTGAGCCCGGGCCGCGTCGTCGCGGCCGTGCGCAGATGCGCGTTGAACGCGCGCTGCAGTTGCGGCAGCTCGCCGCGCGTCGCGGCAACCACCTGCAATCCGATGCTGCCCATCTCGTCGGTCGATTCCTCGCCCCACATGACGCGCACCGGCGGACGGCTCGGATTGCGCTTGTTTGCCGCCGAGTTGTCGTAACTGACAACGGCGTCGAGCCGCGTGCCTGCGGGCAGCGTGACGAAGTCCTTGAAGCGGTAGCGCTCCTGCCACGAGAAATCCCAGTCCTTGATCCACAGCAGCGTTTTCACCGCGCCATCGGGCAGCGTCGCCGTCAGCTTCATCTCTTTGCCGAGATAATGCGCGTGCGCGCCGACCGAGAACGCCTTGACGTCGATCGGAATGACAAACGAATCCTGGAGCGTGTAGCGCTCCTGTCCCGGCGGGATGTCGATGCCCTCGAACACGCTGAACAGCGGCGGCAGCTGAATCGTCGTGAACGCCTGCGTCGGCGGACCAGAAGCGAAATACAAACCCACCGTGGACTTCTCCATCTGCGCCTTGCCCGCTGGATGGAAGTGCGTCGAGAGGATCAGATCCGATCCCTTGGGCACCGGAAACGCGAGACCATCCGGCAGTTCGAGTGCGCGACCACCGAGCGCCCACCCGCCGAGACCGCCCGCCACGCGCGCGATTGGATCGACGGGCGGATCATCGGCTCCCCCGCCTGCCCCGAGCGGAGTCGAGGGGCGGCCGCCGATCAGTGCGGCGAGACCTCCACCGGCACCACGGCCGCCGAGCCTGACCCCTCCGCCCATGCTGCCTTGAAAACCCGGACCAGGATCATCCGCATCACGCTCGCGCGCTGCGCCGGTCGCATCGAGAAAGAACAGACTGTGGTGGACGACGGCCCGCGCCGACGGACGGAAGTCGATCGCGCGCACCCAGACGTCTCGATCGAGATTCAATGGGACAACGAAGCTGCGATACACGTCAGGCCCGTTCGCTGCCACCTCGAACGCCTCGCTCATCGTCACGGCCAGATCGGGAGGACCGAGCTGCCACCCTTCCGTAAATTTCGGCAGCGCCGGCAACAGCTTCGCGTCACCCTCGAGCGCACCATCGGCGACCCAGCGCTGAATCGTGTCGATCTCGCTCTCAGTCAGACGGCGCGCATTGGCAAACTCGATATCGGCCGGCGCAGCCTTCCACGGCGGCATGATCCTCGACGCCGTCGCCGCGGCAATCGCCTTCGCTAGCGGCCGCGCATCGCGATAGGACATCAACTGAAAGGGCGCCGCCTCTCCGGGACGATGGCAAGTCGTGCAATTGGAGAAGAGGATCGGCGCGACGTGCTGACTGAAGGTGACGGGGCCTTGCGCCTGCGGCACCGCGGTCTCCCGTTGCATAACGAAGGCGCCGACGAAGACAGCGAAACCCAGAACCACAAGTCGCTGACGCATCATTGGAAACTCCGGAATAGAGTGTAGCCGTGACTGGGCCACAGTGGGACATCATCGGAATCGGCGAGAGCTCGATTGACGAGGTCTTCCGCCTGCCAGGCGTTCTCGAGCCGAACGTCAAGCTTCCGGTGTCGTCACGCCAAATCCGCTACGGCGGCCAGGTCGCGACCACCCTGGCCACGTGCGCCTCGTTCGGCCTGCGCGCCGCGTTTCTCGGCACGACCGGCGACGATGACGACGTCAACGGGCTCCGCAAGGCGCTGGACGATCGCGGTGTAGACACCTCGCTGCTGATTCGCCGGCCGGTCCCCCACCGGCGGGCGATGGTGCTGGTCAGTGAAAAGACGGGCGATCGGGCGGTGCTCTGGGAGCGCGATGCACGGTTGGCGCTCACTCCCGACGAAATCCCACGCGCGACGATCGAAGACGCCAGGCTGCTGCACGTCGACGATGTCGATGTGGAGGCGGCGCTCGTTGCCGCACGCATCGCGTGTCAGGCGGGGATTCCCGTGACGAGCGACATCGACCAGATCACCGATCGCACGCGCGAGCTGATGGCCGCGGTGACCGTGCCGATTTTTGCCGAGCACGTTCCGCTGGAGCTGACCGGTGAAGCCGATCTCGAGCGCGCGCTCCGCACGCTGCGCAAGACCCACAGCGGCCTGCTGTGCGTGACGCTCGGCGCGCGGGGATCGATGCTGCTCGACGGCCATCAGTTGTATCGCGTGCCGGCACCGTCCGTGCGCGTTGTTGACGCCACCGGAGCCGGCGATGTGTTTCGCGGTGCGTTCATCTACGCCTTGCTGCGCGGTGACAGCCCGGTGGACATCCTGCGACTCGCCAATGCGGCCGCCGCGTTGAGTTGCACGCGCGACGGCGCGCTCGACAGTGTGCCGACGCGACGCGAGGTCGAGGAGTTTTTCAAGGTCAAAGGGCAAGGGTCAAAGGGCAAAGGGCAGGGGTCAAAGGGCAAAGGCTAGTGCTTCGACGAATGGTCGGCGTCGCTTCCGCACTCGCGCTCGCCTGGGCGGTGCTCGTCTGGATCAGCGGCGGCACCACGATCGCGGTCGCGGGTCTTCGCGTGTCCTCGACTGATCCGATTCGTCCACTGGTCGCTGTGGCGCTGCTGGCTGCGATTTACCTCCTGACATCGGGACGTCAGCGAGTCCGCGAGGACGCGGCGCTGGCGCGCAGACTCGCAACGGCGTCGAGGCTCGCCGGCGTGCTCGCTGCCGCGATCGGCGTCATCGCGATCGCGCAGTCGTCGTACACGGCATCGGGTGCCGATGCGTACGCCTACGTCACGCAAGCGGACCTGTTGCTGGCCGGCACGCTCACCGTGCCGGTTCCGATCGCGAACGAGGTCCCGTGGCCCGCGCCGCTCTCGACGTTCGTCCCGTTCGGCTACGCCGCCGTGGCGCACGAGTCGGCGATCGCGTCTGCAGTCGGACCGGGTCTTCCGTTGCTCATGGCCTTGTTCAAAGCGATCGCCGGGCATGCTGCGCTCTTTCTCGTCGTGCCGATCACTGCCACGCTGATGGTGTGGTCCACATTTGCCGTCGGACGAGCGTTCGGGTCCACATCGCTCGGACTCGGCGCGGCCTGGCTCACCGCGACGAGCCCCGCGTTTCTGACGATGGTGAAGGAACCGATGAGCGACGTGCCCGCCGCGGCGTTCTGGGCGCTGACGACGTGGAGAGCGCTCGATGCATCGCGTTGGAGCACGCTCGTGTCTGGCGTGGCCGCGGCGATCGCGATCCTGATTCGACCGAATCTCGTACCGCTCGCCGCGGTGCTCGGTGCATGGATGCTGTGGCCGCGAGCTGACACGTCCGTTCGCGATCGCTTGCGCTCGTTCGCAGTGTTCTCGGTGCCAGTCGTGCTCGCATGTCTGGCGATCGCCTGGATCAACCAGACGCTCTTCGGGTCGCCACTCGCGTCCGGATACGGTGCCACCGGACAACTCTTCTCCATCACCAACGTGTGGACGAACGTCCTGCGCTACGGCCGCTGGCTCGGCGAGACGCAGACACCGCTCGTCTTCATCGGTCTGCTCGCACTGGTCGTCCCTTCAGCGCGTCTCTGGCCCACGATGCAGATCCGACGTGGAGCGGGCCTGCTCGCGTCGATCGCTATCGTGGTGTGCGCGATCTACGCCTTCTACATTCCCTTCGATGCGTGGTGGTTTCTGCGTCTGCTGCTGCCGGCATGGCCAGCGCTGTGCGTCGGGACTGCGGCGCTGATCGCCGCCGCATCACGATTCGCCGGAACACGCGCGCGCGAAGTTCAGGTCGTCGCGCTCATCGCGCTCGGCCTCTACACCGCGCTTCTTGCGAGCCGGCTGCAGGTGTTTCCAGACAACGAGGGCGAGCGCCGCTATGCGACCGTTGCGGAACTCGTGCGGCAGGCAACCGATCCGTCGAGCATCATCCTTGCCTCGATCCACACTGGTCCGATTCGCTACTACGCCGGCCGCGACACCATGCGGTTCGACCTACTCAACGAGGAGTGGCTGGATCGCGCGATCGCATGGCTGACCGAGCACGGTCGGCATCCGTACATCCTGATCGAGGACTGGGAGCGGCCGATCTTCGAGACACGATTCGCGGCGACGAGCGCGCTCGGCCGCCTTTCGCTGTCGCCGGTGCTCGCGTATCGCGCATACGGGATCCCAGGCACCGTCTATCTGTTCGACCCAGCCCGGCCGGCAGCAAACACCTGGGAGCCGCCGCCGATCCGCCACCCGCAACCCCGGTGTCTCCTTCCAGCCGCGCCTCCGCCGCTCGCCCTCGAGACCCGTTGAGGATGATTCTCACTCCGCGCTCGAGAGACGGTAGGATCTAGCTCCACGTGCAACTCACGACCGGCACCCGGCTGGGCCCTTACGAAATCCTCTCCCCGCTCGGCAGCGGCGGCATGGGTGAGGTCTACGCCGCGCGCGACACGCGGCTCGATCGCAAGGTCGCGATCAAGATCTCGAAGGAACAGTTCTCGGAGCGATTCGCGCAGGAGGCGCGAGCCGCGGCAGCGCTGAACCACCCGCACATCTGTCAGCTGTACGACGTCGGCCCGAACTACCTGGTGATGGAGCTTGTCGAGGGCACGGAGATCGGGCCGGTCTCGAACCTGCGCCAGCTGCTCGAACTCGCGATGCAGATCGCCGACGGCCTTGCCGCCGCGCACGCGGTGGGTGTCGTCCATCGTGATATCAAGCCATCCAACCTCCTCGTCACATCCGCGGGACAGGTGAAGATTCTCGACTTCGGGCTCGCCACGCTGACGCCGTCGGCCATGGCGGCATCCGCCGTCACACACGAGGCCGTCGTCACCGCGGCAGGATCGGCTGTCGGCACGGCGGCGTACATGTCACCCGAGCAGGCGCGCGGCGAGGGCGTCGATGCGCGGACAGACCTCTGGTCGCTCGGCGTGGTGCTCTACGAAATGGCCACAGGCGTCCGGCCATTCAACGGCCCGACATCCGCCGTCGTCTTCGAGGAGCTGCTCTCGAAGACGCCGACGCCGGTTCGGCAGCGCAACGCGAAGATCCCTGAAGACCTCGAGCGTGTCATCAGTCGGCTGCTCGACAAAGATCGTGAGACACGCTATCAGTCCGCCGCGGACGTGCGCGCCGACTTGAAGCGAGTCGGCCGCGACAGCGATGCGCAGGCCGTCGCATCGACGACGCACGGGCTTGCGCCTGTATCGAAGCGAAGGACCACAGCGACCATCGCCGTCGCGATCGGGGTCACCGCGCTTCTGCTGGCAGCTGTGGCGTGGCAGGTCAGGCGAAGCGGCGGGGCGCCAGTCACGTCGCCTTCGGAATACGTCCAGCTGACTGACTTCTCCGACTCGGTGATCGATCCGAGTCTCTCGCCGGACGGGAGGATGGTCACGTTCATCCGCTCCGACACGGCATTCCCGTGGCGCGGCGATGTCTATGTCAAATTGCTGTCCGGGGGTGACGCGGTGCGCCTCACGAGCGGCCTGGCGGCGCGGTACGCTCCCGTCTTCACGCCCGACGGGTCTCGTGTGGCATACACGCAGGTCTCGCGGACGAGCGTCGGTCCCGGTTCGAACTCGTGGGACACGTGGACGATTCCCATCGGCGGCGGCGAGCCGACACGGATGCTGCCGAACGCCGCCGGCCTCGTCTGGATCGACAACCAGAACGTGCTCTTCTCCGAGATTAAGGGCACGGGTCTGCACATGGGGATTGTCACGGCGACTATGAGTCGCTCCGGGCAGCGTGAGATTTACTTCCCCGAGCACGAGCGCGCCATGGCGCATTACTCATATCTCTCGCCGGATCGTCAATGGGTGCTCATTTCCGAAATGGATCGGACGGCGACATTTCAACCGTGCCGGCTCACGCCGTTTGACGGCAGCTCGCCTGGGCGACAGGTCGGACCGCAGGGTAAATGCACGGCAACGGCGTGGTCGCCGGATGGCCGGTGGATGTATTTCAGCGCCGAGGTTCGTGGAACGTCGCATCTGTGGCGCCAACGCTTTCCTGATGGCCAGCCCGAGCAAATCACGTTCGGGCCCGGCGAGGAATTTGGTGTCAGCGTCACATCGGAAGGCGCGTCGATCGTCACGGCTGTCGGCCAGCAACGGAGTGCCATCTGGATCCACACCGACACGGGCGAACGCCAGGTCACGACCGAAGGCGTGGCGACGTTTCCGCAGCTCTCCCTCGACGGGCGCCGCTTGTATTACCTCGTGCGACAGAGTGCGACGAGCTCCGACTCATTTGAATTGCGTTCGATGGAGTTGTCGTCGGGCCGCTCGGACCGGCTGATCACCGACCGATCGGTCACGCAATTCACCGTGTCTCTCGACGAAAAAGAGGTCGCCTTCAGCGCGAAGACAGCCGAGGGCGTGTCGGAGATCTGGCTGGCCTCGACCGATCGGAGCACTCCACCGCGCCGCATTGCGCAGAATGCCGATCTCGTGTCGTTTGCTGGATCCGATCTCGTCTTCCGCTCGCTCGAGAGCACGAGAAACTTCATCGAGCGCATCGGGAAAGATGGAAGCGGACGCCGTCGGGTGATGGAGAGTCCGATCCTCGAGCTGGTGAGTGTCTCACCCGATGGCAAGTGGGCCACCGCGGGCGCGCCGGGCACGACCGAGTCCAGGCCGAGTTTGGTTGTCGTCTCCCTGGAAAGTGGCGCGTCCAGATCCCTTTGTGACAGATGCCAGCCGTTCTGGGCTCAGGATGGCAAGTGGATCTACGCCGTCATACCCGGCATCAGTGGGATCTCCTCGAATTGCCTCGCCATGCCACTAGGAGCCACGCAGGAACCACCGCAGACGCTCTCGGCCCTGATTGCCGAAGCAGCCAAGGGGACGGTTCCACCGGGAACACGCGTCATCGGCCACCAGTTCTTTGCTCCCGGATCCGATCCGTCTACTTACGCGTACGCCAAGAGCGACCTGCAGCGCAATCTCTACCGCATCCCGCTTCATTAGTAACCCCCAAGGCCCAACTACCAACGCCCAACCATCTCCAACGCCCAACGCCCAACCATTTCCAACTGCCAACTCCTAACGTTGGACGCGTTTCCGAGTTTTGGGAGTTGGGCATTGGACGTGGTTGGGATCTGGGAGTTGGAAGTTGGGAATTGAGGAAGCCAACCTAGTCGCGGCTTCCCTCGTCCAAGCACTCGTTACCAAGAAAGTCTGGGTAACGAGCCGTAGGGCCGGTCCTTCCGGACCGGCCGGCCTGGAGGCGCATGCCCGCGAAAACTCCGAACGCCCTGCTGCACGGAACCCTGGACGCCTTGATTCTCAAGACCTTGGCCGGAGGTCCACGGCACGGCTACGCGATTGCCAAGTTCATCGAGGACGCGTCGGATGAGACGGTCATCGTCGAAGAAGGGTCGCTCTATCCCGCGCTCTATCGCATGGAACGGCGTGGATGGCTCGAGGCTGAGTGGGGTGAGTCCGAGCTGGGCCGCCGCGCCAAGCTCTATCGCCTGACGCGGCAAGGACGCGCACAGCTCGAAGCCGAGACGGCCGCGTGGCGCCAGTTCGCCGCCGGCGTGTCGCGAATCTTGTTGGCGCAGTGAGCGCCTGGAGAGAACGGAGATGGCGGAGAGAACGGGATCACACGGAGGAACGGAGCAACGGAGATTTCTTTCTAAAGATGGGTTCTCCGTTTCTTCGTTGCTCCGTGTGAATCCGTTGCCTCGCATGGGTGCTTGTGCATGAAGCGCTCACTTCGCTCGTGGCTGTGGCGGGTGCCCCTCGATCAAGAGGTGGACGAAGAGATCGCGCTTCATGTCGAGCTGCGCACGCGCGAGCTCGTCGAGCGCGGCCTCGACCCGAAGACCGCGCGCGACATCGTCCTGTCGCGCATCGGTGACCTCGGACACCTCAAACGCACGTGCGTGGACCTGGGCAGAAAGAGAGACCGTGAGATGCGCGTCACGCAGTGGCTCGACGAACGCAAGGCGGATATCAGGTTTGCGCTGCGCCAGCTGAAAGGCTCCCCTGCCTTCACCGCGGTTGCCGCGCTCACACTCGCGCTCGGCATCGGCGCCAACAGCGCGATGTTTGCACTGGCCGACGCCACACTGATTCGTCCACTTCCATATCCGCAGCCCGATCGACTCGTGATGATCTGGCAGCGCCCCCCAACGGTTCCTCGGGCCGGCGCGTCGACGACGGATATCCGCGACTGGGAGGAGCAGAGCCGCTCGTTCGAGACCTTGGGGGCAATTGCGTTAGGCATCGGCGGCGGGCCGCTCCTCGAGGGGCCAGACGGCTCGCTGCAAAGTACCGACCGGCAGTTCATCACCGCCCGCTTCTTCGACGTGCTCGGGGTGCAGCCCGTGGCCGGCAGAATCTTTCAGCCGTCTGACGCCCAGCAAGGCGCCTCACCCGTCATCGTGATGAGCGCGGGACTCTGGCGCACACGTTTCGGTAGCGATCCTTCTCTGATCGGACGTCAGGTTCGTCTCAACGGCGAGCCCTTCACGGTCGTCGGCATCGTCCGAGACGATGTACAGCTCCAGCGGCCGGCACAGATTTGGTCGCTTGTCATCGCGCCGCCAAGCTTGCCGCGAACCGCGCGGTTTCTTCAGGCCATCGGCCGCATCAAGCCCGGCGTGAGCCTCGACGCCGCGCAAGCGGATTTGGCAGTGGTCGCCGAAAGGCTTGCGAAGGCGTATCCCGAGACGAACAAAGGGTGGAGCGTCCTCGTCGAGCCGCTGCGCACCGGCGTGATGAGCTCGGCGCTTCAGAACACGTCTCTGCTCCTGTTCGGCGTCGTCGGCTTCGTGCTGCTCCTGTGCTGCGCCAACGTGGCGAACCTGCTGCTCGCGCGCGGCAACGTCCGTGCTCGCGAGATGGCGGTCCGCTCCGCGCTGGGCGCGGGCCGATCGCGCATCGTCGCGCAATTGCTGACGGAAAGCCTCGTCCTGGCGACGTTGGGTGGCGGCCTAGGCGCGGCCATCGGCGCCGTCATCGTGAAGGTCGCGCCGACACTCGTCCCCGTGGGGGTACTCCCGGCCGCTGCGACCATCGCGTTCGATGGCCGGGTCGCCATCTTCTGCGCGACCGCGGCAGTGATCGTGGGTGTGCTCTTCGGCCTCGTGCCGGCGTGGCAAGCGACACGGACGTCGCTGCTGCAGGCGATCACCTCCGAAAGTCGATCCAGCACGCGTCGCGGGGGACGCTTTCGCAACGTGCTCGTCGCCGCCGAAGTCGCGGCCGCAGTGGTCCTGCTGTGTGGCGCCGGATTGTTGCTGCGCACGATGCTGGCGCTCGGCAGCTTCGATCCCGGGTACCGCGCCGACGGCGACAGCATCCTGACGATGGACTTCAGCCTGCCGGGGCCGCGTCCAGGCACGCGATATCCGGACATTCAATCGCTGACACAGTTCTATGACCAGGCCTCGCGTGATGTCAGCGCGATCCCGGGCGTTCGCAAGATTGGATGGTCGACAGGTCTCCCCTACGGCACCAGCGAAATCGGACGCGTTCGCGCCGAGATCGTTGGCGATCCACCCGTGGCTCCCGACGATCGGCCGCTGGCCGACTTCCAGGCCGCGACTTCCGGTTATTTCGAGACGCTCGATCTCCCGATCCTCGCCGGCCGGGCATTCACCGATCGCGACACGTTCACTACCCAGAGTGTCTGCATCGTCAACGAGGCGTTTGCGCGCCGCTACCTCGGTGGGAGGGACCCGATTGGAGTGCGACTCGCCACCACGGGTCTGCCGGGCATCTTCCCAGCTGCCCAACGAGAGATCGTCGGCGTCGTGCGACAGCTGAAGGGCCGGCTCGATGAACCCGAACCGCCTCCTCAGATCTTCGTGCCATTGGCGCAGTTTCCGTTGACCGACACCTATCTGGTGGTGCAAGCGTCGAGCGGACCGGTGCAGTCGCTGCTCACGCCCATTCGCGAGGTGATCGCACGCATCGATCGGGACGTGCCCGTCAGACGCGACCGCACGCTGACCGATCTCGCCAACATCACTACGGCACCGCATCGATTCCGCGCGGTGATGGTCGGCACGTTCGCGGGCCTGGCCCTGCTCTTGGCGATGGTCGGCATCTTCGGCGTGCTGGCGTACTCAGTCGAGCAGCGCTCCCGTGAGTTCGGTGTCCGCATCGCACTCGGTGCAACCGCCGCAAGCGTGATGCGTCTGATCCTCGGCAGCGCCGCTCGAGTGGTTGCGATCGGCGGTGTGATCGGGCTTGTGGCCGCGGCGGTGCTCGTGCGGACCATGTCGACGTTCCTGTTCGGCGTCGAGCCACTGGATCCGGTGACGTTCGCGTCGGTGAGCGCGATCCTCGCGATGACGGCGGCGATCGCGACCGCGGCACCGGCGTGGCGGGCGACGCGCGTCGATCCTGTCGAGGCGTTTCGCACGGAGTAAGGAAACGGAGATGACGGAGGCAACGGTTCAACACGGAGAAACGAAGCAACGGAGTTTCTTTCAGAAATGCTTTCTTCGTTTCTCCGTTCCTCCGTGTGAATCCGTTATCTCCGACTCCTCCGTTACCGGGTGTTAGCGAATGAAGCGCTCATTACGGTCGTGGTTGTGGCGCATCCCGCTCGACCAGGAGGTCGATGAAGAGCTCGCGCTGCACGTCGAGCTGCGCACACGCGAGCTCGTCGAGCGCGGCCTCGATCCAAAACGGGCGCGCGACATCGTCCTGTCGAGGATCGGCGACCTCGGTCAGCTCAAACGAACCTGTGTGGACCTCGGGAGAAAGAGAGAGCGCGAGATGCGACTCACGCGATTCATCGAAGAGTTCCGAGACGATGTGCGGCTGGCGATCCGTCAGCTGATCACGGCACCAGGCTTCACGATCGTCGCGACGATCACACTCGCCCTCGGCATCGGCGTCAACAGCGCCATCTTCGCGCTGGTCGACGCGACATTGCTGCGGCCGCTGCCCTTCCACGAGCCCGACCGGCTGGTCGCCGTGTGGGAGCGCACCGATCGTACGGAACGCGGTTTTTCCTCACCACTCAACATGCAGGACTGGAACGAACGGACGCACTCGTTCGAGCTGATTTCCGGATTCGTTCCAGGCATGGGCGCCATGGTGATGAGCGGCAACGATGGCAGGGCCGAGACGGTCTCGCGTCAGTGGGTCCTGGCCGGGACG
>Ga0111538_10006681_pt1 | contig 15584 bp, 11 predicted proteins | sample SoiMethybrSBSTD1_FD_79669 | JGI IMG/M metagenome (GOLD analysis project Ga0111538, IMG submission 79669) | Bulk soil microbial communities from a Populus tree surrounding site in Tennessee, USA - Soil MetaG P. TD hybrid SBSTD1 (version 2)... | ecosystem: Environmental > Terrestrial > Soil >...
CACCAGCTCGACGCCGATCGCGCCGAGACCGACGAGGCCGAGCCGCTGGCCTCGCAACGTCCGAATGTCGACGGCGGCGCCTTCGAGCTGCTCCTGCGCCCAGCGGTGCTCCACCTGCGCGCGGATGGCGATGGGCAGCTTCCGCGCCAGCGCGATGGTGACGCCGAGGACGTGCTCGGCCATCGCCCGGGCGCGGATGCCGCGCGCGCTGGTGACGACGACCGGGCTGGCGAGGAGCTCCGGAAACATCAGGCTGCCGACGCCGACCGCGGGGCTCTGCACCCACCGCAGGCGGGTGGCCGCCGGAAAGATGTCGCGATCGACAAACGGCGTGAACGCGGCGTCGGCCTCGGGCAGGAGGCGGCGGATCGCGTCGCGGTCCCAGGCATCGTGGAAGGAGTGCTGTGGAAAGTCGCGGCGCAGCTCGTCGACGAAGTGCTTCGGCATCACCCAGGCCGCGACCGGGCTGATGACGCCGATGAGGATGTTCATCGCAAGGCGGGAAGGCGGAAAGGCGGAAAGGCGGGAACGCAAGGCTGGAAGGCGCGAAGGCAGGAAGGGAAGGCGGGAAGGCGGGAAGGGAAGGCTGAAAGGATGCTCATCGTATCCTTCCCTTGCTTCCTTCCGCCCTTCTCTTGCTTCCTTCCGGCCTTCCTACCTTTCGTTCCCGCCTTTCCGCCTTTCCGCCTTCCAGCCTTGTATACTCGCCGCTCCTCCCGCCCGATTTCCGCATCAGGCGGATATCGCCGATGACCATCGTCTTGTCGACCGCCTTCACCATGTCGTAGACGGTGAGCGCGGCCACGGCGACGGCGGTGAGCGCTTCCATCTCGACGCCGGTCTGGCCGCTGGTGCGGACGCGCGCTTCGATCTCGTAGCCGCGCCGCGCCGGGATCAGCTCGACCTGAACGTTGGTCAGCGCGAGCGGATGGCAGAGCGGAATCAGCGACGAGGTCTGCTTGGCGGCCAGAATGCCGGCGAGCCGCGCCGTCTGCAGCGGATCGCCTTTCCTGACCGCGCCCGAGCGGATCAGGCGTAGCGCCTCGGCCGACATCTGAATCGATCCCCGCGCAACCGCCTCGCGAGCGGTGACCGGCTTGTCGCCGACGTCGACCATCTTGACGCGCCCGCGCGGGTCGACGTGCGACAGGCGCTTATTCGCCATCGCCTTCGCCCTGCGCGAGGAAGAACGACAGGCTTTCGAGCGATACCGTGAGATCGACGCTCTTCAACTTCACATCCGGCGGCGCCTGCAGCGTGCCCGGGGAGAAATTCAGCACTGCCTTGATCCCGGCGGCGACGACCAGGCCGAGGACGTGCTGCGCCGACGGCGCCGGCACGGCGATGACGGCGATGCGGATGCCTTCGCGCTTGGTGACCTTCTTCAGGTCGTGGATGTCGTAGATCGGCACGCCGCCGCGCGACTCCTGGCCGACTTTCTCTTTCAGCGTGTCGAACAGCGCAGTGATCTCGAAGCCTTCGAGCCGGAAGCCGGGATAGTCGGCGAGCGCGAGCCCGAGGTTGCCGGCGCCCATGATCGCGACCCGCAGCTTGCGATCGAGGCCGAGAATCTGGCGCAGGTGGCGCTTCAGATCGCGCACGTAGTAGCCGACGCCGCGGACGCCGAACTCGCCGAAGTAGGCGAGGTCCTTGCGAATCTGGGCGGCGTTGAGGTGGAACTGCTCGGCGAGCGATTGCGAGGAGATGGTGCGGACGCCGGCGTCTTCGAGCTCGCTCAAGCAGCGCAGGTAGACGGAAAGCCGGTTGGTGGTGAGCTCGGAAACCTGATCGGCGCTCTGTTTGCCCGCCGGCGCGGTCGACGGCTTCGCGGATCCTTTGTTCGACGTTTTCACAAGCCCGCGGCCGATTGTAACAAAAACCGCATGTTAATATCCCGGCCTATGGCCAAGACCGCCACCGTTCAAACGGCAGCGCCCGCGTCAATCGGATTCCAGCCGTACGTTGCGCCGTCGCAGTCACCCGCGGAATTCACCGCCAAGGCGATCGTGATTGGCGTCATCTTCGGCCTCATCTTCGGCGCGTCCACCGTCTACCTCGGGCTGCGCGCGGGCCTCACCGTCAGCGCGTCGATCCCGATCGCGGTGCTCGCGATCTCGGTGCTGAAGCGGCTCGGCGGCTCGACCATCCTCGAGAACAACATCGTCCAGACGATCGGGTCGGCCGGCGAGTCGGTCGCCGGCGGCGTCGTCTTCACCATCCCGGCGCTGATCTTCCTGACCCCGCGCGGCCCCGAGTACTTCAACTACTACCAGATCACCGTGCTCGCGCTCGCCGGCGGCATCCTCGGCGTGCTGATGATGGTGCCGCTGCGGCGCGCGCTGATCGTCAAGGAGCACGGCATCCTGCCCTACCCGGAAGGCGCGGCCTGCGCCGACGTGCTGATTGCCGGCGAGCGCGGCGGCGCGCTCGCCGAAACGGTGTTCAAGGGCCTGGGCGTCGGCGCGTTGTGGAAGGCGCTGTCGTGGATCGTGCAGATCGTCCGGACCTCGATCGGCTACAGCGTGGCGCGCACCGGTTTCTTCCCCAACGCGACGCTGAACGTCGACATCTCCCCCGAGTACATGGGCGTCGGCTACGTCATCGGCCCGCGGATCGCCGGGGTGATGTTCGCCGGCGGCGTGCTGTCGTGGCTGGTGCTGCTGCCGCTGCTCTCGATCCTCGGCAACTACATGACCGTGCCGTTCCCGCCGGTGCCGGCGAGCGGCCTGCGCATTTCGGAGATGAGCGCGCAGCAGCTGTGGAGCGCCTACATCCGCTACACCGGCGCCGGCGCGGTGCTCGCGTCCGGCATCATCACCCTGTGCCGGACGATTCCGACCATCGTGTCGTCGTTCCGCGACAGCATGAAGGACTTCGGCGCCGGCCAGTCCGGCGCCGTCAAGGTGCGCACCGAGCGCGATCTGCCGCTCGTCGTCGTCGCCGGCGGCTCGCTGGCGCTGGCCGCGTTCCTCGCGATTGCGCCCGGCATGCCCACCCAGGGCAACTTCCTGGTGTCGCTGCTGATCATCGTCTTCGGGTTCTTCTTCGTCACCGTCTCGTCGCGCATCACCGGGCTGATCGGGTCGTCGTCGAATCCGATCTCGGGGATGACGATCGCCACGCTGATCCTGACCTGCAGCATCTTCGTCGCGCTCGGATGGACCGGCGACTACTACTCGCCGGTCGCCATCTGCGTCGGCGCGATCGTCTGCATCGCCTCGGCCAACGCCGGCGGCACCTCGCAGGATCTGAAGACCGGCTACATCGTCGGCGCGACGCCGATATATCAGCAGATCGGGTTGATCATCGGCGTGCTCACCTCGGCGCTGGTCATCGGCATGACGACGCTCTACCTGCACAGCGTGATGGGCATCGGATCGACCTCCCTGCCGGCGCCGCAGGCGACGCTGATGTCGACGATCATCAAGGGGCTCCTCAGCCAGAACCTGCCGTGGGGCCTGGTGCTCGTCGGCGTGTTCATCACCCTGACCCTGGAGCTGTGCGGCATCCACTCGCTGTCGTTCGCGGTCGGTTCCTACCTGCCGATCGCCACGACGGCGCCGATTTTTGCCGGCGGCCTCGTTCGCGCCTTCGTCGAGAAGCGCACCGGGCGCGCCGAGGAATCGGAGGTCGGCGCCGGCACGCTGTTCAGCTCCGGCCTCATCGCCGGCGGATCGCTCGCCGGCATCTTGTATGCCGTGCTCTTCGGCCGTAACCTGATTGGAGAAGCCGACTCGGTGACGGGCCTGATCCCGTCGCTGCACGAGGGAACGCTGGGCAACATCGTCGGCGCGCTCGTCTTCCTCGCGCTCGCGGTGGTGCTCGCCAGGGCGGCGCAGAAGAAGGTGATGTGACGAGACAGGGCCTGGGCGCCGGCTGGGGGCTGGCCGTGGCAGCGGCGATCGCACTGGCGCCGCCCGCTGCCGCGCAGACGACGACGCGCCGCGCGACCAACATCGGCGCTCTGATGGCCTTCCCCGGCTTCTACCACGGGCGGCCGATCGTCGTCGTCGGCAAGGTCGCGCTCGAGGCAAACGGCCAGCTCAAGGTGTCGGACGACGAGGCGGGATCGATCCCGATCGTGTTCAAGGGCAGCGCGCCGGACGGGCTCGACGAAGTCCGCGGCGAGTTCTGGGACATCGGCCGCATGAAGGCCGACGACATCCGGCTCACCACCTACGATCTGCGCGCCACCTTCAAGGTCAACCCCGACGATCCGTGGCCGCGGCCGGGCGAGGTGACCGCGATCATCGCCAGCGCGGTCTCGCCCGCTACGGTGCCGGCAACGGCCACCGTCCGCAGCATCGTCCTCAACCCCTCGCGCTACGTCGATCAAAAGGTGTCGATCACCGGCCAGTATTCCGGCCGCAACCTGATGGGCGACCTGCCGGATGCGCCGGCGAAGAGCCGCTACGACTTCGCGCTGCGATCGGCAGATGCGGCGCTGTGGGTGATCAACATCCGCCCGAAGCTGAAAGACGCGAGCGGCAAGGACATCGAGCTGGGGCTCGATGCGCGCATCGACACCGGCCGCTGGCTGAACGTCCGCGGCACCATCCGCCAGGGCCGCGGGCTGCTGTGGCTCGATGCCGAAGCGAACAGCCTCAGCTTCGCCAGGCCGCCAAGCCAGACGACCGAAGAGGAGCCGATCCGCGTGCCGGCGGGTCCACCGCCGGAGGTAGTGTTCAGCGCGCCGACTGAGGATGAGACCGACGTAGCCGTCAACACGACGGTGCGCATCCAGTTCTCACGCGACATCGATCAGTCGACGCTGAAGGGAAAGATCCGCGTCGGTTACCTGCCGGCGCAGGCGCTCGACCAGGGTGCGCCGCCGCCGGCGGCCGACTTCACGTTCCAGTACACCGGCGCGAACCGGGTCCTCGAATTGCGGTTCGCCAAGCCGCTGGAACGGTTCCGCACGCTCAAGATCGAGATGGGCGACGGCATCCTCGGCAGCGACGGCCAGCCGCTGAAGCCGTTCACGCTCAGTTTCTCGCTGGGGTCGTAAGGGGGGCCGGGCAAGCTCGGCCCCCACGGAATCCACGCGGTCGGGCCAAGCTCCTCAAAACCTGTGTGGACCGAACTCCGGGAGACCTGTGGGGGCCGAGCTTGCTCGGCCCCCTACGGGATCACGCGAAAGCCCGCGATCGTTTTCCTCGATCCCGCGGTCAGCTCGATCACGTAATCAGCCGGCGCCAACGGCGCGAGCGACAGCTGCGCCGTGTGCCACCGCGACCCGTCGGCATCGTCCCGGACGGCGGCGTTGACGGGAACGGCCAGCGGCTGGCCGGTGCGATCGAGCAATCGCGCCGACGGCGGATCGCTCGCCGCCGCCGGGATCTCGACGCGCAGCTGCTCGCTCCGGCGGAAGCGCAAGTCCGCGGTCGGCGCTTCGCGATTGCCGGGACCGCGGCGAACGAAAATCGCGCCGGACGAGTCCGGCGCGGCTGACACCGCGAGCCGCGCGGTCTCGCGCACCGGGATCGATCCCGCGCCGCCGCGCGCGCCGACGCGAAGCACGTACTCGCCCGGCTCGATCGGCTGCGACGGTGTGACCATCGCACGAAACCCGCGCGCGCCCCTGGCCACGCGCGCAGTGGCGCCGCCGACGGATTGATCCGAAGCCGTCGACACGGTGATCGTGACGTCGAAGCCATCGATGAAGGCGTCGCCGGTGGTGGCCGCGCTTCCCAGCTCACCGACGACCCAGATCGCCGCCGATTCGGCGTTGCCCGGCTTCCAGCCCGCCGCGGTTTGAATCCGCAGCGGCAGCTCGCGCGCATAGCCGGCGAGGGGTCCGATGGCGGCGCCGATTGCGCGGGCCGTCGCCTCAGCCTCCGAATTGGTCGCGGCGGGTGCGCCGACGCCGCCGCGGGCCGCCGCGGTTGCCGCGGCCGGCGTTGCCGCCAGGTAGCCGCGGCGTGCGCGCACCTTCACGCCGGGCCGCTTCACGCGCACGGTGATCGGATGGAAACGGCCATCGAGCTTGCCGGTCGAGTAGTAGCCGAGCAGGTAGTAAGAACTCAGATCGGAGACGACTCGCCGGAAGCCGCCCGCGAGGTCGTTCGCGTTCACGATCGCGAGGCCGTCGGTCGCCTCGGCCAGCGTGCGCAGCGAGCTGATGCGTCCTCTGAGCATCGCCGCGTCGACGGAAGGAGGAACCATGGGCGGAGGCGGGCCGGGGACGTCTTGCCGTACCAGCGGCGTGTCGAACACCGCGAGGCCCCGCGGATCAATCGGGTAGAACGACGCGTTGGCGCGGTTGGCCTCGTCGAGGATGTCGCGAAACTGCGCGTCGTTGTCCAGGTTCCCCAGCTTCATCCGGTCCGCGTCGCACTGCGAGGCCGGCGGCGCCAGCGGCTGCTCGCGAGTGGTCAGGCGGCCCGAGCGCGGGTCGATCCCGATGGGCGGTCCGCTGGGCACGCCGTGGCACTCCAGCTTCCGCGCCAGATTCAGGTTGGGACGAAACAGCAGCCAGCCGTTGGTGATCGCGAGAATCGCCTTGCGCTCCTCGCGAACGGCCCGCAGGTAGCGCACCAGATCCTGCAGCGCGTCGAGCACCAGCTTTTCGTGGCGACGATCGATCATCTCCGCCGCGATGCCGTTCTGGTCGCGGCACCGGGACTCTGACTCTCTGACGTTGGGATAACACTCACCGTAGGCGACGTCCTGCGGATCCGCCGGGATGAGGCGGTCGCGTTCGCCCCAGTGCCAATAGCGACTCAGAATGCCCTCGATCGTCGTCGTCCGGCGTGCGAAGGTGACGTCGCTGGCCGCCATCTCCGGCGTCATCACCGCGACCAGATCGTCCTGGCCGATCAGGCGATCGAGCGCGTCGACGAGCGGCTTTCTGATCGCATGCGATGCGGCGATGTCGACGTGATAGGTGTCGAGGAACAGGACGAACAGGCGCGCCTTCGACTGCTCGGCCAGCGCCCGCGACTCGCGCACGCTGTTCGGTTCGACGCGCGTGTCCTGCGGGCCGGCCGCGCGCACGACGACGCGCTCGAACTGCTCGATGGTCTGGGGCGCGCCGCCCTCGACGATCTCGAAGTCGGCCTGCGTCAGATCGGTGACCGGCACGCCGTCGCCCGTCGTCGGGTACGCGTCGACGCGGACGTAGTTCGCTTCGGTGCGAAACGTCGGCTGTGGCGGCGTTGGCGTCTGTGCGGGCGTCTGGGCGAGTGCCGCGGCGGCAGCAAGCGCGGCGACGAGCGCGGCACTCTCGGTCCTAAGCCCTTCCATACCGGGTTCCCGAGGCGTCTGGCGAGGTCAGTCTATCACCGGGCCCTGCGCGAGCAACTCCTCGATCCGCGATCGAACGCGGGCGATGAGGAGGTCGCGATCCGCCATGTCCATGCCGGCGGTTTCGATCGGCGCGCCGACGCGAATGCTGACGTCGACCGGCTGGATGATCCAGCTGCCGCGGCGCATCGCGTCGCGCCCGCCTTGAATCGCCACCGGCACGATCGGCGCCTGCGCCTTGAGCGCCATCAGGAAGCCGCCCTTCTTGAACGGCAACAGCTCCTCGGTGAGGCTGCGCGTGCCCTCGGGAAAGATCAGGAACGAGTTGCCCGACCGTATCGATTGCGCGCCCTGCTCGAGCGATCGCATGGCCGCCTCCTTGTTGCGCCGCTCGATCGGCACGAAGCCGCCGTGCCGGAACGCGCGGGCGAGCAGCGGAATCGCGTCGAGCTCCGCCTTGTAGACGATGTGCATCCGCGGATGGAGGCGATCGAAGAGGATCGGCGGATCGACGTTGCTCTGATGGTTCGCGCAGTAGACCGCCGCGGTCGCCGCCGGGAGGTGCTCCGCGCCGGCAAGGTGCGTCTTGATGCCGCAGAGCGCCAGCCCGAGGCGCACGCCGCCGTGGCCGAAGATGTAGAGGATCCCCTTCCAGCGGAAGATCATCGCCAGGATCATGCCAATCGGCGCGGTGATGAGCACGTAAAGCGAGACGGCAACGTAGGTGGCAGCAGACCGGAGGGCGGGGATAAGCAACGCGGCGCGAATCATAAACGAAAAAAGCCCGCCGGGTCTTGTGACCCGGCGGGCTTCCCGACTGCTGACTGCCGACTCGCGACTTTCGACTACGAGGCGCGGGCAGCGCGCCGCGTGCTGTTCGCCACCGCGCGCGGGGCGGCCGCCTTGACCACCTTCGCGGCGGGACGCGCGGAGGTGCGCGCCTTGTTCGAGAAGCAGCGCTCGAGCGCGATGTCGACGCGCCCTTCGATCGCCGCCGCCGTTTCGCGCATCACCTCCGAGACTTCGGAGATAATCAGGAACTTCGCGCGGTCGAGCATCCGCTTCTCGCGGAACGACAGGCTCTTCGACTTCGCAAGGAAGGTGAGGCTCTTGAGCACGTCGGCGACTTCGTAGATGGAACCGCTGCGCATCTTGTCGGAGTTGTCCTTGAAGCGGCCTTTCCAGTTCTGGTGATTGTCGATCTTGCCGTCGCCGAGCAGGCCGAACAGCCGCTCGACTTCTTCGTCGCTGATCGCGCGGCGAAGCCCGACGCCATCGACGTTGCTCACCGGCACGAGCACGGTGGTGTCGTTGGCGACGATGCGGAGGTGATAAAAACCGCAGGTGGTTCCGAGGATGGTTTTGTCTTCGATGCGTTCGACGATCCCGAGACCATGATTCGGGTAAATGACCTTGTCGCCGACTTCAAATGTCACGGTTCCCCCACTGTTAGGAGCGCTGATGGAAGGCTGAAAGTAGTGCCAGCAGTCCCCTAAGTATATCCGAGTCGCGCGCCAGGTTCAACGCGAATTGGCCAAAAACCGGCGTATTTGAGCCGTTTTGGCGGTTCGACTGGTCGCGCCTGGAAGGTGGGGCCACCCGGGCGGATTGGGGCTAACTGATTCAGCCCCGACGAGTTGTGAGGATTTCAGCAGCAGGCCGGCTCGGCCGTTCAGTGTGAAACCGTGGTGTCCCCCCGCTTCAGCGAGATGAACCAGCTCTCGCACTGCTCGCGGGCGCCGCCGGCGAGCGCGACGTTCAACCGCATTCCGTCGACGTCCCAGACGTGGCGCGCAGCGTTGTCGCGGATCTCGAGGTTGTACGGCTTCAGCAGATTCGCCGCCGAATTGTGGTCGCGATGGTCTTCCTGGATGCCGCGGAAAAACGCGAACTCGTGATACGGGCCGAGGTGAAGCTCGAACGGGCCGATGCCCGGCCATTTGCCGTCGTAGACGCGCTCGCTGTACTGCCCGTCGCCCTCGCGGCACGACTGCCAGTTGCCCTCGAGCATCGCCTGTTTGTGATCGGAGAAGGAGGTGAACTGCGCCCGGCCGAGGGCAGCGCCGCCGAGGCAGGCAGCCACGGTAACGGCTACCACGCGTTGCCACTTCGCGCCGCGAACGGCCATATACGTACCCTCCGGTCCGTGGTAGTGCAAAGATGCGGCCGTCTGCCAACCCGAGCGTACAGGCACCTGAGGAACGGATAAACTGCCCGGGCGATGACTGTTTTGCGCGTATTCGCGGCCTCCCTGGCTTTTGTTCTCGCCCAGGTTCAGCTCGAGACCGCGCGATGGGCGGCGGGCGTCCCGGTCAGTGTGTGGATTGACGTACAGAGTGCGCCGAAGGGCGCAGATCTGCTCGTCGGGCGGGCAATGAAAACGTGGAGCGATGCATTGGGCGAAAGTCTTCGCCTGGTGCATGTGCGCGACCGCAACGACGCCGCGCTGCGCGTCAATTTCGTGGCAGGCGATCACGTTTACGGCGAGGCGCGGCCGCGCGTCGATCGCGGCGCGATTGTCGGCGCCGACGTGTTCATCAGCCGCGATCTCGCATCGGCGGGCGACGCGCTGGAGCAGCAGATCATCCTGTATCTCACCGCGCTCCACGAGATCGGCCACGCCCTCGGCCTGCGCCACACCGACGACTTCAGCACGATCATGTACAGCTTCCGCAGGCCCGATGATGGCGCGCGCTACTTCGGCGCCTACCGGCGGCGTCTCCGATCGGCGGACGACATCGGCAGCGAGCGCGCGACCGGCCTTGCGCCCGCCGATATCGACGCCGTGCGCGCGCTCTACGGCCGGTGATCGCATCGCGCACGTCGGCGCAAAAGCGCGCAGCGCGCGCGAAGCTCGCGTTTCTCCCGGCCGGGTTATGATGGCGTCACGGCGGCGAAACCGGCAGACAACCACGAAGGAAGTCTGCGCAGGCGCCGACTTCTCCGGGCCGGAGTGGTGAAACTGGCAGACGCGCCGGACTCAAAATCCGGTGGGGTTCACCCCCCGTGAGGGTTCGATTCCCTCCTCCGGCACTAAATTGTGACAAATCCGCGCATCACGCAGCGCCCAGTGCTCCGCGTCGCCGCTCAGCGGCGTCAGCGCTCCCAGCGGCGTCCAGGAGCGTTGAGCGCACGACCATCCGCGGAGAAGACATCTCGCGCAGTACTGAAGGGCGCCGAAGGAGCCGCGCCTCTGGAGCGCCAGGAGTTGAGCTCTTCGAAGGTCACGTCGTATCCGCCCACGCGCGCCTGATGCTGACGACCAGCTCGTTCCCGGCTGCCAGCTTGGAGAGGCAGTCTGATGCGCCAGCGTCCAGAGCTTCCGCCCTGATCGTCTCGTCGCTCATGCCGGTGATCAGGATCACTTTGGCGCGCGGATTCGCCTGCAGGATGCGACGGCACGCCTGCAGGCCGCTGACGTTCGGCAGGTTCAGGTCGACGACGGTCACGACCGGCTGCAGCCGCGCGGCGGCCTCGGCGACCTCGCCGCCGTCGGCGACCACGCCGACGACGTCGCATTCGGGCGAGAGCATGCGCTCCAGCGCCGTCACCATGCCGGCATGATCATCCGCGAGCAGGACGCGAGGGCGAGTCTGCATGACGGTTCGCGAGAGCGCCGGGGCCGCGCAACGCGTGGACGATCAGCAGGTGATCGATCAGCCGCTGCGTGTCGAGTCCCTTGACGAAGAAACCCGCCGCCCCCGCCTCCTCGATCGCAGCGGCGACGCCGCTGCGAGGCTGCATCGAGAGCCCGAGAATCTCGATCCCCGGCAGTTCGCCGTGGATGCGGGCGGTCGCTTCGACGCCGTCCATGTGCGGCATGGCGATGTCCATCAGGATGACGTCGGGCCGCAACGTGTGCGCCTGCGCAATCGCTTCGACCCCATTGGACGCGTCGCCGACCACCAAGAGCTGCGGCCGCTCGTGGAGAATGTCGCGGAGCGCCGTGCGCACGGCCGCGTGGTCGTCGACGATGAGAATCCTGAGCGCGTCCGGAGAGGCGCGGTCGACGTCCGCGGCCGGGGCCGGCCGCGTCGGCTCCAGGCTCGACACGCCAGCGTCGGCGCCGGCGCTGTCCGAGACGCCGCGCGGCGCAACCAGCCGGACCCGCGTCCCGGTGCCGGGCGCGCTGTCGACCTCGAAGCGGCCGCCGAGCAGCGTCAGCCGCTCGCGGATGCTGAACAGCCCCCAGCCCACCTCTCCGGCCTTCGATCGGTCGTCGAGGCGGGCCGGTTCGAACCCGCTCCCCTGATCGGTGACGGTGATGCACAGCTGATCGTCGGCGTCGAGCGCCAGCTCGAGCGTGGCTCGATCGGCCCGCGCATGCTTCACCGCATTGAAGAGGAGCTCTCTGACCGATTCGAACAGCAGCGTGCGGACGTCCTTGCGCGCGGAATCGGCGCGCGGATCCGCGACCACCTGGACGTCGAGCTTGTACTTGTCGCGTGTCCAGTTCGCCAGCCACGTCAGCGCCGCGGGCAGTCCGGAATGTTGGAGCACGGGAGGAAACAGCTCGAAGTTCAGCGAGCGCGCGGCCGCGATCGCCTCGTCGAGGTGATGCTTCGCCTCTAAAAGCGGGTCGCTTGGCGCGGTTCCGGCCTCGCGGTCGCGCCTCACTTGCTGCTCGAGGTTGAACGAGGCGATCACCAGCAGCTGCTGGAGCTCATCGTGGAGCGTTTTCGCGATCTGCTCGCGCGCATGCTGTTCGGCGAGGGTCAGCTCCGACGCCATCCGGCTCAGCTGCCTCGTCCGGTATTCGAGCTCGGCGGTGCGCTCCTGCAGCGCCGACGCGGCGCGCTGGCGGTCGGTGATGTCGGTCACGAACGCGAAGGCGCGTGCGCCCGCGGCCGTTGCGACGTGGTTCAAGCTGACTTCGATCGGAAATGTCGATCCATCCCTGCGCTCGCCGACCAGGTGCAGGCCGCCGCCCATCAGGCGGGCATGCGGCGCCGCGAAGTAGTTGGTCCGATGGCCCGCATGCGCCTGGCGAAACGCCGGCGGCAGGAGGCGTTCGATCGGCTGGCCGATCAGGTCGCCGGTCGCCCAGCCGAACATCGCTTCGATTGCGTGGTTCGCCGTTTCGATCACCCCGTGCGCGTCCACCGACACGATGCCTTGCGTGGCGGTCTCGAGCAGCGTCTGCAGCGCACGGTCGTGTTCCTCGTCGCGGCGCGCCTGCCGCGCCTCCTCCGTCCGCTGGTGCTGGTTGAAGTCGAGATCGAGCCCGCAGAGTCGCGTGACGCGGCCGTCGGCGTCACGTTCGGCGCGTCCCCGGCTCTGGATCCACGCCACGGTTCCGTCCGGCCGCACGATCCGGAACGTGCTCTCCCAGACATCCTTCGTTTTGGACGTCAGGATCTCGTCGAGCAGGGCGAGCACCCGCGGACGGTCGTCTTCGTGCACGAGCGGCGCCCACGCGTCTGGCCTCGCGGGCTCGTCGGGTGTGAACCCGTAGAGCGCGCGAAACCGTTCGTCCCAGTCGACCTGTTGGGTTGCGGCCGTCCACGTCCAGGAGCCGCCGGCCGATGCTTCGAGCGCCACCCGGAGCCGGTGCTTCTGCTCGCGCAACGCCGCCTCGGCGCGGGTACGCTCCACCGCATCCCAGGTCCTCTCGCCGACCTCGCGAACCAGTTCGATCTCCGATTCCGTCCAGGTGCGCGGCGCGACGTGATTGGCGCCGAAGGCTGCGACCATCCGTCCGCCTTTGAACAGCGTCGTCGCGATGAACGCGGCGATCTGCCGCGACAGCATCTTGGTCCGGTCGCCCTCGCCCAGGCGGGGATCGGTCTGGACATCGTTGACCGCGACGGTCTCGCCGCGTTGCAGGGCCTCGCGCAACTCCGCGCCCAGCGTGATGTCCGGCCGCGCGCCGGCGAGCGGCGGGACCCCGCTCGTGTATTCCCGGCGAATGGTGTACTCGATGCCGGCGGCGTCGAGTTCCGCGTAGCCGCTGCGGGTCGTGCCGAGGTGTTGTCCGAGCAGGCGTGCGGCGGTCTCCTGGACGTCGCCGGGATCGCTGAGCGGCCGAAGTGCGTCGTTGAGCCGGAGGAGAAAGTGCAAGTGTTCCTGGTTCGCGCGCAGCTCCGCTTCGGCCTTGCGGTACTCGAGCGTCGTCCAGATCCGATCGGCGACGTCCTGCACCAGCGCGATCTCGTCCGCCGTCCACACGCGCGGCTCGCGGCTGTGAATCCCGAACGACGCGACGAACCGGCCGTCCTTGACGAGCAGCGGACAGATGTAGGCGCCAATGCCCGCCGCCTGCAGCGCCTCGCGCTCGGCTGCCGAATGCGGCTCCGTTGACGTGTCGTTGACGAACAACGTGCCGCCTTTCAGGATTTCGTCGGTGCGGCTGCCGCCCAGCTCGGTCCAGCGGAAGCGGCCGGCCTGCGAGGGCAGGCCGTCCACGTAATCGTTGACGATGGTGCAGTAGTCGCCCTCGATCTCACCGTACGCCACGCGGTTGACGCGGAGGTACCTGCCCAGCAGACGGCATGTTTCCTCGAAGATGCGCGCAGGATCGGCGAGCGGGCGGATGGTGTCGTACAGGTTGCGCACGAACGTCAGCCGATCGTCGCTGCGACGCAGCGCCTGCAGCGCCTCTTCCGCGCGCGCGCGCTCGCCGGCTCCCCATATCCGCTCCGCCGCCACATCGATGAGCGCGATTTCATCTCGCGTCCAGGTGCGCGGCGTCGCGCTGTGCACGGCGAAGCTCGCGACCCATCGCCCCTCTTTGATCAGCGGGGCGCCGACGAACGACGTGATTCCGCTCGCGAGGAGCTCCGCGCGCTCCGCGTCCGTGAACCGTGGGTCGGTGTGGACGTCGGTGACCACGGCCGTCTCGCCGCGCCGGCACGCCTCGATGAGGGCGTGGCCGAAGCGCGCGACGGGACCTCGATCGGCGAAGGGCGCGGCCGCGCCCGCATAGGACCGCTCGATGACGAACTCGTCGCCCTCGATGTGCGCGTAGTGGACACGGCTCGCCTGGAGATGCTCACCGATCAGCCGGACCGCGACTCCCTGGATCTCGACCGGATCCCTCAGGGGACGCAGCCACTCGTTCAGCGTGATCAGAAACTCCCATTCGGCCGACATCGCGTGGACGTCGGCATTCTAGTTCTTTTGACGGTTTGTTTAGGCGGCGCGCCAACCTTCGGCGCCAGCCGAGCACGTGGATCTGGCCGTATTTCCTCGACGAGCTGCGCGAATTTTTTTTGAGCACCGCTGCGGGCCCGGCCGTTCTTCCCCGCCCCTCGTTTCAGCTACCCTGTTGACGATGATCACGACAGACGCGCCCTCGGCCGCGGACACTAGCGTCGACCAACAGTTGCGCGCCGCCATCGACCTGCTGGAGCAGATCGCTGCCGACTGGCGGCTGCTCGACCGGCTCGCGCCGGAGGATCGGCGCCGCTGGCATCAGGCACTCGCCAGGCTCTCGGTACCGGACCCGCGGGCGAAGCGGAAACGGGAGAAGGCCGCGAGAGCAGAGCATGTCCGGCAGGCAGAGGCGGTGCTGAACGAGACCGGCATCCGGCGGCTGCGCCGGCGCCCCGTCGTCACCACGCCGAACGTGTTCCCGCCCGCGCATTTCCCGGCGCACGAGCCCGAGGACGACGTCCCAGACGAACCTCGAATCTCTTCTCGCGTCTGCTACGTCTGCAAGGCGGCTTACTCCCGCGTTCACCACTTCTACGATCAGCTGTGCCCCGCCTGCGCCGATTTCAATTTCGCCGCGCGCACCGAACTTGCGGACCTGCGCGGGCGGGTTGCGCTCGTCACCGGCGGTCGCATCAAGATCGGCTACCAGGCGGGACTGAAGCTTCTCCGCTCGGGCGCGCAGCTGATCGTCACGACGAGGTTCCCGCGCAACGCCGCCGCGCGCTATGCGCAGGAGCCCGACTTCGGCGATTGGGCGCACCGGCTCGAGATCGTCGGCCTCGACCTGCGCGACACGCCGGGCGTGGAAGCGTTTTGCCGCGAGCTCGTGGCTTCGCGCGAGCGCCTCGACTTCATCATCAACAACGCGTGCCAGACCGTCCGGCGTCCACCCGGCTTCTACGCGCACATGATGGCGGCTGAGGGGACGCCGCTACGCGGCGGGGAAGGGCGGGTAGGGCAGGTCGGGCAGGTGGGCGGGCAGGTCGGGCTGGTGGGGCAAGTGGCGATGCTCGATGCGGCCGGGTACATCGACCGGACAGCCATGCGCTCGGCGCTCCTCTCGCAGGTGCCGCTGCTCGACGAGGAGTTTGTCGCCAGGGCCGACCTCTTCCCCACCGGCCGGCTCGATCAGGATCTGCAGCAGTTGGACCTTCGCACGAGCAACTCGTGGCGCATGCTGCTCG
>Ga0111538_10006683_pt1 | contig 15581 bp, 13 predicted proteins | sample SoiMethybrSBSTD1_FD_79669 | JGI IMG/M metagenome (GOLD analysis project Ga0111538, IMG submission 79669) | Bulk soil microbial communities from a Populus tree surrounding site in Tennessee, USA - Soil MetaG P. TD hybrid SBSTD1 (version 2)... | ecosystem: Environmental > Terrestrial > Soil >...
GCGCCGCGAGGGTCGGGTTGGCCAGGAAGCTCAGGAACCGCTCCCGCCCGCTCATGTCGAGGGACACGGTCCGCGTGTGACCGAGATCGAGGGTGACGGTCTCGCCGGAGAACCGGCGGATCGGCCGCCCGTCCAGGCGCTTCAGGATCTCGGCTTCGTCGGACGCGACGAAATCGATGAGCTTCAGCTTGAGCGCCTCCTGCTCGGTGAAGGCGAGACTCTCGCGCACCGCCTTCTCCGCCTCGACCGCGTTGCGGCGGCGGTTCTCGGCCAGCGAGCGGGCGTAGGCCGCGGCGTCGTTCTCGATCTTCGCGTTCATCGGCGAGTCCTTCGGAAGGTCGCCGCCCACCATGACCGGATGCGCCGCACCGAACCGGGTCCCCGGCGCCATGACCGCCACGTCGGCGGCGATGGTCAGGAAGAACCCGGCGGAGGCGGCCTTCGAGCCGTAGACGAACACCACGACCGGCACGCGCGCGTGCGTCATCCGGGTGATCATCGCCTCCATCGAGGTCATCAGGCCGCCCGGCGTGTCGAGCCTCAGGATGAGGAGGGTCGCTCCCTCCCGGTCGGCGCGATCGAGGGCCTCGGTGAAGTACTTCGAGGAGATGGGATGGATGGCGTCGTCCAGCGTCACCGTGTAGACCAGCGCCTCGCCGCCGGCGGCCGCGGCGGCCGCGGGGGCGGGGGCGGGGCGCCCGGGAGCCGCCGCGGCGCCGGCGAGCGCCACGGCAAGCCCGAGGAGCGCCGGCGCCACGAGCGCGACACGCCGTCTCCGGGGGGAGCGGCCGGTCACGCGGTCTTCTCTCCGAGCAGCTTCTGCAGGCGGACCACCCCTTCGCGCATCCGCTCGCGGTCCAGGGCGTACGACAGGCGCAGCCGCCCGGGGACGCCGAACGCCTCCCCCGGCACGACGGCGATCGCCGCCTCGGTCATCAGGCGCTGCGCCAACTCGACCGACGTGGCGCAGCCGAGCGTCTCCATCGCGCCGCGCACGTCCGGGAACACGTAGAACGCGCCGCCCGGCAGCGCGCAGCGCACGCCGCGCAGGCGATTGAGGGCCGGCACCAGCTCGTCGCGGCGACGGCGGTATTCCTCGCGCATGGCGGCCACCGAGTCCTGCGCGCCCGCCAGCGCCTCGCGCGCGGCCGCCTGCGCCACCGCGGCGGTGTGCGTGGCGTCGTGCGACTGCACCTTCTTCATCGCGTCGGCGACCGGTCGCGGCGCCAGCGCGTACCCGACGCGCCAGCCGGTCATGGCGTACGTCTTGGACAGCGAGTTGACCAGCACCAGCCTGTCCTGCAGCCCTTCCTTGTGCGTCGCGAAGGAGGCGAATCCCTGCGGGCCATAGGAGAAGGCGTCGTAGGTCTCGTCGCTGACCAGATACGTCGAGGTGGACGCGGCGAACGCGGCGAAGCGCGCCACCTCGTCGGCCGGGATCACCGCGCCGCTCGGGTTGCACGGCGAGTTGAGGATCACCGCCTTCAGCCGGCCGCGGTACGGCTCGAGGGCGCTGGCCCGCGCGATCGGCCCGGCGTCGGTCTCCTCGCACGGCAGGATCACCGGCTCGGCGCCGCACAGGCGGACCTGCTCGGGGAACGACACCCAGTACGGCGCGTAGATCGCCACCTTGTCGCCCGGGTCGAACAGCGACAGCGCCAGGATGAAGAGGACATTCTTGCCGCCCACCCCGGTCACCACCTCGCCGTCGTCCCAGGCGACGCCGTAGGTGCGGCGGTAGCGCTCGAGGATGGCGCGGCGCAGCTCGGGCATCCCGGCCGTCTCGACGTAGTGGCTCAGGTCCTGGGCGATCGCCTGCTGCCCGGCCCGCTTGATGTTCTCGGGGGTGTTGAAGTCCGGCTCGCCCGGGCCGAAGTCCACGACATCGACGCCGCGGGCGCGGAGGCGCTTCGCTTCCATCATGACCTGCATGGTCGGCGACGCGCCGATCACCTCGAGGCGTCGGGCCAGGGGGGGCGGCAGCGGCGCCGTCATCGTCCCGGCTCCCGCGCCGCGAGCGTCTTGAGGCACGGCAGCGCCTCCTTCGGGACCAGCCCGGAAACGTCCCCCCCGAGACGCGCCACCTCCTTCACCAGGCGGCTGCTGACATACGACCACGCCTCGCTCGGCATCATGAAGACCGTCTCCACGCCCGGCTCGAGCCGGCGGTTCATCAGGGCCATCTGGAACTCGTACTCGAAGTCGGACAGGGCCCGCAGTCCCCGCACGATGGCGCGCGCCCCGCGGGCGCGACAGTAGTCCACCAGCAGGCCGTCGAACGTCTCGACCGTGACGCTGGGGAAGCGGGCGACGACCGCGCGGACGATCTCCTGCCGCTCCGCGAGCGGCAGGAGCGGCTCCTTCTCGGTGTTGCGCAGGAGCGCCACGATCAGGCGATCGAACAGGCGGGCGCCGCGCTCGATGATGTCGAGGTGCCCGTTGGTGATCGGGTCGAAGGTTCCCGGGTAGATCGCGGTGACCTGCATCGACGGCTTCGCGTCCGCTCCCTCGGCTACCCCTGGCGGGGCGCGCCTTTCGACAGCATCTCGGCCGCGTGCTTCAGTGCCGAGGCGGTGACCGACTCCCCGGCCAGCATACGCGCCACCTCCTGCACCCGGCCGCGCGCGTCGAGCGGCTCGACCACCGCCTCCGTCCGCCCGCGCGCCGCCCGCTTCGTCACCCGCGCGTGCCGGTCGGCCTGCGAGGCGATCGGCGCCAGGTGCGTGACGCACAGCACCTGGTGGGTCGCAGCGAGCGCCCGCAGCTTCCGTCCGAGCACCTCGGCCACCGCCCCACCCACCCCCGCGTCGACCTCGTCGAACACGAGACTGCGCGGCGCCGATCGTCCGAGCCGGACCACCTCGAGCGCCAGCATGATGCGCGACAGCTCCCCGCCCGAGGCCACCGCGTGCAACGGTCGCAGCGCCTCGCCGCGATTCGCGGACAGGAGGAATTCCACCACGTCGTATCCGGCGGCGTCAACGGCCACTTCCTCCCCTTCGACCCACAGCCCGCTGCCGGGACCGGGGCGCAGGCGCCGATCCACCGCGAAACGGGTGCCCGTCATCGCCAGCCCCTCGAGCTCCTTCTCGACCTGGCGCTCCAGCGCCGCCGCGGCGGCGCGCCGGCGGCGCGACAGCGCCCCCGCCGCCTCGAGCGCGCGGGTGCGCAGCCGCTCCACCTGCTCCTCCAGCCCGGCGACGGTGGCGCCGCCGTCGGTCAGCGTGCGCAGTTCCTCGGCGGCGCCGTCGCGGTACGCCGCGATCGCCGCCTCGTCGCCGCCCGGCGCGTATTTGCGCAGCAGCGTCTCGATCTGCTGCAGGCGGTCGTCGGCCGCCTGCAGCCGCTGCGGGTCGGGCTGCAGGCGCGCCGTCAGGTCGCGCAGCCGGAACGCCACCTCCTCGATCTCCGACCGCGCCGCCTCGGCCCGTTCGAGATCGGCGTCGAGCCCCGGCTCGTAGCGGGCCACCTCGCGCGCCGCGCGGATCCCCTCCGCCAGCCGCGCCAGCGCCGCCCCCTCCCCTTCGTAGAGGGCGTCGAACGCCTCGCGCCCGTGGCGCAGGATCTGCTCGGCGTGGCGCAGCCGCTCGCGCTCCGCCCGGAGCGCCGCCCGCTCCCCTGGCTGCAACGCGGCGGCGTCGATCTCCTGCACCTGCCAGGTCAGCAGATCGACGCGCTGCGCCAGGCGCTGGGCCCCGTCCCGCAGCGACACGAGCCGCGCCTCCGCCTCCCGGAGCGCCCGCGCCGCCTCCGCCATCTCCGGCAGGAGATCGGCCGCGCCGCCTTCGCGATCGAGCAGCGGCAGGTGCGCGGCCGGTTCGAGGAGCGTCTGGTGCTGGTGCTGGCCGTGGATGGCGACGACGAGGGCGCCGAAGGCACGCAGGTCGGCGATCGGCGCCGGCACCCCGCCGATGAAGGCGCGCCCGCGCCCCTCCGCGGCGATCTCGCGCTGCACCACGACGTGCCCCTGCTCGAGCGGGTAGCCGTGCTCCTCGAGGAAGGCGCGCGCCTCGGGGGAGGCGACCTCGAACTCGATGGCGACCGAGGCGCGCTCCTCGCCGGTGCGGACCTGATCGGTCTCGGCCCGGCCGCCGAGGCCGAGCAGGAGGGCGTCCACGAGGATCGACTTGCCGGCGCCGGTCTCGCCGGTGAGGAGGTTCAGGCCCGGCCCGAGATCGAGCGTCGCCTCCTTGACGATCGCGAGGTTCCTGACGTGCAGGCAGCGGATCATGTGATGAGCGACGCCGGCGGCGAGCTTACCCGCACGGATCTTTCGTTGTCAATGAAACGGGCGTGTGCTAACTTACGAACCGCTTGCGCTTTGCGCCGCGTCCGGCGCGCTTTCTTCGACCGGTACGCCGCGGAGGGATGCGGCGCCCCAGACAGGAGACCTCACCCGCGCATGGCACCAGCGACATTCGCGCCCCTCGCGGCCGCCGCGACCCCGGCGATCCACGCCGACCCGCTGCGGCTCATCGCCGAATCCGGCTGGGTGGCCCAGGGAGTCATCCTGGCGCTGCTCGTGTTCTCGATCCTCTCGTGGGCCGTGATGCTCGAGCGCTGGAAGTACCTGCGCCGCGCCGAGAGCGAGTCGAAGCGGCTGGTCGCCGACCTGCAGGAGGACAAGCGGCTCTCCGAGATGTACGACCGCGCGGCGCGGCACACCGCCAGCCCCCTCGCCCCGATCCTGCAGGCGGGCTTCCGCGAGCTGATCGCCGCCGTCAACGAAGGGGTCGGCCCGGCGCGCGGCGCCCCACCCGCCACCGAAGAGCAGAAGCAGCGCGTCATGAACCGGCTGCGGCGCCGGGTCGAGGACGCGGCCGGGGCGCAGGCGGACATGCTCGATCGCAACCTCGGCCTGCTCGCCACCACCGGCAGCGTCGCGCCGTTCATCGGCCTGTTCGGGACGGTCTGGGGGATCATGGACGCCTTCCAGGGGATCGGGCTGAGCGGATCCGCGAGCCTCGCCGCCGTCGCCCCCGGCATCTCCGAGGCGCTGGTGACCACCGCCGCCGGCCTCGCCGCCGCCATCCCCGCCGTCGTCGGCTACAACCTGCTCCTGGCGCGCGCCCGCCGTCTCGGGGCGCGCATCGATCGCTTCGTGCCGCAGTTCCTCTCCCAGGCGGAAGCGCAGCTCGACGCCCCCCGCCCCGCCGCCACGGTGGAGGCCGGAAAATTCCGGCTCTGAGCATGGGCGGCGATCGCCGTGGAGGGAACGCATGGCGATGAGCGTTGGCGACCGCGGCGGCGGCCGTTTCGGCCCGGCCCTCTCCGACATCAACGTCACGCCGCTCGTGGACGTCGTCCTCGTCCTGCTGATCATCTTCATGGTGACCGCCCCGATGATGAGCCGCGGCATCGACGTCCGCCTGCCGCGCACCGAATCCGGCAGCGACGCGACCGAGGACCGCCTGATCGTCAGCGTCGATCGCGACAGCACCATCTACCTCAACGACCGCCCGGTGAACCTGGCGCTCCTGACCGATCGCCTCAAGGCGGAGATGCAGTCGACCGGCAACGATTTCGTCTTCCTGCGCGCCGATCAGGACGTGTCGTACGGCCGGGTGATGGCGGTGATGGATCAGATCAAGCGGGCCGGTGCCGAGAAGGTCGGCATGGTGACGCGACCCGAGACTCCGAAAGCGGCGGCTCCCGCGGGTGCGAAGCCGAAGGCGCCCGCCACCTCGAAGACCGGGGGCGCGCGGGACAAGCGCCGGTGAAGCCGCCGCCTTCCTTGCTGGACGGCGGTCTTTTACGCGGGCCCGCCCCCGAAGTCGCCCGCGGCGGACTCCCGCGGGCGGCCGTCATCGTCTCGGTCGTCCTGCACGTCCTGGCCTTCGTCTTCGTCGTCGGTGTGCCGCGCCTCCTGTCCTCCGGACCGTCGGGCAACAAGGTCTACGTCGTCGATCTCGTGGGGATGCCCGGGAACCCGGCGCCGGCCGCACCGGCCGCGCCCGCAGCCGCCGCCCCCGCTCCGGAGCCGCCGAAGCCCGCCCCGGTGAAGCCGCCGGAGACGCCGAAGGCCGAGGTGAAGAAAGAGCCGCCGAAGAAGGCCCCCCCCAAGCCGGTCGTGCTTCCCGACAAGGACGCCGCGAAGAAAAAGACGACGACCAAGGTTCCCGAGAAGCCCCCCGAGAAGAAGGTCCCCGAGCCCGAGCCGAAGGCGGTCGAGCCGCCGGCCAAGGACGACGCGGGGGACGCGAACGGCGAGGAGGCGACCGCCGCCGCCCCGGCGACCACCGCACCGGTTCCGCCCGCGACGACGAAGCCGGGGGGCGCTCCCGCGGGCGAGCCCGGCGGCACCGGCCCCGGGGGATCGGGCGGCAGCGGCACCGGCGGAGGCGACGAGCTCGATTTCTACCTCACCCTGCTGAAGCGGCGGATCGAACAAGCGTGGAAGCGGCCGGTGTCCACCTCGCGCGACATCCGCACCGCCGTGGTGTACGTCGAGCTGAGCTCCACCGGCGGCCTGCTCAAGCTCGAGCTGAAGACCCCCAGCGGCTACGCGCCGTTCGATCGCTCCATCCTCCAGGCGGTGCGGGACGCCGCGCCGTTCCCCCCGTTCCCGGCGGCGCTGAAGATGGGCAAGCTGGCCCGCAGCATCGAGTTCCAGCTGACCCCGCTCGAGGGGGACGCTCCCCAGTGAACCGGTCGATTCTCCCGGAGAACACTCCTTGAATCCTCGTCCGCGTCCTTGCCGTGCCTCCCGCGTCGCGGGGTGGCTCGCCGTGTCCGCCGTCCCCGTCGCGCTCGCGCTCGCGGCGTCGGCACTCGCGCAGAATCAACCGCCGTCCGACGCTCCCATCATCATCACCGGCAGCGCGCAGTCGAAGGTGCCGATCGCCATCCCGCGGTTCGACGGCGGCGGCACGCCCAAGGGGGACGAGGCCGCCGCCGCCCTCTACGAGGTGGTGAAGGACGACCTGCTCTTCTCCAACTACTTCAAGCTGGTGCCGGACGAGTATCTCAAGCTGGTGCCCGCCTTCGCGGGCCGCAAGACCGACTACAAGGAGTGGCAGGGGATCGGCGCCGACGCGGTGATGGTCGGCACCGCCCGCATCGAGGGGACCGAGCTGGTCTTCGAGGCGCGCGTGTACGACCTGGCGGAGCAGCGCCTCGTGCTCGGCAAGAAGTACCGCGCCGGGATCGATCAGACGCGCCTCTTGGCGCACAAGATGAGCGATGAGGTGGTCCTGCGCTACACCGCCAAGCAGGGGATCGCCCAGTCCCGCATCGCCTACGTCTCGCAGGTCGGCAAGGCGAAAGAGATCTTCATCATGGACTACGACGGGGCGCGCTTGAAGAAGATCACCAGCAACAACTCCATCAATCTCTCCCCCGCCTGGTCCCCCGACGGCCAGTGGATCGCCTTCATGTCGTACCGCGGCGGCTCGCCGGAGTTGAAGATCCTGTCGAGCAAGGGGGAGCTGCGCTCCGCCTTCCCGCAGAAGGGGGAGCTGAACAGCGCCCCGGCCTGGTCGCCGGACGGGCGGCTGCTCGCCTTCTCGAGCGCGCGCGACGGCAACGCCGAGATCTACACGCTGCGGCCGACGGACGGGTCGCTGACCCGCCTGACGCGGGACGGCTCCATCGACACCTCCCCCACCTGGTCGCCCGACGGGCGGACCATCGCCTTCACCAGCGACCGCGGCGGCTCCCCCCAGATCTACCTGATGGACGCCGGGGGGGGAAACGTGCGGAAGCTCACCGGCGAGCTGTCCTACTGCGACGCGGCCACGTGGAACCCGATGCCGGAGGAGAGCGAGACGATTGCCTTCACGGCGCGCGTGCCGGGGGGATTCGACATCTATTCCTACGACCTGAAGGCGCAGACGCTCAAGCGCCTGACCGACGGCGGCGGCATCAACGAGTGGCCGCGCTGGTCGCCGGACGGCCGGCACCTGGTCTTCTCCTCGAACCGCAGCGGCGGCTTCGACGTCTACACCATGGACGCCGACGGGGACCACGTGCGGCGCCTGACACGGGGCGGGAGCAACACCTCGCCGACCTGGGCCCGCTAAGGCCCCTCGTTCCGCGGCGGTCCCTTGTCCGAAGTCGTTGCATCGCCATGCTATAATCCCGCGTCCTCGTGAGTCCTCGAGGTCCATGCGTCCGACCACAATCGATGTCGATGGAGGTGACCTGATGCATCGGAGTTCCCTTCGCTTTCTCCCGGCGATGGTGCTGGCCCTGAGTGGCGTGTTCATGATGACCGCGTGCAAGTCGGCCCAACCGAAGCAGGAAGCTCCGGTGACGCAGGCGCCGACGTTCGAGTCCAAGCCGGCGGAGAAGGTCGAGGAGACCGGCGGCTTCGGGGCAGGGAATGCGGGCGAAAAGAGCTTCGAAGAGCTGCCGTCGGGCCTGGCCGACAAGTTGAACGCGCAGGGCCTCCTGAAGGAGATCCTGTTCGACTTCGACAGCGCGGACCTGGCCGGCGACGCCAAGACGATCCTCAACGACAACGCCGCCCAGATCCGCCAGCACGCGCCGCTCGCGGTGCGCATCGAGGGGCACTGCGACGAACGCGGCACCACGGAATACAACCTGGCGCTGGGGGACCGTCGGGCCCGCGCCGCGCGCGACTACATCGTCTCGCTCGGCATCCCGGCCAACCGCCTGCGCACCATCTCGTACGGCAAGGAGCGGCCGGTGGACCCGGGCCACAACGAAGCGGCCTGGGCGCAGAACCGGCGCGCCGAATTCGTTTTCATCGCAGAGTAACGCACAGCAAGGAGAATCCTTCGTGGCACGCATCAAGTCGGCCGTCAAGAACATCCGCAAGAGCCGCAAGCGCCGGGACATCAACCGCGCCCGCCGCAGCGCCCTGAGGAGCCAGATCAAGAAGCTGCGGCGGCTCCTGGACAAGAAGAACGGCGCGGAAGCGAAAAAGGCCCTCCCGGCAGCGCTGTCGACCATCGACCGCGCCGTCAGCAAGGGGGTGCTGCACCGCAACGCGGCCGCCCGGCACAAGTCGCGCCTCAGCCGACACGTCGCCGCCCTGCACAAGGCGAGCTAGAGGCCCGCCCGGAACAAGGAGGGCGGCGCCGTGATTCGCATCCGCAGGGTCGTACCGCAGGAAGTCAGCGATCTGCACCGGCGCATGGAGCAGGTGATGGACAGCCTGCTCCACGGGCTCGGTCCGGCGTTCGGGCCGAAGGGGTTCGTGCCGCGCGCCGACATCCACGAGAACCCGGAAGGACTGCTCGTCACCGTCGATCTCCCGGGCGTCAGCCGCGAGGCGATCGACATCGTCGTCGAGGGGCAGGCGCTGCGCATTTCCGGCGTCCGCTCCGAGCCGGCCGGCACCGTGTGTCTGCGCTGGCACCAGCTCGAGATCGCCTACGGGCCGTTCGAGCGATTCATCCACCTGCCGGCGTCCGCCGACCTGGAGAAGGTCCAGGCGAACTACAAGGACGGCTTCCTGCAGGTGGTCATCCCGTTCAAGCCGGGCCAGGATGGAAGCCGCCAGGTCCCGGTCGACGCGCCCTGAGGCGCCGGCCCCCCGGAATCTTATGGACGATCCGAACCAGCCCGACGACGCCCCGGACGAGACGGAGAGGCCACCCTCCGCCGAGGAGGATCCCTCGGCCGGGCCGATCCTCGCCGAGGCGCCTCCCCCGCCCGGGCCGACCGACACGACCGTCCCGCCGACCCTGCCGGTCCTGGCGCTGAAGGGGACGGTCGTCTTCCCGCACATCCCCATGCCGCTCGTCATCGGGCGCGCCACCTCGATCCGCCTGGTGGACGAGACCATGGTGCGCAACCGCATGATCGCGCTGGTCACGCAGCGCGACCCGGCGGTCGAGGAGCCGCGCGAGGCGGACCTGCACAAGATCGGCTGTGCCGCGATCATCCAGCGTCTGCTGAAGTTCCCGGACGGCACCCTGCGCATCCTCGTCTCGGGTGTGCAGCGCATCCGCGTCACCCGCTTCGTGCGCATGGAGCCGTACCCGGTCGCCGACATCGAGACGCTCGACGAGGTGACCGAGGCGTCGGTCGAGACCGAGGCGCTGGCGAAGAATCTGCTCAACCAGGTGCGCCGCATGCTGGCGCTGATGCCGATCGACTCCGACGAGATCAGCGTCGCGCTCCTCAACGTCAACAACCCGGGGCGGCTCGCCGACCTCGGGGCGGCGCTCCTCGTCCGCGACACCTCCCTGAAGCAGGAGTTCCTGGAGATCCTCTCGGTGCCGGAGCGCCTGCGGCGGCTGACGCGCCACATCAGCCGCGAGATCGAGGTGATGGAGCTCGGCTCGAAGATCCAGGAGCAGGTGCAGGACGAGATGGAGAAGGGGCAGCGCGAATTCGTCCTGCGCCAGCAGCTCAAGGCGATCCAGAAGGAGCTGGGGATGGACGACGAGGGGGAGGGGGAGATCGCCGCCCTCGCCGAGTCGATCGAGAAGGCCGGCATGCCGGAGCCGGTGAAGCAGGCGGCCGATCGCGAGCTGAAGCGGCTGCGCACCATGCCACCGGCGGCGGCGGAGCACTCCGTGGTCCGCACCTACCTCGACTGGCTCATCTGCCTCCCCTGGGCGAAGCAGACGCCGGACAAGATCGAGCTGAAGGAGGCGCGCACCATCCTCGACGAGGACCACTTCGACCTGGACAAGGTGAAAGACCGCATCCTCGAGTTCCTCGCGGTCCGCAAGCTGCGCGCCGACTCGAAGGGGCCGATCCTCTGCTTCGTCGGCCCGCCGGGGACCGGCAAGACTTCCCTCGGCAAGTCGATCGCCCGCGCCATGGGGCGCAACTTCCACCGCCTGTCGCTCGGCGGGGTGCGCGACGAGGCGGAGATCCGCGGCCACCGCCGCACCTACGTCGGGGCGCTGCCCGGGCGGATCATCGAGGGGCTGCGCAAGGCCGGCAGCCGCAACCCGGTCTTCATCCTCGACGAGATCGACAAGGTGGGGATGGACTTCCGCGGCGACCCGGCCTCGGCGCTGCTCGAGGTCCTCGACCCGGAGCAGAACCGCAACTTCCAGGACCACTACCTCGACGTGCCGTTCGACCTGTCGGCGGTGCTGTTCATCACCACCGCCAACATGCTCGACACCATCCCGGGCCCGCTGCGCGACCGGATGGAGGTGCTCGAGCTGCCGGGCTACACCGAGGAGGACAAGCTGCAGATCGCCCGCCGCTTCCTGATCCCGCGGCAGGCGACGGAGAACGGCATCAAGGTGGAGGACATCGCGCTCAGCGACGAGACGCTGCGGGCGGTGATCTCGCGCTACACGCGCGAGGCGGGCCTCCGGAACCTCGAGCGTTCGATCGGCACGCTCTGTCGCAAGGTGGCGCGGGGGCGCGCCGAGGGGGAGACCGGCGTCGTGGTCATCACGCCGGACGATCTGGTGGCGTACCTCGGCCAGGAGCGCTTCACGAGCGAGCTGGCGGAGCGGATCGGCCAGGCGGGGGTCGCGGTCGGGCTCGCCTGGACCCCTTTCGGCGGGGAGATCCTGTTCATCGAGGTGACCCGGATGCCCGGCTCGAAGGGCCTCATCATCACCGGGCAGCTCGGGGACGTGATGCGCGAGTCGGCGATGGCCGCACTGTCGTTCGTGCGCAGCCGCGCGAAATCGCTCGGCATCGACCCGGACTTCTTCTCGAAGTACGACCTGCACGTGCACGTCCCGGCGGGCGCCATCCCGAAGGACGGGCCGTCGGCGGGGGTGACCATGGCGACCGCGCTGGCGTCGCTCCTGACCGGTCGGCCGGTGCGCGGCGAGACGGCGATGACCGGGGAGATCACCCTGCGCGGCAAGGTGCTGCCGGTCGGTGGGATCAAGGAGAAGGTGCTGGCGGCGAAGCGGGCCGGCATCCGGACGATCATCCTGCCGATGGACAACAAGAAGGACCTCATCGACGTGCCGAAGGAGGCGCTCGACGCGCTCACCTTCCACTACGTCTCCACCGTGGACGACGTCTTCGCAAACGGCCTGCAGCCGGCGCCGGTCGAGCCGCCGGTGACCGAGGGAACGAGCGAAGAGGAGATCACCCCGGCCGGCGACGCTCCGGGGGCGAAGGCCGGGGCCGGTCCCAAGGGCCGCGCCGCCGCCGCCGGCAAGAACGCCCGTCCCCTGCCCGCCGGGAAGCGCCGCACCCCGAACCGCACTCCCGACGTCACTCCCTAGGCGAGCTCCCGCACCGCCGCCTCCAGCCGCGCGGTGACCTCCGTGGGATCGGCGTCCGCGGCGACCGCGATCGGTGCACCGTAGACGATGCGGGTGGGGTGGAACGCCGGCCAGTAGCGCTCGTCCGGAAGCACATCGTGCGTTCCGGAGACGTGCACCGGCACGACCGGGGCGCGCAGGTCGCGCGCGAACACGCCGATGCCGCCGCGGAATCGCTCCATCGTCCCCTCCGGCACGTGCCGCCCCTCCGGGAAGATCAGGATGGAGAAGCCGGCGTCCATCAGCTCCCCCGCATAGGTGAGGCTGCGGCGGAACCCGGCCGTCTCCGGCAGCGGAAAGGCGTTGAAGAAGAACGCCGTCAGACTCGCCTGCAGTCCCTCGAGCAGGTAACGCCCGCGCGTCCCGGGAGTCTCCCCGAACCAGACGCGGTGGTAGCGCGTCGTCATCGCCGGCGCGATGCGCCCCCGCACCGGCCGCGGCAGGGTGGAGCGCAGCAGGGCGGTGTCGAAATAGGAATGGTGGTTGGCGATGAAGAGGTACGGCGGCGGCGCGCCCTGCAGGCGCTCGCGCCCGCGGATCTCCGGTCGCCCCCAGACATGGACGATCGGCCGCTGCAGCACCTCCTCGACCAGGCGCCGGCCGGCGTGCATCGGCGAGGAGCGCGCCCAGCGCGGCATCCGCAAGGCACCGCGCACGACCATCGCGCTCCAGGAGCGCAGCCCCGGTCGGCCGGAGTCGCCGCTCACCGAGGCCGCCACCGGCCGGGGCGCTTCCGTCGGCGCCGGCGCCTCTGCGGCCGGGGACGGCGGTGATGGCGCCGCCGGCGACCGGCCCGACGCCCCTCCCCCCGACAGCGCGGCGCGCGCCCGGTCCTCGAGATCGCCGACGGTGGCCGATGCCATGACGTCCTCGGCGAGCGTCAGGCCGAACTCCTCTTCGAGCGCCGCCGCGACCTCGACGAGATCGAGGCTCGCGAGCCCGAGGTCCTCGACGAGGCGCGTCCGGTCCTCGAGGCGCTCCGCGGGCACGCGGGCGATGCGCGCGATGACCGGTCGCACGCCGCCGGCGGCGGCCGGCCGCCGCTCCCCTCCCGGAGCGTCCTGGTGCCCCTGCATCACCGCCGCCCGCAGCGCCACGCGCTTCACCTTCCCGGTCGAGGTGCGCGGGAAATCCCCCTCGGTCCAGACGGTCCAGTCGCGCACCCGCTGCTTCGGCAGGAGCCGGCCGTTCGCCGCGGCGACGACCGCCGCCGCGTCCGCGCCGGGAGCGAGCAGGAGCGCCACGTGCACCTGCTCGCCGGTCGTGTGCGGCAGGCCGAAGACCGCGGCATCGCGCAGACCCGCCAGGCCGAAGAACGCCGCCTCGACGTCGGTGGCGTAGACGTTCTCCCCCTCCGGCGTGACGATGACGTCCTTGATCCGCCCCTTGATGGCGATCCGCCCCTGCGCGTCGATCTCGCCGATGTCGCCGGTGCCGAGCCACTCCCCGCCCTCCTTCTGGCCGTAGTAGCCGGAGGTGACGTTGGCACCGCGCACCTGGATCTCCCCGTCCGGGCCGAGGCGGACCTCCTGCCCCTTGAGGGCGCGTCCGACGTCGCCGCGCCCGCGTTTGAACGGATTGGAGATCGACACGATCGGCGCCGTCTCGGTGAGGCCGTAGCCCTGCACGACCAGAACGCCGATCCGCTCGTAGAACTCGCGCACCGGATCGGCGAGCGCCGCGCCGCCGCTGACCACGAGCGTGAAGCGCCAGCCCAGACCCCGGCGGGCGCCGTGGAAGAGGAACCGCTGCAGCCAGAACGGCCGGCCGGCGTGCCGCGCCAGATGGGCGTCCAGCCGGGTCTGGGCCTCCTGGTCCCCCGCGTCGCGGCGGATCTCCGAGGCCAAAAGCTCGAGGAGGCGCGGCACCGAGAACAGCCCCCAGGCGCGGACGCGCGCCGCCGCGTCGATGACGTCGCGCGGCCGCGGCGCCACCAGCGCCACGGTCAGCCCCATGTAAAGGGAGAGGAAGACGTTCATCGCCTGGCCGAACATGTGCGACAGCGGCAGCGTGCTCATCACCCGGAACTCGCCGAGCGGGACGACGTACCGCTCGTAGTGCCGGAACCCCTCCTCGAGCGGCGCGAAGTCGGCGGAGAGGTTCGCGTGCGTCAGCACCACCCCCTTCGGCTCGCCGGTCGTCCCGGAGGTGAAGACGATCTCCGCGGTGTCGGAGAGGGCCGCCGGAGCGGCCGCGGCTCGGGAAGCGCCGGTCGCGCCGGGGCTGCGCCAGGCCCCGAACGCGATGGAGAGGCACCCGGACGGCGCCGGGATCGCCGCGGGGGCGAGCATCAGCCGGGCCCCCACGGTGGAGACGATCTTCTCCCGGAACGGATCGGCGGTCGCCGCCTCGAGCGGCACCGCCACGCCCCCGGCGAGGAAGATCCCGAGGAGACCCTCGACCCAGTCCGGCTCGTCCGGCCCCTGCACCAGGACCGGCTCGCGCGGTTTCAGACCGGCGGCCCGAAGCGTCGCGGCGGCGGCCAGGATGCCGGCGTGCAGCTCGGCATAGGTCCGCTCGCGCCACCGGACCCCGTCGCGCCACAGGTACGCGCGCCTCGACCCGAAACGCCGGAGCCGATCGATCCGGTCGGCCGGTGTGAGCGTCTGCGCGCCGGGAGCGGAGGTCATGGGGCGGAGATGCTACCCCGTCCGCGCCTCGATGGGGAGGGATCCCGGGGTTGCTCTTTGAGGGGGAGACCCCTAGAATCCGATCGATGGCGCATCATTTCTCGCTCGACGATTTCGTGGCCGAGATGGCCCACCTGTCGTGCGAGAACCTCACCCTCGGGATCCTGCACCAGCTGGCCGGCGATCTCGACGTGCGCGACGACCTCATCCGGGAGCACATCCACTTCACGAACGACGCCTACACCCGGAACCTGGTCTGCCGCACGCCGCGCTTCGACATGCTGGTGCTGTGCTGGAAGCCGGGGCACGTGACGACGATCCACGACCACGCCGGCTCGCTCAACGTGACGCGTGTCCTGCAGGGGCGGCTCACCTCGCGCCTGTTCGTGCCGGGAGGGCGGCCGACGCCCGATCGCTGCCTCGTGCGGCTGGCGAGCGAGGACCAGCTCGGCCCGGGCGACTTCTCGCTCGTGGACCGGGCGGAGATCCACCAGCTCGCCAACACCTCCGACGCGGATCTGGTGACGCTGCACGTGTACGCCAAGCCGCTCCGGGACATCGTGGTGTACGACCCCGCGACCGGGGACATGAAGAAGGTCGCCCTGCGCTACTCCCTCGAAGACGACTTCCAATAAGCCGCGCTCATCCCTTGATCACGCCGAGCGGCACCAGCTTGGCGACCTTGCGCGACAGCCCGGCGCGGTGCACGACGTTGACGACGTCGGTCACGTCCTTGTAGGCATCCGGCATCTCCTCGGCCAGCGTCTCGCGCACGTCAGACCGC
>Ga0111538_10006684_pt1 | contig 15581 bp, 14 predicted proteins | sample SoiMethybrSBSTD1_FD_79669 | JGI IMG/M metagenome (GOLD analysis project Ga0111538, IMG submission 79669) | Bulk soil microbial communities from a Populus tree surrounding site in Tennessee, USA - Soil MetaG P. TD hybrid SBSTD1 (version 2)... | ecosystem: Environmental > Terrestrial > Soil >...
CGAGGCGTCGCGCATCGTCCGCGCCCAGGTGCAGCTCGACCGCAATCCAGCAACGCCCGGCGAACAGCTCGCGCAGCCATGCCGCGGTGCTGGCGCGCGGCTCGGCCGGAGGCACCCATAGTGCCAGGCAATTCTCCAGTCCCGACTGGAAATCGGCGCGCGTCAGCCGGTATTGGCCTTTGGTTGCAGCAAGGCGCGCGCGAGTGATCAACGCGCAGATTTCCGCGTAGGCAGTCTGCGTCGGCGCGAGCAGCACGAGATGCAAATCGTCGATGGTGCGGAACTCCGCGCCGACGATCAGTTTCAACCCATGTTCCTTGGTCGCGTCGTGAGCGCGCACGATGCCCGCCATCGAGCATTCGTCGGTCAGCGCGAGTGCCGAGTAACCGAGAGCGGCCGCTCGCGCGACCAGCTCGCCGGGATGCGAAGCGCCGCGCAGGAACGTGAAGTTGCTGAGGCAATGCAGCTCCGCGTATCCGCTCATGACCAGAACCCGTGCAGATACCAGCCGCCGCGTCCGCCGCGATCGCGATAGACCCACAAGTCCGCGCCAGTGCTCAGATGCACGATGTAGTAGTCGCGCTGCAGATCGCCGGTGTCCCACCAGCCGCCTTCGATGCGTTCGGGACCCACCACGATCTGCGGCATGACCGACAGCTGCAGCGGTTTAGGTTCCTGCAGCAGCCAGAGCGGACGCTCGGGGAACTGCACTGTGTCGCGTGCGTCCTGCTGCGGCGCCGCTGCTGCCCAGCTTGCTTCAGGGCGATGGTCCGCGACCTGCCGCAGCCCGTGAACCTGTTGCGTCCCGAGCCGCGCCGCGATCCTATCGATCGTATGAGCGAGAGCCTCGCTCTGCTGCAGGACGCCTTGCGCCAGGTCCGCCTGCAGCGCCGCGGGCATGGCGAACTGATCGGCGCTGAGGCCGAGTCCGATCGTCGGTGCCGGCAACTCGAGACGCTCGAGGCGTTCGCGTACGAGCGCCAGGAAGCGGTTCGCGTCGCGATCGGCAAGCGACAAGCCGATGTCGAGTTTCGTGCCGGCCGCGGCGCGATGTGCGAAGGTGAGAGTGAAGTGCTGCACGCCGGTGTCGCGCGCCCGCAGAAAACCTGAGAATTCGTGCAGCATGCGCCGCAGCGGAAACAGCAGCGCTTCCGTGCTCTTGACCTCGAGCTCGAAGTCGAAGCGCGCAGCGTAATGGTGCGGCAAGCGGAAAACCGGCCGCGGATCGGCGGCCGTGCCGATCAGTCGGTCGAGGAAATTGCCCAGCTGCACTCCGAAACGCTGGATGACCGCAGCGCGCGGCAGCTCCAGCAGCAAGCCGATCGTACGCACGCCTGCCGTATGCAGCGCGCCGACGATCTCGGGCGCCAGCGCCAGATGTGCGATCGGCAGATTGCGAATGCGCAGTTGCAGCGCCGTGGGCGAGGGGATAACGACCCGAATGCCGGCGCGCGCCAGCAACGCAGCGCCTTCCAGAGTCGGCCCGATGCCGAGTTGGTAGCTGTAATGCAGCAGTGCGAGCTCGCGCTCCAGCGCCGCTATGAAATCGCGAAAGCCGCCGAACAGTTTGAGGCTGCCGCCGATCTCCAGCCACAAAGCGCTGCTGCGCGCCTGGCGAAAGTCGAGCGGCACTTCGCCGAGGATCACCGTGCTGCTGAACTGGTACGCCCAGGCGGCCAGGCGTGCGAGCGCTGCAGTTTCCGCCGCGGGATTGCGTTCAAGCTTTTGAACGTCGGGGCACAGCGCGAGTGCCATCGTGTAGTTCATGTCTTGCTTGAGGCGGGCTCGCTCCGCGGCGGGATTGACGCACACGATCCAGCGCGCGCTGCCTTCGCAGGCAGTCACGACCAGCGGCTGACTGGTTTCCTCGGAGCGCAAGGCTTCCAAAGGCAATTGCGGCAGCGCTATGCACAGCCAGAGCATGGCGCTTCGACCTTCACGGACATGCCGCTGCGTCCGCCGCGGCACTTGAGGACATCGATCTGCAACGCGCTGTTTTCGGTTCGTCGCAGCTTCAGGCGCAGTGCAGCCGGCGAGGATTCGCGCGCGGCATCGAGAGAGCGATACAGGAATCCAGTGCTGCCGCCGGCCTCGGCAGCGAGTTGCAGCCGGCGGATCTCACGATCGCGGATGGTCGCCGGCCACGCGAGCACGGCGCCGAAGGATCTGCAGCGCAGCGACTGCTCGGCAGCCCATAGAATGTCCTCGGCTTGCTGCGCCTGGATGACGAGCACTCGATCGAGCCGCACGCCCTGCTGCGCCAGCGCCGGCGCGAACGGAATGTAAGGCGGGGCGATCAGCGTGACGTGACGCCCGGCGCCGGTGATCCGCGCCAGCGCGGGCAGCACCAGCCGCAACTCGCCGATTCCCGTAACTGCCGGCATGAGCTCGACGATCGTTCCTGCCTGCCAACCACCGCCGGGCAACACGGCATCCAGTTCGGTCCAGCCGCTCGCTTCGACCACCGCAGCGGTGAGTGCACGACCGTTGCGGCACAGCCAAGCCAGATGCTGCAGTGTCTCGGCTCGATTCATCGCTGCGTGCCGGAGCGACGTTCACGAACGGCCCGCGCTCTGACCGGAGAGCGCGGTGCGAATCACGCCCGTCGCCAGTCCTTCGATCGCGAATTCCTGCTCGCGCAGATCGATCACTATCGGCGAATGAGCGGGGTTGGCGGGCTCGAGCCGGACGAGTTGTCCCTGTCGCCGGTAATACTTCACAGTCGCTTCGTCGCCGATGCGTGCAACCACGATCTGACCGTTGCGCGCCTGGTGGGTGCGATGCACGGCGAGCAGGTCGCGGTCGAGGATGTCCGCGTCCTTCATGCTGTCGCCGCGGACGCGCAGCAGAAAGTCGGCAGCCGGACGGAACAGGGCAGGATTGACACTCACGTAATCCTCGATGTTCGCGGCAGCCAGGATCGGCGAGCCGGCTGCAATTCGTCCCAGTAGCGGCACTCCCGCCGGCACAACCTCAGCCAGACGAATGCCGCGCGAGATTCCGGGAATCAGCTCGATGGCTCCCTTGGCCGCGAGCGCACGCAGATGCTGATCGATTCCCTGGCGGTTCTTGAGCCGCAAGCCTGCGGCGATTTCGCCGCGCGTCGGCGGCAGGCCGCCGCTGTCCATGAAACGCCGGATAAAAGCCAGCACTTCCAGCTGCTTGGGAGAAAGATCGGGCATGAGAAAACGATACCAGACGGATGTCTGGTATCGAGTCTAGGAGGCTTCGCCGGCCGGTGCAAGTGCACTTGCGCACTTGCGGGCAATGCTTACATGGGTGCGCCGGCCCCGCCGTACGGCGCGGAGCTCAGCGAGCTCGACGTGATCTTCGCGTGATCCGGCGCACCGGCGCGCGCGTAGCTGTTCAACTTGTTGTACAGCGTCTTCAGGCTGCAGCCGAGCACCGCAGCGGCGCGACGCTTGTCGCCTTCGCAATATTCCAGAGTCACTTCGATCAGCGAGCGCTCGGCCTCATCGAGACGCGAACCGAGCGGCACGTGCAGTCCGGCGGGCCGCGGTTGCTCGATCTGTTGCGGCACCTGCGTCGCCATCGACATCGTCAGGTCGAGATCGAGCACGTCGTCCGCGAGGATGAAGCTGCGCTCCACCGTGTTCTTCAGCTCGCGCACGTTGCCCGGCCAGCGATACGAGCGCAGCGCTTCGGCGAAAGTCGGCGAGAAGCGCTTGTGCGTGCCGTTGGCGCGATTGAGCAGAGCGAGGAAATGCTCGGCAAGCGGCGGCACATCGCCTGCACGTTCGCGCAGCGGCGGCAGATGCAGCGGGAACACCGCGAGGCGATACATCAGATCCTCGCGCAACTGCCGGTTCGCCACCGCTTCGGTGACGTTGCGATTGGTCGCGGCGAACACGCGGATATCGGTCTTGATTTCCTGCGTGCCGCCGACGCGATAGAAGCGGCCGGTCTCGAGCACGCGCAGCAGGCGCGTCTGCATGTCGAGCGGCATCTCCGTGACTTCATCGAGGAACAGCGTGCCGCCCGTAGCGCGCTCGAACACGCCCGCGTGCGAGCGCGATGCTCCGGTGAAGCTGCCCTTCTCGTAGCCGAATAACTCGGCCTCGATCAGCGACGCGGGGATGGAGCCGCAGTTGATCGCGACCAGCGGTCCCTGTGCACGATGACTGAGCAGGTGGATGCATTCGGCAACCAGCTCTTTACCCGAGCCGCTCTCGCCCATGATCATCACGGTCGCTTCGGTCGGCGCGACGCGCTGGATCAGCGCGAACACCTGTTTCATTGCGGGCGAGCGGCCGAGCAGATTGCCCAGTCCGCTTTCGTGCAGCGTAATCTTCGAATCCACTTATTCTGTCCCCTTGCGTCGGCGCGTGCGGGCGCGTCCAGATGCAAATTCTTCAAGCGCACCTGCGGTTCCGTTGTAATAAGTTTTTTCTTGTGCGGAATAGCTCAAGCGCTATCAGCAAACTAGCCACAATGCGTCTAGCCGACCTCTGACACGCAGCCTTGGATTCGGCCGTGTATGTAATCCACGCCGCACGCCGCCAACCCAATCTGTAGATTTTCCATGGCGGCATAGAACTTGCCGCTCCGGCGAGCGCGCGCGAGCTTCGAGCACGTGCGCTGCAAAGCATGTGTTTGTAAAAACAAAGACCGGAGGGAGCATGACCTTGCACAGCGACGCAGCGAAGACCGGAACGGCAGCGCGTCACCAGTGGCTCGACGATGCGGCGGACGACGAGCTCGTCACGCCGTCGACGCCGCGCAGGATCAGCATCTTCGGCCTCGGCTACGTCGGTGCAGTGTCGCTCGCATGTCTTGCGCGCGACGGTCACGAGATGACGGGGGTGGATATCGACCCGGCGAAGCTGGAGATGCTGCGCCGCGGCCAGGCGCCAATCGCCCTCGAGCAGCTCGTGCGTGCAGCCGACGTCCTGGTGGTCGCGACACGCACACTGGAAGTGCTCGCGGCGTTGCAGTCGCATACGCGGCCCGAGCAGCTGCTGCTGGATGTCGTCCTTCTGCCCGATCGCGAAGCGCAGCAGGCGCGCTATCGCGGCGTGTGCTGGTAGACGAGGCTGCAATGGGCGTCGAAGGACAGACAGTGAGCACTGCGGTCGAGATGACGGGGCTTGGCCGGCGCGTGCTCATCATCGTCGAGAACCTGCCGTGCCCGTTCGACCGGCGCGTCTGGCAGGAAGCACGCACGCTCGCGGCGGCGGGCTATCTCGTATCCATCATCTGCCCGAAGGGCAAGGGTTACGAGAAGAGCTTCGAAGAGATCGATGGCATCGCAATCTACCGCCACGTGCAGCCTTTCGAGGCTAGCGGCGCGCTCGGCTACCTGGCCGAGTACACCTGGGCGTTGCTCGCGGAGTTCGCGCTGTCGCTGCGCGTGCTGATGGAGCGCGGCTTCGATGCGATCCATGCGTGCAATCCGCCGGACACGCTGTTCCTGATCGGCGGTTTCTACAAGCTCTTCGGCAAGAAGTTCCTGTTCGACCATCACGACATCAATCCGGAGCTGTACGAAGCGAAATTCCAGCGCCGCGACGTCTTCTACCGGCTCATGGTCTGGCTGGAGCGGCTGACGTTCAAGACCGCGGACGTCTGCGTCGCGACCAACGAGTCGTATCGCCGGATTGCGATCGAGCGCGGCTCGCGCCCGCCGTCGAAGGTTTTCGTCGTGCGCAGCGGACCGGACCTGCGCCGTCTGCGCGTGCTGCCGCCGACGCCGGCGCTGAAGAACGGCCGGCGTTATCTCGTCGGCTACGTCGGCGTGATGGGGCGGCAGGAAGGGATCGATGGCCTGCTCGCGTCGGTGCAGCACATCGTGCAGGACATGAAGCGCACCGACATCCAGTTCGGCCTGGTGGGCGGCGGTACGGAGCTGGCGGCGATGCGCAAGCTCGCCGGGGAACTCGGCGTCGCGGACTACGTGACGTTCACCGGGCGCGTGCCGGACGACGAGCTGCTCGCGATGCTCAACACTGCGGACGTGTGCGTGAACCCGGACGTTGCCAACGACATGAACGACAAGTCGACCATGAACAAGATCATGGAGTACATGGCGCTGGGCAAGCCGATCGTGCAGTTCGACCTGACCGAGGGTCGCGTGTCGGCGCAGGATGCGTCGCTGTACGCGCGCCGTAACGATCCGATCGATATGGCGCGCAAACTGGTCGCGCTGCTGGACGACGCCGAGCTGCGTGGACGCATGGGCGCCGCCGGGCTGGAGCGGGTGAAGACCGAGCTGGCCTGGGAGCACGAGGCGCCACGCTTGCTCGCAGCCTACGAAGAGCTCTTCAAATGCGATACGTAGCGCTAGCCGCAGGCTTCGACGGCACGCTCGCGCGCGATGGTCGCTGCGACGAGCGTTGCATAGATGCGTTGCGCGCGCTCGCCGCGACGGGCCGCAAGCTGATCCTGGTGACCGGCCGCGAGCTGCGCGAGCTGCTGGAGATCTTCCCCGAAGCGCGTCTCTTCGATTACGTCGTGGCCGAGAACGGCGCCGTGATGCACCGGCCCGCGACGCGCGAATCCGAGATCCTGGCGCAAGCGCCGCCGGAGATCCTGCTGCAGGAGTTGCGCCGGCGACACGTCACGCCGCTGACCGTCGGCAGCTCGATCGTGCGCACGGTGCAGGCGAACGAGGCCGAGGTCAGCGCTGCCTTGCGCAAGTTGCAGCTCGACTTCCAGCTCGTCACGAATCCCGGCGCGCTGATGATGCTGCCCGCAGGCGTCAACAAGGCGTCCGGAGTGTGGGCAGCGCTGCGCGAGCTCGGTGTGTCGCGCCACAACCTGGTGGCGATCGGCGACGGCGAGAACGACCTGGCGCTGTTCGAGTTTGCGGAACATGCCGTGGCCGTGCAGAACGCGGACCCGCTGGTGCAGCGTGTTGCGAATCGCACGACGCTCGGTGCCTACTGCGACGGCTTCCTGGAGCTGGCGCGCGATCTGATTGCAACCGACCTGGCCGGCGCCGTGCCCCGCCAGAAAGTCGTAGTCGGCGTGCGAGAGAACGGCTCGGCGGTGGAAATCACGCCGTGTCGCGACACGGTGCTCGTACACGGACCGGCCGGCAGCGGCAAGGCCTCGCTGTGCCACAGCCTGCTCGATCGGTTCCTCGCCAGCGGCTACCAGTGCTGCGTCATCGGCGCCGAGGTCGGTGGGATGCGCATGCCGCGCGAAGTCGCGGTGTTCGGCGACGTGCATGAAGTGCCGCGGCTCACGGACATTCTCAGCGCGCTCGATCAGCCGACTGCCAGTGTCGCAATCAATCTGGCGGCGCTCGCGGTCGAGACGCGGGCGGTGTTCACCGACGCCTTACTGGTGCAGCTGCAGGCGCTGCACGATCGCCTCGGCAGGCCGCACGTCGTGCTGATCGACCAGGCGCATTCATTCCTCACGGACGGCGTCATCGCGTCGTCTGCGCGGCTGTCGGAAGTCACGATGATCTATGCGACGGCGGAGCCCGGGCGGCTGCCTGCGCGAATCCTGGACAGCGTCACGCTGACGCTGAACAGCGGCACTCAGGCGGTGATCGCGGGTGGCGCGGAAGTGCGCATCTCCGGGCTGGTCGCCGGCGGCTCCGGCAGCGCACCGCTGCCCGAATCGGTCGCCGCGACGGCATCCGGATACTGAATGACCTCTTCGACGCGGTAGTCCTTCAGGCCGCGTGCATGCGTGAAGATGATGAGCTCGCCGAGCAGGCCGAGCGCAAACACCTGCATTCCCAATACCAGCAGCAACGCCGCCAGCAGCAGGACCGGACGATCGGCGAGCGGCTCGCTGAACAGCAACCGATCGAAGCCGAGATACGCGATCAGCACTGCGCCGACGCCGAACGTCGCCGCGCCGAGCATGCCGAAGAAGCGCAGCGGCTTCTTGGTGAAGCGCATCAGGAAGAAGATGCTGAACAGGTCGAGCAGGTGGTGCATGTACTCGCGCGGCCGATAGATGCGGCCGTGGCGATCCTGTGCCGACTGCCGAGCGGGCACCTCGCTGACGCGGAAGCCGAGCCGCATCGCCAGGATCGGCAGGAAGCGATGTTGATCGCCGTACAGATCGATCTCTTCCAGCACCTGCCGCCGCATCGCGCGCACGCCGCAACCGAGATCGCGCAGCCGCGCGCCCGTTACGAAATTCACGAGGCCGTGGAACGCGGCGCGCCGCATCCGATCGACTGCATTGCCGTAGCGCGGCCAGCGATAGCCGATCGCCACGTCCGCGGTGCTCAGCGCCGCAACCAGCTTGCGGATGTCGCCGGGCTCGATCTGCGGATAAGCGGGCAGCGTCACGATAGTGCCGCCGCCGGCGCGTTCGAATCCGGCCGTCAGCGCGGCCGCCTCGCCGAAGTTGCGCGTCAGGTTGATGATGGTGAATTCCTCGCCCTCGCGCAGCAGCGTCTCCAGCTGGCGCCGCGCTTCGGGACGCGGTCCGTCCAGCACGAAGATGAACTCGTGTGTCGCACCGGTTGCGGCGATTCCCGCCCGATACTCGCGGTACAGCGTACCGATGTCGGTGGCGCGGCGCGCGCCGATCGGCACGATGACGGAGATCGACGGCGGTGCGGCTTGCGGCTTCATGGTGCTCTATAACGTTCGATCCGCGCCGGGGTTGCGTCCGCCGGCAAGAATCGTCTGGGTCAACCTAAGAAATTCCCTGTCACGGACGTCCCCGCGCGCGTAAATGAGTTCCGCGAGCGCACCGCTGCACAGCAGGATCAGCCCCGAGCCCAGGAAGATCACGCCCGAGCCGGCAATCGGCAGCGAGAATGCATCTTCGCCCATGAGCAGCACGTCCACGACGGTCTGGCCGAAAGCGAAGAACGCGAGCGCGAACAGCGGCAGCGACAGCAGCGCGAACCAGCGCAGCGGCCGCGACGCGAAGCTGGCGATCGTCTTGATCACCATCAGGTCGAGCAGCACTTTGTAGATGCGCGACAGCCCGTACTTCGACTCGCCGAAGCGGCGCGCGTGATGTCGAACGCGGATCTGTGCGAGGCGCGGTCCCGCGATCGACGCCATCGCCGGGATGAAGCGATGCATTTCCGAGTACAGCGGAATCCGCTTGATCAGCGCGGCGCGGAAGGCCTTCAGCGAGCAGCCGTTGTCCTTGATCGGCACGCCCGTCACCTTGCCGATGAGCCAGTTCGCGATGCGCGAAGGAATCTTGCGCGTGATCAGCTTGTCCTGGCGATTGTGGCGCCAGCCGACCACGACGTCGAAGCCGGCATCGATCTGCTCGAGCAGCAGCGGGATGTCGGCCGGATCGTTCTGCAGGTCGCCGTCCATCGTGATCAGCACTTCGCCATTCGCGTGCTCGATGCCCGCCGCCATCGCCGCCGTTTGCCCGTAGTTGCGCCGGAACTTGACGATGCGCAGGCGCGGATCGCGGCGGGCGAGCCCGGATGCGACTGCGACGGTGTCGTCCTTGCTGCCGTCATCGACGAAGACCATTTCGAACGAGCGATCGAGCCCTGCGAGCGCCTGGACGATCGCGGCGTACAACGGCCCGACACTTTCCTGCTCGTTGTAGAGCGGGACGATGACCGACAACGCGGGCCCTACAGCGCTCGCCGTGCGTTGTGCAGCGTCGATGTTGCCATCGTGCGTTGTACTTTTTGCACCAGACATGACCGGATCCAACGTTCTTACAACCACATTTCCCCTCGGCTGCGTCGGCGCAGTGAACTTGCCGACAGGGTTTTGCCGGGCCGAAGCCCGGCGCGCCGCGCCTCGGCGGCTCATTGGCGACTGCGTCAGGCGACACTGCCGATCGTTGGCACATGACCTGCAAGGGGCAGGCCAACCTGCAAAACACGAAGCCTTCATTTCGGCTGGAGCGTACTGAATGCTGCTGCGTAGATTTTTCCTGACCGCTCGCGTGTTGCTGTTGAGCGGCGCTGCCTACTTCGGTTGCATCGCCGCTCTGCACGCGCAAGCCACGGCCGGTTACACGGTTAAGCCCGGCGATACGCTGGAAATCTCGGTGTGGAAAGAGCCCGACCTGCAGCGCACGGTGCTGGTGCGGCCGGACGGACAGTTCTCGTTCCCGCTGGTCGGCGAAGTCGACGCACGCGGCAAGACGGTCATGGAGCTCAACAAGACCGTCAGCGAGCGGCTGACGAAGTACATCTCCGACGCCGTGGTCACGATCTCGGTGACGGAGATCAAGGGCAACAAGATCTACGTGCTCGGGCAGGTCAACAAGCCCGGCGAGTTCATCGTCAACCCGAGCGTCAACATCATGCAGGCGCTCAGCATGGCGGGCGGCATGACGCCGTTCGCCGCCACCAACGACATCATCGTGATGCGCGGACAGGGCGCGCAGCAGAAGGCGATGGCCTTCCGCTACAACGACGTGGTCCGCGGGCGCAGCCTCGATACCAACATTGAGCTTCTGAGTGGAGACATCGTTGTCGTGCCGTAAAACGCCGCGGCGCCTGGTTACGCCGCAGTTCATCAGTCCGGCCGTTCTGTTCGCAGCGCTCGCCGCAGCGGGCAGCGCGACCGCCGCCAACTGGGAAGTCGCGCCGCGCGTGGAGGCCGGCTATCGCTACAGCGACAACTACCATCTGGGTCCGCCCGGCACCGAAGTGGAAGTATCCGGCGCCGAGGCCGACGCGGCAGTGACATTCCGCACGCTCGATCCGCGCACGCAGGTCGAGATCACGCCGCGTGTCGAGGGGACTTACTTTCCCGATGAAGAAGACGAGAACCTTGCCAACTACTACCTGGACGGCAGCATCCTCGACACCACGCCGCGGCGGCGCATGGGCGTGGCCGCCGAGCTGGCGTACGAGGACGTCACGCGCAGCGAGCTGCCCGACGGCTCCGATGGCGGCGGCGACCTCGGCAATCCGGTCGGGGGCGATTCCGGCCGCTTCATCGAGCACAACCGGCGGAGCTTCGGCCGCATCGCGCCATTTTTCCGCTACGACGTCACGCAACGCCAGGTGGTCGAATTCGACGCCCACTACGTGCGCGCTGATTTCGAGACGCAGCTCGAAGGCGCGCAGCAGGACTGGAGCGAGGCCGACGTCTCGGCGGGCTGGGGCTACAAGGTTTCGGAGCGCTCCACGGTGATGCTGCGCGGCCTGGCCTCCTGGTACGAGACGGAATTCGATACCGACGCGTACGGCGCGTACCTCCAGTGGGATACGCAATTCAGCGAGACCTCGCGCGTCTACGTGCGGCTTGGCGCGCAGCAGACGGAACCCGAGCTCGGCGAGAGCGACACCAACGTGCTGGCGGGCGTCGGCGGCAGCTGGAACACGCTGCGCAACAGGCTATTCGTCGACCTGACGCGTACAGTGGAACCGGTGTCGTCGGGAACTGTTGTGGAGCGTTACCAGTTGCGTATGCAGATTAACCACGAGGTGTCGCCGCGCGTCTCACTGCTGCTGGCGGCCCGCGGCTCGCACGACAAGGACATTGCCGAGTCCGGCACTGTCCCGACGCGCAAGTACGCGGCGGCCGAGGGCGGCTTCGAGTGGCGTGTGTTGCGCAACTTCGCGGTGACTGCGACTTACGGCTACCGCTGGCAGGAGTATGCGGATGAGTTGTCCGATCGCAGCGCGAACACGTTCCTGATCGGCCTCGTGTACGAACCGAAACGACCCGAATGAACAGAACCAGACAGAATCTGAAGCAGCAGCCCTTCGCTCAGCTCCCGGAGGACGAAACTCCGGGGCTCGGCGACTACGCCAGCATAATTCGCAAGCGCAAGCGCCTGCTATTCATGATCGGGCTGCCGATCATCGCGCTAGGCGGCGCGGTCGCGCTGATCCTGCCGGACGTCTACCGCTCCTCCGGCCTCATCGAGATCGAAGGCGCCGAAACCGGGCGGCCGGGCTCGGACCCGACGCTGCAGGACGCGATCGCGCGCCAGTCGGACGAGCCGCTGTACGCCGACCAGTACGTACAGACCCTGAGCACGGCGGTATTGAGCAGCGAGAATCTCTCGAAGCTGCTGGCGAAGGAGCAGTTGTACGACGACCAGAAGGACGACCCGAAAAGCGCACTCAGGCGGCTGAGCAAGGACATCAACGTCGACATGGTGACCGTGCCGATTCTCGATCCAGAGTCCGGCCGCCAGCGCGAGGTGGTCACCGCCTTCACCGTGAGCTACGACAATCCCGATCCGCAGCGTGCATATGTGGGAGCGCAGTGGCTGACCCAGGCCTTCCTCGAGGGCAATCGCGAGGACCGGCGCAGCTATGCGTCTGGCACGGCGAAATTCTTCGGCAACGAGGCCGAGCGCATGCGCAAGCGCGTCGGCGAGCTGGAAGGCAAGCTGGCGGAGTTCAAGGCCAAGTACGTCGGTCAGCTGCCCGATCTGAACGAGCTGAACATGGGCTCGATGGACCGGGCCGAAAACGAAATCAACAGCGTCGAGTCGCAGCTGCAGGGGTTGCGGCGCGAGCGCGTGTTCCTCGTCGCCCAGTTGCAGCAGGCGCGCTCCACCGGACCGGAGACGAACAGCATCAATGCGCTCGAGACGGAGTACAAGCAGAAATCGGCGATCTACGATGCGAATCATCCCGACATGATCTCGCTGCGCCGGCAGATCGACATGATGCGCGCCGGCGGCTCGCCGACCGGCATGACGCTGCGCCAGCAGGTACAGCAGCAGAGATCCATTCTCGCGGAAGCGCGCCAGCGTTACGGCGAGGACCATCCGGACATCAAGCGCATCCAGCGCAACATCGAGTCTCTGGAAGCGCGCATCAAGTCCGGCGAGTCGGCCGACACGACGCTGGCGTCCGATTCGCCGATGGCCGTGCAGCTGCAGACGCAGCTGAACGCGACCGACACGCAGATCGCAGCGATGCAACAGCGCGGGCTCGAACTGCGCAGGAAGATGACGGCCCTCGAGGGGCGCATGAACACGGCGCCGCAGGTGGAGAAGGAATACCAGGCCGTGACGCGCGATCTCGACGGCGCCCGCGCCAAGTTTCAGGACCTGCTGAAGAAACAGATGGACGCGGAAGTGAGCGAGGCGGCGATCGCCAACGGCACCGCCGACAAATTCCACATCAAGGCGCAGCCGACGCAGCCGGACAAGCCGGCGAAGCCGCAGCGCATCGCGATTTTCGTCGTAGCGGTTGCATTTGCGATGATGGCCGCCGTGACGTCGATCGTCTTTGCGCAGCTGCTCGATCCGACCGTGCGCGGCGTGCGCGACATCCGCGAAATTCTCGACGTCACGCCGCTGACCGCCGTGCCGGTGATCGAGCGAGCGGGACGCAACCCGCATCGCAAGATGCGCTGGGCGTTCTCGCGCGCGGCTGTAGCTCTGTTAGTAGTCGGCGCCGCCGCCGCGGCGTTCATCCGTTGAGCCGAGGACCAGCACGCCCATGAGCATCATCGAAGAAGCAGTGCGCAAGAACGCCGAGCGGAAGAACGCCGAGCGAACGAACCGGCATGCCGCGCCGGCCGACCCGACGCGCGGCCAGGCGCGCCTGCGACGCGTGCCGGCGGCGCCTGTCGATACCTCGCATGCGGAGCGCTTTCAGCCGATCGCGCTGGACAAGGCGGCGATGCACGACTCGCTGGTGTTGCCGCAGCTTCAGGACGCCGGAGCCTTGCGCGCCTACAAGATCCTGCGTACGCGCGTCCTGCGGCGTCTGGAAGCGAATCAGTGGCACTCGTTCGCGGTCACCGGCGTGACGGTGGGCGAGGGCAAGACGCTCACAGCTATCAACCTCGCGATCGCGCTGGCGCAAGACCCGAGCACCTGGGTGGCGCTGATCGATCTGGACCTGCAGCGGCCGCGCATCGCCGAATACCTCGGCATGCGCAACGCGCACGGCGAGAAGGGCCTGGGCGACTATTTGCAGGGCAACGCCAGCTTCGAGAACGTCGTGTACGCGCCGGATATCGAGCGGCTGCTCGTGATCCCGAACTTCACGCCGATCGTCAATTCGTCGGAGATGCTGGCCTCGCAGCGCATGCTCGAGATGATGCAGGCGCTCGATGCCGAGCAACCGCGCCGCATCCTGATCTTCGACATGCCGCCGGTGCTCGCAGCCGACGACGTGCTGGCCTTCGCGCCGCAGATCGATGGTCTGTTGCTGGTCGTGGCCGAAGGGACGACGGAGCGCGACTCCCTGCGCCGCGCCAAGGAAGTGCTCTCGGAGATGAACCTGCTCGGCGTCGTGCTGAATCGCTCGGCAGAGCACAACGACAAGGCCTACTACCACTACGGCCAGCAGCAGTAACCGCGTCGCTACGCGGCGCGGTGGCGGCTCGCTGGCGTCGGCTCCGGCGTCGCTGCAGCCTCATCCGGGGGCCGCACCGCACCCGTGCGGGCGACCAGCATCAGCCACCACGGCAGCCACACCACGATCTGGAACACTCGGGCGGCGACGGACAGCGCCAGGGAATCGTCCGGACGCATGCCGCCGAGCGCCATGACACCGATGAAGATCGCTTCGTAGACGCCCAGCCCGTCGATGGAGATCGGCAGGCGCGAGATCAGGATCGCGAGCGGTACCGCAGCCAGCAGCAGCACTGCGTTGAATTTCAGCTGTAGCGCCATCGCCACCAGCCCGTAGCAGACTGCGACCAGCAATTGCTCCGCGACCGTCAGGACGAAGAACAGCACGAGCCTGCGTCGATCGAAGGAGAGGGAGCGATAGGCCTCGTGCAGACGCACGATCAGTCGCGCGGCAGAGCTCTGAGCTGCGCGCTGCGGCAGCAGCCGCAGCACCGACGTAACGGCCTTGCTGTTGAATGAGAGCAGCAGGACGCCGGTCGCGACGAGCAGGCTGACAATGCCGATGAGCAGCGGCGTGTCGTACTCGCCGGCGTCGGGCACGATGAAGCGCAGCAGCAGCAGGCTCATCACAGCCATCAGCAGCGCGGAGATGAAACCGAGGCCGCGTTCCACGAGGATCGTCGCGAGCGCATCGTCGACGCGCACATTGAAGCGCCGGACCAGCAGGATCCGGATGCCGTCCGCCCCGACAGTGCTCGGCAGCGCCAGGCCCCACATCATGGAGCTGCAGTAGACCATCATCCGTTCCGTCAGCGTCACGCTGTAGCCGCGGATCGTGAGCAGCAGTCCCCATTTGAAGCTCATCAGTACGCGGTCGATTGTGAACGCGGCGAGGGCGACGAGCGCCCACAGCGGGTCGCAGCGCATCAGCGTCTGCAGCACTGCACGGAGATCGACGACGTAGATCAGCAGCAGCGCGCAGGCGAGGACTGTGATCGAGATGCGCAGCCAGTGCTTCATGCGGTGAGGCTGTAGGCTGTAGGTTGTGGGCTGTAGTCAGAGCCGGAGGTCAGCTCGCGACGCATGTCCTCGCTGGACTGGCCGAGGATCTTCATCCGGTACCAAACCTCCGCGTTGATGAGCAGCCACAGGCGGTTGCCGTGATCGGCGCGCTTCGCCAGGTGCTCATCGATCAGCCGGGTCATGACGGCGCCGTCGAGAATGCCGTCGTGCGCGAGTCGCGAGTCGCGCAGGCAGCGGGTGTAGAGCTGCGCGTACTCCCGCTGCAGCAGATAGGGCAGGGCGGACGAGAAGCCCTGCTTCGGCCGATTCAGGATCTGCGGCGGCAGATAGCGCGCCGCGAGCTTGCGCTGAATGTA
>Ga0111538_10006685_pt1 | contig 15580 bp, 15 predicted proteins | sample SoiMethybrSBSTD1_FD_79669 | JGI IMG/M metagenome (GOLD analysis project Ga0111538, IMG submission 79669) | Bulk soil microbial communities from a Populus tree surrounding site in Tennessee, USA - Soil MetaG P. TD hybrid SBSTD1 (version 2)... | ecosystem: Environmental > Terrestrial > Soil >...
AGCACCACGCCGGCGGCGAAGACGTCGGTCCGGAAGTCGAGCTTGCCCCCCTCGACGTGCTCCGGCGCCATGTAGGCCGGCGAGCCGAGCAGCTGGCCGGTCACGGTCAGCCGGTGGTGGTCGAGCATCTGGGCGATGCCGAAGTCGGTCAGCTTGATGACCCCGTCGTTGCGGATCATCACGTTCTCCGGCTTGACGTCCCGGTGCAGGACCCCGAACGAGTGGGCGTGTCCGAGGGCGCGGCAGACCTCGACCGTGATCATCGCCCCGACCTCGGGGTACTTGATCTCGTGCTCGGTGATGAACTGCTTGAGCGTCTGGCCGTCGATGAACTCGGTGACGATGTAGCTCTCCTCCGAGTCGTTCCCGGAGAAGTCGAAGATCTCGAGGATGTTCTCGTGGCGCAGCTTGGCCACCGCCTGCGCCTCGCGCTCGAACCGGTCGCGCGCCTCGCTCGAGTCGGCCAGGTGGCGGTGCAAGACCTTCACCGCGACCTCGCGGCGCAGACTGGTGTCGAGCCCGCGGTACACGACAGCCATGCCGCCCTGTCCGACCTTCTCGAGCAGCTCGTACTTGTCGAGTGTCTGGCCGATGCCTGTGCCCACGCCCTCGCTCACTGACAGAGATGTCAGGCCCCCCGGTCTTCGTTCAGGGCTGGGCGGACCTGGCAGTAGGCCAATCGAACTGCTTCATATTACTTGGGTCCGGGGGGGATCGGCAACTCGCCGCCGGCGCTCGCCCTGATCCGATTATCACGGTGCCAGGGCGCCGCCGCGAAATGGTCAATCACGCAACTTTTGTTGCAGCAAGTAAACAGATGTGTCTGTGGATTGACTGTGGATGAAGTGGATTACGAAGGCGCGGCGCTGATTTAGCGGGGTTAGGAAACTTGGCGCGGAGCTTGCCCTACAGCGTCGGCAAATGTCCTACATCGGCTCCAACCTGTCTCGTCTTTCCCTTCTTGCTGCTCTGCTTCCGGTCCTTGCCAGCGCCTGCGCCGCCACCGGCGAGGAAGCGACCGAGGTCGCCGACGACTCGAGCGAGGTCGGCCTGCGCGGCCGCTTCGACCTCTTCGCCGGCCCCGACAGCCAGATCTACTTCAACCTCGAGTCGGGCAACGGGGACATCCTCCTCTCGTCCGAAGGCTACACCAGCCGGGCCGGGGCGCTGAACGGTCTCCTGTCCGTCCTCGACAACGGCGGCCTCGCCTCGCGCTACTCGGTCGACAGCGGCGTCGATGGCCAGTACTACATCAACCTCAAGTCGGGCAACGGCCAGGTGATCGCCACCAGCGCCCCGTACCCGATCTACTCCTACGCCACCCGCGGAGTGGACGCCTGCATCAGCGCCGTCTCGAGCTACCTCGAGCACTGGGACTCGCTGACCGGCGCCCGCTACGAGGTGTTCGAGGGCACCGACGGCCGCTTCTACTTCCGCCTCTACGCCAAGAACGGCGCCCAGGTGCTCCGCTCGCAGGGCTACTCGGACGAGGCCAACGCGCTCAACGGCGCCTTCTCGGTCTCCGAGTACGGTGTCAGCCCGGCGGCGTACAAGATCAACCAGACCTCGACCGGCTTCTACTTCAACGTCATGGCCCCCAACAACCGCGTCATCGCCACCAGCGAGATCTACTCGACCAAGTACAGCGCGGAGCGGGCCCGCGACGCCGTCATCGCGCTCCTGCCCAGCGTCGAGCTTCTCTAAACGTAGCCTCGCTTAGTCGTAGAGACTTGATTGAACCGCCAGGCGTCGGATCGAGCCCCCCGCTCTTCGGCGCACTGGCGGTTCTTGTTTTATCCTGGCGGCCTCATGCGGGCAGCGATCGGGTTCTCGGTCCACACCGGCTGGGCGGCCGCGGTGGCCCTCGGCGGCCCCCGGGCGACCGTGCTGGCCCGCGAGCGGCTGGTCCTGGCCGACAGCGACTACGGCCGCTTCGTCTATCACGCGGCCCGCGAGACCCCGGCCTTCGCCGCGGAGATGGTGAAGGAGTCGCGCCAGGTGGCCGTGAAGCGGGCGACCAGGGCGCTGCGTGACCTGGTGGGCGAGCTGGCCGACCACCGGGTGATCGCGATCGCGGTGCCGCCGGCCAGGCGCGCGCTGCCCCCGCTCGAGAAGATCCTCGCCTCCCACTCGCTGGTCCACAGCGCCGAGGGCGAGCTCTTCCGCTCCGCCCTGGTCACCGCGGCCGGCCGGGCGCGCCTGCCGGTCGTCGAGTTGGCCGCCGCTGTGCTGCCCGCGCTCGAGGTGGCGACGCCGCCCTGGGGCAAGGACCAGCGGACCGCCGCCGCGCTGGCCTGGGCCGCCCTCCAGCAGCGCCGGCGGGGTTGATCCCTGCGGCTAGCGACCCCGGCGCGCTTGCCGGCGCGGGAGCCGCAGCGCCCGGGCGCGCGCGGACGGCGAGCGCTCATGCCTCGCCGCCCCGCGACGGGGAGTGCGTGCGCGCGCGTTCTCGGAGACGAATCCATCCACCACGGCGACGAACTCCTGCTGGTGGGTCCGATGAATCGCGTGGCCGGAGTCGCGGATGCGGACGATCCGCGCGCCGGGCCGGTGCTGGCGCAGATGCGCCATTCCCTCCTCGGTGATGATCGGCTTCTTCTCGTCGGCGGAGATGAAGAGCACCGGCACCGGGATGGCGGCGAGCGCCGGCCCGAGATCCTCGCCGCGCGACTGGTAGAGATAGCGGTGATTGGCGTAGGGGCTGTAGAGCAGCCGCACGCGCCCATCCGGCAGCTGGTCGGTCTTGCGATCGACCAGCGACCGCGCCCTGGCCAGCTGCTCGGCGGGCTTGCCCAGCATCAGGGGCGCGAGGCTGCGCGCCGCCTCCTCCTTCGAGGAGAAGATCTGCGGGTGGTCGCGCAGCCGCTCCCCGGCGCGCGCGATCCCCTTCCGCTCCTTGGCCGAGTAGGTCCAGGGCCGGAGCTCCATGTCCTCGACGATGAGCGACTGGACGTCGTCGGGGAACATCGCCGCATAGCGCACCGCCGTGCGCGCGCCGAGCGAGTGGCCCAGCAGGTGGACCACGCCGAGGCCGAGGTGATCGTGGAGGACCTTGAGGTCGCGCGCCAGCACCTCGGTCGAGTAGTCGTCGCCGCGCGCCGCGGTCCGGCCGTGGCCGCGCTGATCGTAGACCAGGACGGTGTACTTCCGGCTCAGCTCGGCCACGACCCGCTTGAACGTGTGCTGGGTGCTGCCGAGTCCGTGGATGAGGACGATGGTGTCGCTGCCCTCGGGACCCTCGACCAGCCGGTAGTCGATCTGCGAGACCGCGAGCGGGTCCGTCCCCTGCGCGCGGATCGGCCCGGCCGCGGTGGCCACGGCGACGAGCGCGAACAGTCCAGGGCGGAGCACGGCGGCTGAGAAAGCAACCACCATGCCGCCGGCGCTCGCGGGTCGAATCGCCGGCTTCGCGCGCGGGTGGCCGGGCCGGTCGCCAGCAGGCGCGTGATCGATCACTCGCCGGGGCGGGCGCGCCGCTCGATGGTGATGCCGCGCCGCCGCAGCATCCGGTAGAACGTCACCGGGTTGACGCCGGCCGCCGCCGCCGCCTTGCGCACGTTGCCGCCGTGCTCGGCGACCAGCTCGGTCAGGTAGCGCTGCTCGAGCGGGGCCAGCCACACCTCGCGCATGGCCCGCAGGCTGCGCCGCCCGCTCTTCGCCGGCGGCTTGTCCGCGGCGGCCGGCTGCATCGGCTTCGGCAGGTCGTCGGGCCGGATCTCGTCGGTGGCCAGGATGACCGCGTGCTCGAGCGAGTTCCTCAGCTCGCGGACGTTGCCCGGGTAGTCGTAGGCCATCAGGCGGGCCAGCGCGGCCGGTCCCAGCCGGGGGGCCGGCTTGCCGTGCGCGGTCGCCGACTGCTCGAGGAAGACGTTGGCCAGGATCTCGAGCGAGTCCTTGTAGCTCCTGAGCGGCGGCAGCTCGAGGGTCATGACGCTGAGCCGGTAGTAGAGGTCGTCGCGGAAGGCGCCGGTCTTGGCCATCGCCTCGAGATCTCGATTGGTGGCACAGATGAGGCGCACGTCGACCCGCTGGGGCGGCTCGTTGGATCCCAGCGGCTGCACCTCGCCCTGCTCGACGGCGCGCAGCACCTTGGCCTGCAGCATGACCGGCAGCTCGCCGACCTCGTCGAGGAACAGGGTGCCGCCGTCCGCCTTGTGGAACTCGCCCACCTTCTGGAACGAGGCGCCGGTGAAGGCGCCCTTCACGTGGCCGAACAGGATGCTCTCGAGCAAGGTCTCCGGGATGGCGGCGCAGTTGACGGTGACGAACGGCTTGTCGGCCCGCCGGCTGGAGGCGTGGATGGCGCGCGCCACCAGGTCCTTGCCGGTGCCGCTCTCGCCGCGCAAGAGGATGGGCGCGTTGGTCGGCGAGGCCAGCTCGATGCGCCGCTCCACCTCGCGCCAGGTGGGCGACAGCCCGAGGATGAGGAAGGGCCGGCCGGTCTCCTCGCGGCTCTGCCGGTCGAGCTGGCCGCGACGGACCGCCTGCGCCGCCAGCCGGGCCACCTGCTCGAGCGCCACCAGGTGCTTGGGGGTGAGCGCCGCCTTGGCCCGCGCCGCCACCGTGAGCACGCCGATCGGCCGGCGCTGGTAGCGGATCGGCACCGCGGCGATCGACCCGACGTCGAGCAGGTAGCGGGTGTAGTGCGGATCGCGCGAGGCGTCGCGGCACAGGTAGGGCTCGTCGGTCTCGTAGACGTGGAGCGCGATGCCGGCGCGCTGGCCGCCCTTCAGCACCCGGCCCGGGTTGGTGACCGTGATGCCCTCGACCACGTGGTGCGCCAGCGCCAGCCCGCCCGCCTTCTTGTCCCAGACGAAGAGCGCCACGGTGGCGGCCCCGGTCGCCTCGACCGCCATCTCCATGATGCGCCGCTCGAACGCGTCCGGCCCGGCCGTCTTGAGCTGCTCGTCCGCCTCGTTTCGCTGCACCCGCTCACTATATCGTGGCACGATTGGCCATGACTTCTCGCTGTCTGCTGCTCGTCCTCGCGCTGGCCGCTGCCTGCGGGGACGACGACGGCGGCGGCGGACCGGGCGACGGGGGCGCCTCCGACGGCGGCCAGGCGGACGCCGCCGTGCCCGACGCGGCGCCGGCCAACCTCTACCCGTACGCCTGCACCCTCGACATCGACAGCGACCTCGACGGGGAGCCGGACGAGCGCTGGACCACCAGCCAGGAGGGGATGGTGCGCACGATCGAGGTCGACACCGGGGTCGACGGCTCCATCGAGATGAGCTTCGAGCAGCACTACAACAGGAACGGCAAGGTGGCCGACAACTACCAGTACAGCCCGCCGCCCACGCTGATCCGGCACGACGTCAGCACCTTCAACCCGGACGGCACCACCGCGACCTATTCGTCGGACATCCCGATCGGCGAGCCCTTCGAGTTCCGCTTCAACTACTTCTACGCCGCCGGCCGGCTGGTCCGGACCGAGCGCGATCAGCCGATCGGAGCCCCGATCGAGGAGGAGGACCAGCTCTACTACACCGGCGATCTCCTCGACCACACCGACGGCGACATCGGGCTCGACGAGGTGATCGACTGGCGGACCAGCAACACCTACGACGGAGACGGCCACCTCATCCGCTTCGACTACGACGGCGGGGCCGACGACGTGGTGGACGAGGTCACCAGCTACCAGGTCGACGCCGACGGCAACCGCGTCCACGAGGAGTACGACAATAACGCCGACGGCGACCCGGAGCGGATCTCAGACTACACCTACGACGCCGACGGCAACCCGCTGGTGAGCGAGTACGACAACGACGGCGACGGCGAGGTCGACCAGCGGCAGACCCGCTCGTACGACTGCCTCTAGGAGGACGCGGTGTCATCCCTGCCGCCCGATCTCGTCGCTCTCGCCCCCCTGTTGCCCGCGGAAGCGGTCGGGACGGTCACCGCCATCCAGCCCTTGCCGAAGGGCCCCTCCGGCTCGTCGGTCTACGCGGTCACCAGCGACCGCGGCGAGCTGATACTGCGGGTCCAGCCGGCCCATCGCGACGCCGGCGAGTGGGCACAGCAGCTGCGCATCCTCCGGCGCGCCGCCGCCGCCGGGGTGGCCCCCGCGCTCGTGCACGTCGACGACGACCGGCGCGCGGTGGTCGTCGCGCGGGCGAACGGGGCGCCGCTCCCCGCCGCACTCGGCGATCCCGCCCAGCGCACCGCCGCCCTCGCCGGAGTGGCCCGTCAGCTGAGCGCCCTGCACGCCACCTCACCCGACGGGATCGAGGTGCGCGACCCGCTCGCCTTCGCGCATGCCCAGCACGAGGGCCAGCGCGGGCGGCCGGGCTTCCCGGACCTCGCGCTCACGCCGGTCCTCGAGGGCATCGAGTCGGCGCTGGCCACCGACGGCCGCCGGGTGGTGAGCCACAACGATCTCAACCCCGGCAACGTCCTCTGGGACGGCGCCCGCGCCTGGCTGGTCGACTGGGAGGTCGCCGGCCTGACCCATCCATTCTACGACCTCGCGACGCTGGCCATGTTCATCCAGCTCGACGAGCCGGCCGCGCTCGAGCTCCTGGGGACCCAGGAGGGCCGCGCGCTGGCCCCGGAGGAGGTGGTCGTCTTCTCCGCGCTGCGCCGCCTCGCCGCGCTCCTCTGCGGGCTCACCTTCCTCTCCATGGTGCCCGACCTCGCGCTCCTGCCGGCCGCGCCGCCGACCCTCACCGCGTTCTACGCCGACCTCCGCGCTGGCGCCGCATCGCTGGCGGATCCGCGCGGGCAGGGCGCCTTCGGCCTGGCGCTGCTCGCGGTCGCGACCGCCGGCTGAGCATCACTCGGCGCACTCCTGCCAGGTGAGCTCGCTCAAGAGCGCGTCGATCACTCCCTCTCCCTCCTCGCCGATCGCCTTCATCGAGACCGTGAAGTCGGCCGGGCTCCCGGCCTGCGACGGGACCAGCTCGGTCCAGAGCTCGCCGTCCCAGCTCTCGTAGTGCACCCGATCCTGGCGGGCCCGGAGGCGGAAGCGCTGATGGAGATCCCGGGCGTACGCCGGACACTGCCCGGCACACAGCAGCCGGCGGGAGCCGTCGTCACGGACCGCCTCGACAACGCCGTTGCTTATTGCGATCTCGTAGTAGCCGGCACCGGAGCTGGTGCCATCGAAGGCGATGCTCACGTTGCCGGCGTCCGATCGGTCGACGACCAGAGTCGCTTCGACCCTGGTGCCCTCGATCGGTCGCTGTTCGAGGCTGGTCAGCTCCACGTAGCCGGGCTCGGTGACCGGCACGATCGAGATCTCGACGCGATCATCGAAGCGACCGAGCTCGCCGCTGCCGGTTGTCGAGCTGAACCAGATCCCGTCGTTGCCGAAGTCGTCCTCGACGATCTTCGTGCAGCCGGTCGCGCCGTCGGACAGCTTGCCGCCGTCCGACAGCCCGCCGTCGCCTCCGATCGCGTCCGGTGGCGCGGTGAGGCAGCCGGGCAACAGGGCCAGCATCGCAAGGTACGACCGGCCACCCCGCGACATCAGCCGATCATACACGGAGTCTGTCTACAGTTTGTCGGCGGCGCGCAGGCGGGCGAAGAAGGGGAGGGCCTCGTTCATGAGGTCGAGGCGCGGGTCGAGCTGCTTGCCGATTCCCTCGGTCACCGCCATCGCGATGTTGACCATGGTGAAGACCGCGTTCACCCGCACCCGGTGGCGCCGGAGGATGCCCATCATGTCGAACACGACCTGCGACACCGCCACCTCGCCGAGCGCCTTGCCGTGATAGCGGGAGACGAAGCCCATGATGTCCTTCTCGTAGGCGGCGTAGTCGGCCGGCGGCTCGCCCGGCGAGTACTCGACCATGACCCGCGCCATGGTGGCGCCGTCTCCTTGCGCCCAGGCGGCGAAGTAGACGGCGAACACCCGGCGGTAGGTGTCGTCGAGCGTGGCGGTGAGGCCGAGGTCGAGCAGCGTCACCACGCCCTCGGCGGTCACCAGGATGTTGCCGGGGTGGAGATCGGCGTGCACGAAGCCGTCCTCGAAGACCATCTTGAGCAGCAGGTGGAAGCCGATCTTCGCCAGCCGGGTCGGGTCGGCGCCGATCGAGCGGTGCTCCATCAGCTTCACGCCGCGCACGAAGCTCATGGTCAGGATGCGCTCCGAGCACAGCTCCGGCACCAGCTCCGGCAGCGAGACGTCCGGCATCCCGGCGAACATGGCGTGGAAGCGCCGGTTGTTCTCCGCCTCGACGGTGAGGTCGATCTGGGTGCGGATGGCGCGGCCGAACTCGTCCACGCTCTCGACCGGGGCCAGCAGGCGGAACGAGGGCACCAGGGCGACCATCCGCGCCACCGCCCGCATCACGGTCAGGTCGAACGAGACGATCTGCTCGACCCGCGGGCGCCGCACCTTGACCGCCACCTCGCGCCCGTCGGCCAGGACCGCGCGGTGGACCTGGGCGATGGAGGCCGAGGCCACCGGGGCGCGGGCGAACTCGGCGAACACCTCCTCGGGGGCGCGGCCGAAGTCGGCGCGAAACGCGCGCTCGACGTGCCGGTAGCGGAAGGCGCCGACGTCGTCCTGCAGCGTCTCGAGCGCCGCGATGATGTGGGGCGGCAGGAGATCCGGCCGCGTGCTCATGATCTGTCCGACCTTGACGTACGTGGCGCCGAGCCCGCGGATGAGCGCGCGCAGTCGGTCGGCGAACCAGGCCTGCCGGCGCGCCTTCCCCCGCAGCGCGACCAGGAGGAGGAGCCAGCCGGCGAACCAGATGGCCAGCTGGGCCAGGATGAGCGCGCCGACCAGGAAGCCGCGTAGCGCGAAGGCCAGGACCCGCACGGAGCGCAACTCCTTTATCATGAAAGCGCCGCATGCGCGCCGCCCGCCTCGCCGCCCTGTGCTGCAGCGCCGTCGCCTGTCTCGACGCGCCGTCGCCCAGCCGTCCGGCAAGCGGGCTCATCGACACCGGGACCGGGCGCGACGGGCCTCTCCAGGTATCCGGCGCGGTCCGTCTCGACGATGTCAGCGCCGCGCTGGTCGCGCCGGCCGCGGTGGGCGAGGAGACGCTCCGGCTGTCGTCCGGCGAGGGTTTCGCAGCCGGCGACGAGGTGCTCGTGCTCCAGATGACCGGGGCGGGCGCCGGACATCACGAGACCGCCGTCGTTGCCGAGGTCGAGGGGGACGTGATGGCGCTCGCGGGCGCGCTGAACGCCGCCTTCCCGGCGAACGTCGACCAGAAGACCCAGGTGGTGCGGGTCTCGCACTTCACCGACGTCCGGGTGGACGAGGGCGGCGTCGCGCTGGCGCAGCCGTGGGACCCGGCGCGCGGGACCGGCGGCGTCATCATCTTCCGCGCCACCGGCTCGCTGGTCGTGGCCGCCGGCGGCGCGATCGACGTAGCGGGGCTCGGGTTCGCCGGGGCGGCGGGCGGCGGGACGGTGAGCGGGGGCGCCGGCGGCTCGATCGTCGGCGGCGGCACCGCGGCCATCGTCGCGTGCGAAGCCGGCACCACCCAGGCCGGCTTCGGCGATCCCGGCGTCATCGGCAGCCAGGGAGGTGCCGGCGCCACCGGCAACGTGGTCGGCAACTTCACCGGCGGCACCGGCGGGCCCGGCGGGACCCGCGGCGATCCCGGGATCGCGGGGCTGCCAGGGCAGGCACCGGAGGGTCCTTTGCCGGACGACGATCCCGGCGGGCCGGGCGGGCCGGGCAACCTGGGCGGCGGTGGCGGCGGCGGTGGTGGCGCTGGCGGCGGCAACCCGTCGACCGGCCGGCTCGATCTGGTGCTGGGAGGCGGCGGCACCGGCGGCGGCAGCGGCGGGTCCGGGGTGGGCGCCGGCGGCGGCGGTGGCGGCGGTGGATGCGCCGGCTGCGACGGGGCCCGTTGCCTGCCGGGCGGCGAGGGCCAGGCGGGGAGCACCGGCGGCGGCGGCGGCGCGGGCGGCAGCGGAGGGATCGGCGGCGGGCTGCTCCTGGTGTACGCGCGCTCGGTCCAGCTCGAGGGCGAGATCCGCGCGAGCGGCGGCGAGGGCGGGAGCGGCGGGCCGGGCGGCCCCGGCGGACAAGGCGGCACCGGCGGGGCAGGCGGCGACGGCTACTGCGATCCGAACGCGGCGGGCGGAGGCGGCGGTGGCGGCAACGGCGGCGGAGGCGGCGGAGGCGGCGGTGGCGGAGGCGGCGGGGCCGGCGGGGTCATCTATCTGGCCGCTGATTCGCTCACCCTCGGCGCCGAGCTCGTGCTCGCGGCGGGCGGGACTGGCGGGCCGCCGGGCAGCGCCGGCGCTCCGGGTGGCCCGGGTGCTGCCGGCAAGGGCGGCCGCGAGGACTGCGCGAATTCCATGTCGGGCGACAACGTCGGTCGGCCGGGCGAGTCCGGGGCGGAAGGCGGCGCGGCGGCGGGCGGCGATCCGGGCGTCGGCGGCCTGGTGCTGGTCGACTATGTGTTCGCCATCGACGGAGAGACCATCCCCCCGGCGATCGCGACGCAGCTCGAGTAGACTGCGCGCATGCCCGCCGAAGCGAAATCGTCTCGCGCCGACGTGCGCGCCGCCGCCCAGGAGCGCCGGAGCGCGGTCGACGTCTTCAACCAGCGCGCGGCCACCAGCGCCACGCGCGTCGCGCTGCGCCACAAGGAGCGCGGCACCTGGAAGCCGACCACCTGGGGCGAGTGGGCGCGAGCCGCCCGCGAGATAGCCGGCGGGCTGATCGAGCTCGGCGTGCGCCCGGGCGAACGGGTCGCCATCCTGGCGGCCACCCGCCGCGAGTGGGTCCTGTGCGACGTCGGCATCATGATGGCCGGCGCGGTCACCGTGCCGATCTACGCCTCCAACCTGCCCGATCAGTGCTAGTACATCGTGCGCGATTCGGGTGCGGTGCTCGCCATCGTCGAGGACGAAAAGCAGCTCGGCAAGCTGCTCGCCGTGCGCGGGGCGATGCCCGGGCTGAAGAAGGTCGTGGTCATGTCGGGCGGCGCCGCCGGCGACTCCGACTGGGTGATCTCGCTCGACCAGCTGCGCGCCAGCGGGGCGCGCTGGCTGGAGGTGAACGCCAGGCGCCTCGACGAGATCGCCGGCGCGATCGATCCGGCCGGAGCCGCGACCATCATCTACACCTCGGGCACCACCGGCCCGCCCAAGGGCGTGATCATCACCCACGCCAACCTGGTCTTCGAGTGCCGGGCGGTCGAGGACCTGCTGGGCCTCGGCGCCGGCGACGAGCAGCTGCTCTTCCTGCCGCTCGCCCACAGCTTCGCGCGCGTCGTCGAGTGGGCGTGCATCGCCATCGGTGCCTCCACCGCGTTCGCCGAGAGCATGAACACGCTGGTGGCCGACATGGCGGAGGTGAAGCCAACCTTCGTCGCCGCGGTGCCGCGCGTGTTCGAGAAGGCCTACGCCAAGATCCAGGCGACCTTCGCCGAGAAGCGAAAGAGCCCGATCGGCCGCCGCGTCATCGACTGGGCGCTGGCGGTCGGCCGCGAGCGCTCGCGCCGGCAGCGCGCCGGCCAGCGGGCCGACGGTCTCCGCTTCGGCCTGGCCGACAAGCTCGTCTTCGCCAAGGTGCGCCAGACCTTCGGCGGGCGCATCCGCTTCTTCGTCTCCGGCGGCGCGCCGCTGGCGGCCGAGATCGCCGAGTTCTTCCACGCGGCGGGTCTCCTCATCCTCGAGGGCTACGGCCTGACCGAGACCACCGCCGCCGGCACCATCAACCGGGCCGACGACTACAAGTTCGGCACCGTCGGCACGCCGCTCCCGGGAGTCGAGATCCGGATCGCCGACGACGGAGAGATCCTCATCCGCGGCGGCAACATCATGCAGGGCTACTGGAACCAGCCGCAGGCCACCGCCGAGGTGCTGGATCCGGATGGCTGGTTCCACAGCGGTGACATCGGGGTGGTCGAGGCGAGCGGCCACGTCCGCATCACCGACCGCAAGAAGGACATCATCGTCACGGCCGGCGGCAAGAACATCGCGCCGCAGAACATCGAAAACGAGCTCAAGGCCGCGTGTCCGCTCATCTCGCAGGTGGTGGTGATCGGCGACCGGCAGAAGTATCTGGTCGCCCTCATCACACTCGGCGAGGACGCCGCCCGCGATCGCCCGGGAGCAGAGTCGGCGGTGAAGGCCGCGGTCGACAAGCTGAACCAGAAGCTCGCCTCGTACGAGACGATCAAGCGCTACCGGATCCTCCCGCGCGATCTCAGCGAGGAGGAGGGGGAGCTCACGCCCAGCCTCAAGGTGAAGCGGAAGATCGTCGCCGATCGCTACAAGTCGGAGATCGCATCCATGTATGTCGAGTCGGCTTGACGAGTGCGCCTTACGGGGCGACAAACGGGCCATTCCAGCAAACCGCGAAAGGTGGAACCCGTGAAAGCGATTGCCCCGATCCTGTTCAGCCTGCTCGTCGCCGCGTGCGGCGGCTCCGACAAGAGCGAAAGCACCACCCCGACCAGCGACGACATGGGCCAGCCGGCCGGTGGCGGCGGCGAAGACATGGGCGCGGGCGCCGGCGGCGGCGCCACGGCCGAGACGCCTCCCGCTCAGCCCGAGACTCCGCCGGCTCCGCCGCCGCCGAAGACCTTCAGCGCCTCCGCCGCGGTCGCCCCGCTCAAGGGCAGCAAGGCGAAGGCGACGACCATCTCGCTCTCGCAGGAAGAGGGCAAGCCGGTGTCGGTGTCGGGCACGGTCGAGGGCCTCAAGCCCGGCAAGTACGTGTGGCAGGTCCACGAGGGCGACTGCAAGAAGGTCGGCAAGGCGTTCGCCGCCACCGAGGCCGCGACCGTTGCGCTCGAGGTGACCAAGGAAGCTCCGAGCCCGGCGCTCAGCGGCGAGCAGCCCTGGATGCTCGACGGCGAGCAGACCGTGGTCGGCAAGACCCTCGTTCTGCACGAGGTCAAGAAGGACAAGCCGGGCAAGGCCCTCGCCTGCGGCGTCATCAGCTCGGGTGAGGCGGCTGCGCCCCCGGCCGAGGGCGGTGGCGGCGGCGGCGGCGGCGGGATCTAGCTCGCTACGCCCGTTTGCGGCCAACGAAGCCTCCGGCGCCGCGCGCGCCGGAGGCGCTTGTCACTGCCAGGGCGGTCGGAGTGTGGTAGCCGGCGCCACCGCGTGGAGGCGGGCACCACGCCTAGCCGCAGGCATCGGTGTGACCCTCGATCAGGAAGACCTCACCGTACGCGTAGTAGGTGTCCCCGCCCGACTTGAAGTAGACCCGGGCGCGCGCTACGTCGCCGCCGGCGACGGCCAGGAGCTCCCGGTTGTCGAGCGTTCGCAGCTGGTTCCAGCCTCTGGGATGGTTTGGTCGCGTCGGCTTGCTCATGCCCTCGGCCAGAGCAACTCCGATGCCACCGGCCAGCTACACGGCTTGACAGGATCTGCGCGCCAGAATAAGAAGTTGGCTCGCAATGAGAACACCCTAGGTGCGTAGCTCAGTGGGAGAGCACTACCTTGACACGGTAGGGGTCGGCAGTTCAATCCTGCCCGCACCTACGGCTTGAACCGTCGAAAGTCGAAGGTCCACGCAGGGCCTTCGACTTTTGATCTTTTCAGAGGAGACAGCAGCCATTCGACCACCACCAGCAGGCGGAGGCGGACCCAAGGGAGACCGGGACCGGCGACCGCGAGAACAGTACCGGGTCAATCATCGGATTCGCGTTCCGGAGGTGCGCGTCGTCCTGGATGACGGCACGCAGCTCGGCATCCTGACGCGCGACGAGGCGCTGCGCCTCGCCGAGGAGAAGGGCCTGGATCTGGTGGAGATCGCCGCTCGCTCCAACCCGCCCGTGTGCCGGATCATGGACTACGGGCGCTTCAAGTACGAGCAGTCGAAGAAGCAGAAGCAGGCCCGCAAGCACGCCGCGTCGATGGAGCTGAAGGAGATCAAGTTCCGCCCCAAGACCGAGCAGCACGACATGGATTTCAAGATCTCGCACGTGCGCCGGTTCCTCGAGGAAGGGAACAAGTGCCGGCTGGTCATCGTGTTCCGCGGCCGCGAGATCACGCACCCGGAGAAGGGCGTCCAGGTCCTGAACCGGGTGGTCGAGGCGACCAACGACATCGCCTCGGTCGAGGTCCGTCCCAGCCTGGAAGGCAAGCGGATGCTCATGATCCTCGGGCCCAAGGCGGGGGTGGTGCGGCGGGTGAAGGCGGCTCCAGCTCCGGTTGCGGCCGGGGCCGCGCCTGTGCACTCGCGCGGCGACGTGGCACCGCCGGGGCAGGGGGCTGAGGCCCCGAATCCCCCGCCAGAACGCGCAGATTAGCCTTGACGGGCGGCCCGGGGTCGGCAAAATACCGGCCCTCATGCCGAAGATGAAATCGAAGTCGGGCGCGAAGAAGCGGTTCAAGAGGACTGCGTCCGGCAAGTTCAAGCGCGGCCAGAAGGGCAAGCGCCACATCCTCACCAAGAAGTCGCAGAAGAGGAAGCGGCAGCTGCGCGGGACCACGCTGGTGCACGAGAGCCAGGAGCACCAGATCCGCGCCATGCTTCCGCACGCCTAGTCGAGAACGCAGAGCAGCAACAGCCGAGCAGCAACAGAGAGAAGAGCCATGCCCCGCGCAAAACGAGGTTTCAAGGCCCGCCGCCGACGCAACCGCGTCCTCAAGGAGGCGTCGGGGTTCCGCGGCAAGCGGAGCAAGTGCCACGCGATCGCGATGGAGACGCTGCAGCACGCGTGGATGCACATGTACAGGAACCGGAAGAAGAAGAAGCGGGACTTCCGGCGCCTGTGGGTGACGCGCATCAACGCGGCCGCCCGCCCGTTCGGCCACAGCTACTCGAGGCTGATCGGCGGTCTCAAGAAGAACGAGATCGAGCTCAACCGCAAGATGCTGGCAGAGATCGCGATCAGCGACCCGGCGACGTTCCAGGCCATCTGCCAGACCGCCGCCGCCTGAGCCGACAGCGGCCGCCGACGACGGTGGACCTCATCCGGCAGATCGAGGCGCTCGGCTCCGAGTTCGCCCACCAGGTGAGCGGGCTCGAGAGCGAGCAGGACATCCGCGCCCTCCAGGCCCGCTACCTGGGCAAGAAGGGCAGCGTGTCGCAGCTCATGAAGGAGATGGGCGCGCTCGACGCCGAGAAGCGCCGCGAGGTCGGCGCCGCCTTCAACCGGATCAAGGAGCAGATCGAGGCGGAGGTGGCGCGGCGGCTCGGCGAGCTGGCTGCGCGTGCGGAGCGGGCGGATCTCGACCGCGCGATCGACGTGTCGCTGCCGGGGCGCCTCGAGCGTGTGTCGCCGCGCGGCCACCTGCACATCCTGACCCAGACCTGGGGCGAGGCAGTGGCCATCTTCGCCGAGCTCGGCTTCGAGGTCGCCGAGGGTCCGCAGGTCGACACCGACTTCCACTGCTTCGAGGCGCTGGCGATCCCCAAGGACCATCCCGCGCGCGACATGCAGGACACCTTCTACGTCACCGACGACATCGTGCTCCGGCCGCACACCAGCCCGGTGCAGATCCGCGTGATGCTAGCGCAGGAGCCGCCGGTCAGGATCGTGGCGCCGGGCGTGGTCTACCGGCGCGACGACGACGCCACCCACAGTCCGATGTTCACCCAGATCGAGGGGCTCCTGGTCGACGAGGGCGTGCGCTTCTCCGACCTCAAGGGTGTCCTCATGCACTTCGTCACCCGCTACTTCGGCAAGGCGCTCGAGATCCG
>Ga0111538_10006686_pt1 | contig 15579 bp, 13 predicted proteins | sample SoiMethybrSBSTD1_FD_79669 | JGI IMG/M metagenome (GOLD analysis project Ga0111538, IMG submission 79669) | Bulk soil microbial communities from a Populus tree surrounding site in Tennessee, USA - Soil MetaG P. TD hybrid SBSTD1 (version 2)... | ecosystem: Environmental > Terrestrial > Soil >...
CCCGACGTCCGCGCGCGCTCGACCAGGCTCGCGTCGTCGATCTCGGACAGCGTGGCCAGGGCCGCCGCGGCTGCGAGGTCGTTTTGGCCGAACGTCGAGCCGTGGGCGACGGAGCGCTCCATGGAGTCGAAGACCCGGTCGAAGACCTCGCGAGAGGAGAGGATGGCCCCCACCGGGACGTAGCCACCGGAGAGTGCCTTCGAGACGAGAATCATGTCGGGCTCGAGCCCCCAGTGCTCCAGCGCCAGGAAGCGCCCGGTGCGCCCCAGTCCGGTCTGCACCTCGTCCACGCAGAGGAGCGTCCCGTGGCGTCGGCAGAGCTCCCGGGCCTCGGGAAGGTATCCCGGCGGCGGGAGCACGACGCCCTTTCCCTGGACCGGTTCCACGAGGAAGGCGGCGACGTCCTCGCCTGCGAGCTCGCGCCGAAGGGCGTCGAGGTCCCCGAAGCGAACCGGGTCGCATCCGGGGAGGAACGGCCCGTACCGCTCGCGGAACTCCGGGTTCCCGTTGACGGAGAGCGCACCCATCGTGAGGCCGTGGAAGCCATGGTCGCAGTAGAGGATGCGCGGCCGGCCGGTTGCCGCGCGAGCCATCTTGATCGCACCCTCTACGGACTCGGCCCCGGAGTTCGTGAGCAGGACGGTGCCGACCGAGGCCGGCGCTCGGCGCAGGAGCTCCTCGGCGAGGACCCCCGGAAGCACGGTGACCCCGAGCTGCGGCAGGCTCGCGGTCCCGGCGGCGAGCACGCGCTCGAGCTGCTGCCGGACGGCGGGTGGGTTTCGCCCGAGGGCGAATACCCCATAGCCCGAGAGGAGGTCGAGATATCGATCGCCGTTCGCGTCGACGAGGTGCGCCCCCTCGCCCGCCACCCAGTCGCGGTCGAACCCGATCGTGCGGAGCACGCGGACCATCTGGCGGTTCAGGTAGCGCGAGTGGAGATCCAGCGCCCTGCCCGACCGCCGGGCGAGGATCTCCGCGAGGTCGATGCTCGGGCGCGTCATCGCGCGGATCGTTCCAGAAGAGGACCTCCGAGAGCGATCAGAGGCCCAGGCCGCGCACCCCGGGCTCGTTCCAGCCGAGGTGATGCGCCAGCTCGTGCCTCACCGTCCGCTGCACCTGGGCGCGAAGCAGGTCGGGATGATGGCCGAAATCACGCTCGAGCGTGTCCTGGTAGATGATGATTCGGTCCGGATAGCCGTCGCGGGCGACGGTCCCCCCGATGTAATGGCCGTAGGCGTGATGCTCCTCACCGCGGTCGGACACGATCACGGGCGTGTGGTCGAGGAGCCGCTGAAACTCCTCCGGCAGGTCATCGAGCGCCTGCATCACGAGCTCGTCGAACTCGCTCGGCGGCCGGTCCGCCGGTGGCAGCGCCGCCAGGGTCTCGCTGCGTCGCACGAGCCGCTGGAAGTCCGGCTCGGGCATCTCCTTGCCGATCAGGGCGATCGTCAGCCACGCGGTGACGAGGATGATCGCGAGCGCGCCGACGACCAGCACCATGAGATCGTCCAGCCCGCCGAGGGACGGCGGGTTAACCAGCAGGACGACCAGCCCGATGATGAGCGCCGTGAGCGCCGCTGCTCGAAGCGGCGGTCCGATGGCTTCCCTCATGGTCTATGAGGTTAGAGCTCGGATTCGACGAGGCGCTTCAGGTTCCGCGCGCTTTGCGCGAGAACCATGGCGAGCCGGGGGCGGGTGAACGCCACGTTGAGCAGGGCCCCGAGCGGCCCGCCACGGGTCTCGTAGTTCAACTCGATCGTGAGCTGGGTCCCGGCCTCGGTGGCGACGAGACGCTCCCGCCGCACCGCGGTGAGCGTGAGCGGCGGCTGAACGCGCATCGCGCGGGTGTGGGGCGCGAACGCCTCCGTGACCTCGGCCTCGCCGTGGAGCTTCCGGCCGCGAAAGTTCATGACGTGAGTGCAGGAGGCGGCGGGCTCGTCGAGCCGCCCGCGGACGTCCTCGACCGCGACCAGACCCGCCTCCCAATCCGGCGACCTGCCGGGGTCGACAAGCACGCTCCACACCCGTTGCGGAGACGCACGGATCAGGATGTCTCGCTCCAAGCGCGCCAAGCTCCGGCCCGGATTATGGGCGCTCCTCCGCCGGCGGCGCGAGCGCGCGTCAGGCGGCGGCCTGAGAGAGCTCCTTCGTGCGCTCGCTCGGCAGCCGCATGCGGTAGGCCATCACGTAGATGATCGCGCTGAACACCGCGATCACGAGGATGCCCGTGCCCAGACCGAAGACGTCCTGAGAGCCCTTGCCGTAGGAGCCCAGGAAAGAGATCAGGGCGAGGCCACCGAGCCACGGGACCACCCAGGCGCCCGCGCGCCAGTCCATGTTCTGGTGCGGCCTCGACGAGAAGCGCCGGTATGCCGCCAGCAGCACGAGCCCGAGCAGGATCGCGACGAAGAGCTTCCAGTTCGTGTTCCAGCCGGCCCAGTAGACGATCACGTTCGACGAGAAGAAGGCCAGCACCGGAATCACGTGGCCGCCCGGAAGCCGGAACGGCCGCTCGTGATCGGGGAGCTGTTTCCGCAACGCCGCCCAGACGAGCGGTCCCGTGCCGAATGACAGCACCGTGGCCGACGTGATGAAGGTGACGAGCTTCTGCCAGCCGGGGAATGGAAGGAAGAAGATCAACCCGGCCACGAACGCCAGCAGCACTCCCACCCACGGCGCTCCCCTGTCGCTCGTCTTCTCGAGCGCCTCGGGGGCGTCGCGGTTTCGGGACATCGCGTAGGAGATCCGCGCTGTGACCGTCGTGTAGATGAGGCCTGTGTCGGCGGGCGAAACCACGGCGTCGACGTACAGGATCGACGCCAGCCAGGAGAGCCCGATGATCTGAGCGATCCCCGCGAGCGGCCCGAAGTCGTTGGCGAACGTGAGGTTCTCCCAGCCCTTTGAGAGGTCACCCGGCGAAACGGCTCCAAGGAACGCGACCTGGAGGGCCACGTAAAGGGCCCCCGCTATCAGAATCGAGCCGATGACCGCCAGCGGGACGTTTCGTTTGGGGTTGTCGGTCTCGCCCGCGAGCTCCACTCCCTGGCGAAACCCGAGGAAGGAGAAGATGATGCCCGCCGTCGCGATCGACTCGAAGACGCCGTGCCAGCCGTACGGAGTGAAGCCGCCGACATCGCTGAAGTTGGCGCTGTGGAACACGGTGACGACGAACGCGACGATCACGAGGGCGATCACGCCGAGCTTCCACCACACGATCGGGGTGTTGAGACGCGCGAACGCCCGGATCCCGATCAGGTTGATCCAGCAGAAGATCCCGAGGAGCACCACCGCCAGGATGTAGCCGAGCGGGAAGGTCAGGACCGGATTGCCACCGCTTCCGGCCGGAATGTGCGTGAGGCCGCCGATGTTGTTCGACGCGTACTGGAGCGCGGCCATGACCTCCACGGGCGCCACGCTCGCGACGGCAAGCCACGTGATCCATCCGATCAAGAAGCTCGCGAACGCGCCGAACGCGTAGTTCGGATACCTCACGACTCCGCCGGAGACCGGGAACATCGTGCCAAGCTCCGCGTAGGTGAGCCCGATCAACATGATCATCACCCCGCCGATCACCCACGACACGATCGCCGCGGGGCCCGCGAGGATCGAGGCGTTCAGGGCGCCGAACAGCCAGCCGGAACCGATGATCGATCCCACGCCGGTGAACAGGAGGGCGACCGGGCCCATGTGACGGTGCAGGCCGCTCGACTCGTCCTCGGGGCTGTGGCCACTCGGCGCGCCCCTCCTCGGTGCCTCCGTTGTTGCCTCCATACCCTCTCTCCCCCGCGTCGCTTTGCGTAGGCGGTCGCGTTGCGCACCCCCCTACCCGAAAAGGGGTGGGATACACGATGCGCCTCCGGAGAACCGGAGCTACTCGGTGGAGATGTTCGGGTCCGCCTGGACCCTGTGCGGCACGATCATCAGGAAGTTCCCCGGCGCCGCAGCCGCGAGTCTCAGGATGCGGTCGGCCTCATCGTCCTGGTCGGTCGCTCGGAGCTCGTCGGCGTAGTGGCCGAGGAGATCGTCGATGTCCAGGAGGCCCTCGCCGTCCAGGTCCTTGAGCTCGACCTTGGCGCCCTCGCCCAGGCGCCGCCGGATCGCGTCGGCGTCGACGTTCCACTCGGGGTTCACGCGGGCGTAGACGCGACCGCCGGTCATGCCCGAGCAGGCCCACGGGCCGATGTCGCCGAGGACGACGGCGCGGCCCGACGTCATGTACTCGAACGCGAAGCCCTTGGCGTTCGCGCGATCCACGATGCAGCCGCGGGAATCGTCCAGCGGCTCCTCGGGCTCGCCGCCCAGCACGACGTCGGCCCCGGACAGCCGGATGCAGAATCGGGAGTCCGCCGACCCCTGCACGAACAGCCGACCCCGCTGCGCGCCGTAGGCGAACGACTTGCCGACCGAGCCATTCACGCGACGGCCCTCGGCGTTCCTGCCCTTCAGCACGGAGACCGTGCCGCCCAGCATCGTCTTCGCGACGCCGTCCTGCGCGCCGCCCTCGACCCTGATGACCAGGCCCCAGGCGTTGAACGCGCCGAGGCCCTGGCCCGCGACCGAGCCCCCGTTGAAGTCGAGCTCCGCCAGGATGTCCGCCGGGTCCCCGGCGGGCGCCGCCTCGTAGATCCGGGCGCGCGAGATCGCGCCGGCGAGCTCGGTGCCGAGCACGCGGTCATGGGCGTCGAGGGCCCGTGAGACGTCCTCGCTCACCGGCCCCTCGGTGAACACCGTCCCCGCGAGGCCCGCGAGCCGGGTCGAGAGCTCCTTCGGCCGCATCCGGATCGGCCGCGCGCGGACCAGCCCGGCCTCGGCGCGAGCCTCCGCGGCCACGAGCTCCTCCTCCGCCACCGGCATGTCGATCGGCTCCAGATCGAGGAACTGCTCGAGCGGCGTGATCAGCTCGGCGAGGTCGAGCTCCCTGGCGTGGGAGATCTGCTCCAGCAGGTCGTAGCGGCCCACCAGGTCCTGAGCGCGCTCATACCCGAGCGAGCCGACGACGCGCTTGACCTCCTCGCCCATCGAGGCGAAGAAGCGGGCACAGCTCTCGGCTGCGGGGTCCACGTGCTGTGGGGTGAACTTCTTGAGCCCGTGCTCCTGCGCCTGCTCCACCGTCTCGATCTGCGTCGCGATGCCCACGTGGCAGGTGTCGAGCTGGCAGCCGCGGCAGATGGTGCAGCCGAGGGAGACCATCGCGAGCGTGCCGAACGCGACCCGGTTGGCGCCCATGCAGTGGAGCTTCACGATGTCGTATGCATGGCGGTAGCCGCCGTCGGCCCAGATCTCCACGCGGTTCCGGATTCCCGCCTCCATCAGCGCGCGGTGCACGGCGCGGGTGCCGATGTCCGACGGCAGCCCGACGTGGCGAAGGGCGTGCTGGCGCGCGGCGCCGGTGCCCCCCTCGAATCCCGACAGGGTGATGATGTCGGCTCCCGCCTTGGCGATCCCGAGGCCGATCGTGCCCACGTTCGGGACCACCGGCACCTTCACCGACACGCGCAGGTCGGGGTTCACCGTCTTCAGCTCGTCGATGAGCTCCGCGAGGTCCTCGATCGAGTACAGGTCGTGGTTGTTCGACGGTGAGATCAGGTCGGTCCCCGGCGACGCGTTGCGAGCCGCGGCGACCTTCTCGGAGACCTTCTTGCCGGGCAGGTGGCCGCCCTCGCCGGGCTTGGCCCCCTGCCCGATCTTGATCTCGGCGACGTAAGAGGAGTTGAGCATCTCGGCCGAGACCCCGAAACGGCCGGAGGCGACCTGCTGACCCCGCCACTTGCGGTAGCGGCCGTACATGTCGCGGATCTCGCCGCCCTCGCCGTTGATGCACAGGATGTTGATCGCCTTTGCGGCCTCCGCGTAGGCGCGGAACGCGGGCTCGGACTGGGAGCCGAAGCTCATCGAGGAGATGACGATCGGGTAGTCGTGGTGGCCGACCGAGGCGTCGACCGACTCCGGGTCGACGGGCTCGCGGTCGGACCGAAGCCCCATGATGTGGCGCATCGAGATCGGGCTGTCGGCCTCGAGGGCGCGGACCTTCTGCGAGTACTCGTCGTAGTCGGAGGTGCCGTTCGCGGCGGCGATCGCGGCCTTGTAGACCTTCGGATAGAACCGGAACGACTTGACCGGCTTCGCCTCCGCGTCGCCGGTGAGGACCTTGAAGCGGCGGTCGGTCTCCTCGTCGAGGACGGCGAATCCCACGCCGCCCCGATCCGACGCGCAGTAGGTCTCGCATTGGAAGATCTCGGCGAGCTCGGGCTTCACCCCGATCGACGAGAACTGGCGCGCGTAGCCGCGGACCTCGTGGATCCCGATCGTCGAGATCACCTTCTCGATCCCCTTCCGAAGCGCCGCGCACAGGTTCGAGACGTCCTGGTAGTAGTCCTCGACGCAGATCACCTCGACCATCACGTAGGGACAGACGCCGTTCGCCCCGAGGCCGAGCGCCATGACGACATCGTGGACGTTTCGGATCGCCGCCGAGCGCAGCACGATCGAGCAGCGCCGGCGCAGGTTCTCCTCGCCGGTCTCGCCGACGCTCAGCTGCTTCAGCGCCTGGTCCACGGCGGAGGTGGCCAGATGCGGGTCCAGGTAGCGGCGCTCGCCGTCGTACACGGTGCGGTCCGTGAGCACGAGGAGCTCGGCGCCCTGGCGCACGCACTTGACCGCTTCCTGCTTGATGCGCTCGATCGCGCCATGGTTCGTCTCGGCCTCGAGGAGGGCGATGTCGATTGCGGCGGTGCGGTCGCGGAATTCCTCCCAGAGGTCCTCGAGCAGATACGTCCTGTGGTCGCGGGCGATCCGGCGGTAGGTGGAATCGCCGAGCGGTGCCAGGCCGTGGTGGCCGCCCAGGATCACCGGGAACGAGGTCTCCAGCATCCGCGTGTCGGTGCCGGGCGATCCAATCGACGGCCGACGGCCGAAGACTGCGCGAGTCGAGAAGTGCTCGATCTCGCGCTCGCGGTCGATCGCGGGGTTGGTGACGACGGCGACGGTCTCCTTGAAGTAGTCGGCCAGGTTCTGACGCTCCGGCGAGAGCGCGGCGAGGGGCCCGTCGTAGCCGAGGGAGCCGATCGGCTCCGCCCCGTTCGACGCCATCTGCTGGCAGAGCTTCACGTCGTCGCGCTGCCACCCGAAGCCCGCCAGAACGCGGTTCTCGACCTTCACCGGCTCCGACGGCCCGGCGGCCGTGTATCCGGGGATCTCCGTGCCCTCGAGTGGCCCTCCGGTCTCCAGGGCGCGGTCGTACCCGGCAGCCTCCGCCGTGCCCGTGCGCCGGAGCCATCGCTCGGCTACCGCGCGCTGCATCCGCCAGTGCTCGTGGAGCTCGGAGGCGCGCCGCTCCGGGTCGATCGTGATCATGTACTTCTCGCCCGGAGCGAGCGGCTTGGGCTCGGAAACCATCTCCTCGCAGCCGACGACGCCGGGCTCGGAGCTGAAGATGAAGTCGTCACGCGTCTCGAGCTTCCACAGCGGGCGCAGGCCGAGAGCGTCCGCGGAGAAGACGCACTCGTCGTCGTGGCGTGCGATCAACGCGACGGGGCCCTGAGCGAACGGGCCGAACGTCTCGCGCAGATACATGTAGAACGGCTGCAGGTCCGCCGGTAGGGCCCGGATCTCGTCGACGATCGGCGGGACCACGGCCTCCATGGCCTCGCCGAGCGACAGGCCCTCGACGCGGATCAGATGATCGACGACGCGGTTGAGGTCCTGGGAGTCCGAGTTGCCGGGAGCGATCTGGATGCCCAGCATGCGGGCCTCCTGGCGGAGCTGCTCGATCGTGTTGATCTCGCCGTTGTGGCCGAGGACCGTGAACGGCTGCACGCGCTTGAACGACGGCCAGGTGTTCGTCGAGTACCGGTTGTGGCCGAAGCAGCCGATCGTCTCGAACCGGTCGTCGCGTAGGTCGGGGTAGTACGCGCCCAGGACCTCGGGCGCCCCCATGACCTTGTAGACGCAGCTGGACGCGGAGAACGAGGCCACGTGGCAGCGGAGCTCCTGCTCCAGTGCGAGCATGAGGCCGAAGCAGATCCGGTGGCGGCGCTTGACATCCGGCAGCAGCCCGCCGACCTGCCAGAAGTGCGGCTCCTCCTCGCGGGCCGTTGCGCCCAGGGCATGGGAGTCGACGTTCCCGAGGCGCTCCGCGAGGATGCGGAAGCCACCGCGGCCCAGGATCTCACGGGCATCGTGAAGCACCTCGTCGGCGTCCTGGGAGCGCTCGAAGAACACGTGCGCGACCGCGAAGGCGTCATCGAGGGCCAGGGCCGGGTTATGGCCTCCCGTACGCACCTGCTCCGACCACAGCTTGCGCGGGATGTCGACCAGGATTCCGCAACCGTCGCCCTCGCCGTCCACGTTCCCGGCGCGGTGAAGCATTTTCTGGAGGCTCGCCAGGGCCAGCTCAACGGGCGCCCGCTCGGGCGTGCCGTCCTTTCGCACTGACGCGTAGATCGCGCAGGCGTCGCGATCCTCGACGCTCGGCGGCGACACGCGGGGGCGATACGGCCTCTCTGGGGAGAAGCGCCGCTTACCTTCAGGCGGCGACGCCGAACCGGTGGATGAGCTGTGCAACCGAAACCTCCCGGGTTCCGCGCCTTCTTCGAGCGGGCGCGCGACAGGGACAGACGGGCCGGGAAAGTATAAGGCCGCGATCGGCGCCCGACGCCCACCCAGGCGAGGGGTGCGTTGCCCCGCGGCGCATATAGTCCGGCTATGTCGGCGACGATCGCGGTCCTCTCGCAGAAGGGCGGCACCGGGAAGACGACGATGGTCCGGTCGCTCTCGGAAGTGTTCGAGCGCCTCGGAGTCGACGTGCTCGCGGTCGACGCCGATCCCCAGGGAAACCTCTCCGACTACTTCGACACCGACCCGAGCGCGCGCCCCACGCTCGGGGACGTGCTCATGGGCCAGGCCCGGGCCGTCGATGCGATCCACGGCCGCGTGATCCCGGCGAACCTCCAGCTCGCCGAGGCCGAGCTGTCCCTCTCGGGCAAGATCGGACGCGAGGTCACGCTTCGCCAGGCCCTCATGGACCTGAAGCGGAGCAGGGAGCTGATCCTGATCGACTGCCCGCCGACGCTCGGGCTTCTCACGGTCAACGCCCTCGTCGCCGCGACCCACGCGATCCTCTCGACCGAGGCGCAATACTTCTCTCTGCAGGGGATGGAACAGGCCGTCCAGGTGGTCGACCTAGCCCGTGAAAGCCTGAACCCCCAGCTGGAGCTCCTCGGCGTCTGCCTCAACATCGCGAACATGCGCACGCGCCACGCGCGGCAGACGCTCGACGCGCTTCGGGAGCGCTTCGGGGACAAGCTGTTTCGGACGGTTATCCGTCAGTCGATCGCGTACGCGGAATCGGCCGAGCGAGCGATCCCGATCCTCGAGTACCGGCCGGACCGGGGGCAGGATTACCTTTCGCTCGCCAGCGAGATTCTGCGTCGGCTCGGCAAGCAGGATCTCCTGGAGCCGCTGGACGAGCTGAGCGCCGAGGTGGTCCCGGCTGGTGCATACTCGCGGGCATGAGCCCCAGCGACGATCCAAGGTCGCTCGAGCGCATCATCGGTGCGTACAACGATGCGTGGAACGCCCATGACCTCGACGCGCTCACATCGATGCACGCGCCGGACATGGTCTTCGAGAACCACACGGCCGGCGAGCGCGCGGTGGGCGACTCGGTCCGCGAGCACATCGGCCGGATCTTCGAAACGTGGCCCGACATCACGTTCTCGACCCGCCGCCTGTATGTACGAGACGGGCTCGTCGTGCAGGAGTGGACCGCCGCGGCGACGCACGCCAGCGAGATGCGCCGCGGCGACCTGGTCGCCGAGCCGACCGGAAAGAAGGTCAGCTGGGACGGCCTCGACGTGATCCCGTTCGAGGACGGGCTCGTGAAGCGAAAGGACGTCTACTCGGACTCGGTGTCGATCCTGCGGCAGCTCGGCCTGCTGTAGGGCGTGGCTACTCCCGCCGGCCCGATGCCCCGAGGGCATCGTCGCGGCTCGCGTGGATCTCCGCGCGTACGATCCGGCCGTCACGGACGCGATAGAGGTAGCTCGTCTGACCCTTGACCTCGGCGCCGCTGGTTCGACCGCGGCCCTGGTGGCTCGCGACCAGCAGGATGGCGTCACCGAGGTCCCGCGCCTCCTCGATGTCGAACCGGTAGCCGGGCTCGAAGGTCCGGAACCAGTTACCGAACCACTCGCCCACCGCGTCGCGGCCCTTGAAGGTGCCGCCTTCGAGGAATGCGCGCGGGTCGACGACGAGCTCGACGTCCTCCGCGTAGAGGCTCATCGCCCGCTCGAAATTCCGCTCGTTGACGGCCGCGAACTGGTCGAGCACGACCTCGACGTCCTCCCGCGCCACGCTAGAGCTCCGGGACGTCGGCGCCCAGCGGGGTGAAGCGCGCGCGGCGAAGCTCCACGCCCTCGCCGGCCCGATCGGTCAGCGCGTCCACGACCTTGCCGGTGTCCTGCCAGAAGCACCAGAACAGAACCGCGGGACCCGCGCCCGACACCGTCGCGCCGATCGCGCCGATCTCGCCGGCCATCGACAGCAGATCCATCGAGCGCGGGTAGAGGTCGGTCCGCCGAGGCTGGTGGAGGCGGTCGGCGAGGCCGCGTGAGATCAAGGTGAGGTCGGAGCGCTCGATGCCCAGCACCAGATGCGATGCCGCCGCGATGTTCGCGACCGCATCCTCCATCGGCACGTCCGCGGGCAGGGCGGCCCGCGCCTCCCCGGTCGCCACCTCGTCAGCGGGGATCGCCAGCACGCCCTCCACCCCCTGCGGCGGCTCGAGGCGCACCGGGATGGACGGACCGGATGCCGGGTCGCCGCCGACGTCGGGCGGCGAAACGGCGAAGCCCCCGAAGAGCGCCGCCGCCACGTTGTCGGGGTGCCCCTCGAGCTCCACAGCGCGCCGGTACACGTCCGGTGGGTCGAGGCCCAGCTCGTACAGGTGGTCGGCAGCCAGGAGTCCCGCGACGATCGCCGCGGCGCTGGATCCGAGCCCACGCCCGACCGGGATCTCGCTGCGGACCTCGAACCGAAGGCCGTCGGCCGGATGCAGGCGCTCGAACGCGCGGACGCACAGATTCGCGCGGTCGGCCGGCAACCCGGCGCCGCCGGCGTCGACCTCGAACTCGCCCGTCTCGGTGACCTCGAGCTCGAGGTGGATGTCGAGCGCAGCCGCCAGGACGTCGAAGCCGGGGCCGAGGTTCGCCGAGGACGCCGGCGCCCGGACGAGGCGCCTGCGCCCGGTCACGTCACTTCCACTTGATCGAGCAGCCGACGGGGTCGGTCGCGGCCCGCGCCGGAGCGGTGCCCACCAGTACCGCGTCCAGCGCCTCGCGCAGCCAGACGGCATCCTGGCCGGGATCCATGTGGTCCGGGTCCGGCGCACCCTCGTAACGGATCCGCAGCTCGGAGTCGAGCACGTACAGGTGCGGAGTCACCTGCGCGGCCCACGCCCGCGCCGCCTCCTGGCTTTCGTCGTGGAGATACGGGAACGGCCAGTCCTCGGATTCAACCCGCTCGCGCATCGCCTCGAGCGAGTCACGCGGGTACCGTTCCTGGTCGTTCGAGTTCACGGCGAGAAAGCGAACGCCGCGATCCTCGTAGTCGCGCGCCACCTGAACGATTCGATCGTGCCAGCCCAGCGCGTACGGGCAGTGATTGCATGTCCACACCACCACGGTCGCCGGTGCCTCATCGCGCGTCGGCAGGGCGTGGACGGTTCCGCTCGTGTCCGGCAGCTCCAGGGGCGGCGCGAGATCGCCGACCTTCGTCGCGGACGCCTGTGCCATCAGTCGTCGCCTCCTTTCATCGCGTCGGTGAGAGTCTGCCGCACCTCGAGGCGATCGGGCACCGGCGAGACGCGACCGTCAGTCGTCCGGTAGACACGGCACGAGAGACCGATCGGCTCGTCGGACAGCGGCTGGACGTCGCGGCCGTCGACGCGGATCGTCGGCGACCCGACGAACTCCTCCCGGCGCGCCTCCGCATCGGTGGACACCTCCCGCGCGTCGATCGCGCCGGGATCCAGCCCGAGCTCCGCCATCTCCTCGCGCAGGATCGCGAGCGCCTCATCCGTGCTGGGGCAGCCCTCCCACCAGAGGAGCTCGACGCGCGGCTCGCGCATCCCCGGTCAGCCCAGGCCGCCGGTCCGCCCGTAGATGGCGCCGGCGACCATCGCTCCCGCGGCAACCTCCGAGCCCGGCAGGAGCACCGACTGCTTCACCCTGGCGTGCGCTCGGACGACGGAGCCGTCCCCGATCACGAGCGGGCCGTCCAAACGGGCGGAGGGATCGAGCTCGCACCCCTCGCCCACGAGCACGGGCCCGCTGACCCCGGGATCTCCGGTCTCGACGGCCTCCTCGTCGCCGGCCGGCTCGAGGCGCGTGCCGGCACCCTTCACGCTGACCGCTCCCTCGAGCGCGTCGAGGTTGCCCTGCAGGTACTCGGGGAGCGACCCGACGTCGTTCCAGTACTCGTCGATCACGTGGACGTGGAACGCAACGTCGTGCTCCAGAAGGGCCGGGAACACCTCGAGCGCGAAGTCCACCTCCTGCTCGTCGGGGAAGTAGTCGAAGATCTCGGGCTCGAGCATGTAGATCATGCAGCTCGCGAGGTCCGATAAGGCCTCAGCGGGGTCGGGCTTCTCCTGAAAGCCCTGGACTCGACCATCGGAGTCGGCGATCACAACCCCGAACTCGCTCACGTTCGCCACCCGCTTCACGGCGAGGGTCGCCATCCCCCCGTTGCGCTCGTGGGCCGTGCGCAGGGCCGTGAGGTCGATGTCGGTGAGCGCGTCGCCCGCCATGACCAGAAACGACCCCTCGCCGAAGAATCCGGCGACGTTGCGGACCCCGCCGGCCGTGCCCAGGAGCTCGTCCTCGTGGCTGTAGGTGAGGTCTATGCCCAGGCTGGACCCGTCCCCGATCCGGCTGCGGATCGTGTCGGGAAACCAATGGAGGTTCGATACCACCTCGGTGAACCCGTGGGGCGGCAGGAGCTCCAGGATGTGCTCCATCACCGGCCGGTTGACGACCGGCACCATCGGCTTGGGGACCTCGTACGTGAGCGGGCGCAGGCGGGTGCCCAGGCCCGCGGCCATGACCATCGCCCTCATCTGACGCGGCTAGGGGCGGCCCACTAGGTGCCCTGATCCCAGCTTGCCAGGTAGTCCCGCTGCCTCTCGGTGAGCGCGTCGATCTCCACGCCGCGCGAGGCGAGCTTGAGCCGCGCGATCTCGCGGTCGATCTCCTCCGGCACGGGATAGACCCGCTTCTCGAGATAGCCGTGATCGTCCACCACGTGCTCGGCCGCGAGCGCCTGGTTGGCGAAGCTCATGTCCATCACCGCCGCCGGGTGCCCCTCGGCCGCCGCGAGGTTGACCAGCCGTCCCTCGGCGAGCAGGAAGATCTCGCGGCCGTCCTTGGTCCGATGGCCCTCCACGAAGGGGCGCGCCTGGAACCTCTCGACCGTGACCGCATCGAGATCGTCCTTGTTCACCTCGACGTCGAAGTGACCTGAGTTGCAGACGATCGCGCCGGACTTCATGACGTCGAACATCTCGCCCGCGATCGCGTCGCGATCTCCCGTCACCGAGATGAAGATGTCGCCAACCTTCGCCGCCTCGATGGCGGGCATCACCTCGAACCCGTCCATCAGAGCCTCCAGCGCGCGCAGCGGATCGACCTCGCAGACGATCACGTGGGCGCCGTGTCCCTTGGCGCGCATGGCGACGCCGCGGCCGCACCATCCGTAGCCGATGACCACGACCCGCATGCCGGCGATGAGCACATTGGTCGCCCGGATCACGCCGTCGAGCGTCGACTGTCCGGTGCCGTAGCGGTTGTCGAAGAAGTGCTTGGTCTTCGCGTCGTTCACCGCGATGATCGGGTAGCCGAGCCGGCCCTGGCGCTCGAGGGCCTTCAGCCGGATGACGCCGGTCGTCGTCTCCTCGGTGCCGCCGAGCACGCCGGAGAGCTTGTCCGACCGCTCGCCGTGGAGGACCCCCACCACGTCCGCGCCGTCGTCCATCGTGATCTGTGGGCCACGGTCGACGACGGAGTGGATATGCCGGTAGTAGGTGTCGTTGTCCTCGGCGTTGATCGCGTACACCTCCGCACCGTGACGGTCGACGAGCGCCGCGGCAACCTCGTCCTGCGTCGAGAGGGGATTGGATGCGCAGAGCGCGACGTTCGCCCCGCCCGCGAGCAGAGTGCGCACGAGATTCGCGGTCTCGGTCGTGACGTGGAGGCAGCAGCCCAGCGTGATGTCGTCGAGCGGTCGCTCCTTCTCGAAGCGCTCCCGGATCGAGCGCAGCACGGGCATGTGCCGGTCCGCCCACTCGATCCGCCGCTGGCCCTCGTCGGCCAGCCCGATGTCCGCGATGTCATAGCCCTTTTCCGCGGTTGCCAAACCAGTCCTTTCGTCGTGAACGAGTTGGGAGGATACGTGCCGCGACAATAGCCATGCGTGACCCGATGGTCGTGAATCCGGAGCTCGCGGTGCCCCTGTCGGAGATCGAGCTGCGCACTAGCCGCTCGTCCGGACCGGGGGGACAACACGCGAACGTCACCGCCTCCCGGGTGGAGGCGGTGTTCGACCTGCGCGAATCCGCTGCCCTGAGCGACGCCCAGCGGGATCGGCTGCGCGGGCGCTACGGCGATCGCGTGACGGCGGTCGCTCAGGATGCCCGCAGCCAGGCGCGAAACCGCGAGCTGGCGCTCGAGCGACTGCGCGACAAGCTGGCGGCCGGGGTCGTCATCCCCAAGCGACGGCGGCCGACGAGGCCGTCGAAGGCGGCGGGCGAGCGGCGCCTCGAGGATAAGCGGCGGCGCTCCGAGCGCAAGCGAGCCCGCCGGCCTCCGGCGGTCGACGAGTAGGCGACTGCGAGGCGTCCGCGTGGTCCGGCCCCGCGGCGTCAGGGGCGGCCCAGGGCCTCCTTCAGCCGTTCGATCATCTCGATCCGGGCGGGGTCGACTCCTCGCTTGGCCGCGAGCTGGAGCGACATCAGATCCCCGAGCATCACGGACCACAGCAGGCGCTCCGTGCGGCTCTCGCCCTCGGTCTCGATCCGAGTGACGTACCGGGCATGTGGCTCGATCAACGCCGCCGTCAGCTCGGAGCGCTGGCGGACGCGGGGGTGCTGGTCGCGGTCCTCGAGGAAGATCGCGCTCATCGGCGCGGACTCCCGCGCGCCCTCCCAGCCCGAGATCTCGTTGTGATCGGCCTCCGGGAGGGCGGCCGTGAAAGCGGGTAGCTTCGCGTTCTCGTTGACCTGCGTCTTCCACCGCAGCGCGACCGGAACGGTCAGGTCAGCGCCGTAGATCACCGGCACCGAGCCGTCCAGCAGCGCGGCGATCTCGGCCGCGCGCTCGGCCAGCGCCACGCTCGCCTCCTTCAGGCGGGGGCCCGCGCTATCGATCTCGGTGCGGATGCCGGGCGCGGCGCCGGTCAGGGCGGCAACCTCGGCCGTGACGGCGAAGAAGTAGCCGAGCGCCGCCCGTGGCTGAAGGCCTGCAGGCAAACCGATCACCGGCACGCCGTCCGCTCGGGCGGTCCTGGCGAGGTGGCCGCCGGTCG
>Ga0111538_10006687_pt1 | contig 15578 bp, 10 predicted proteins | sample SoiMethybrSBSTD1_FD_79669 | JGI IMG/M metagenome (GOLD analysis project Ga0111538, IMG submission 79669) | Bulk soil microbial communities from a Populus tree surrounding site in Tennessee, USA - Soil MetaG P. TD hybrid SBSTD1 (version 2)... | ecosystem: Environmental > Terrestrial > Soil >...
CCGTTCATGTCGAGGCCCTGCCGCTGCCGCAGTCCCTCGTAGGTGCCAAAGAAAAACATGCGGTCACGAAGGATCGGCCCACCGAACGTCGCACCGAACTGATTGCGATCGAAAGGGTGCGGGTCAGGGGTGTTGAATTCGAAAAAATTGCGCGCGTCAAGTGCGTCGTTGCGGAAGAACTCGTAGGCCTCGCCGCGGTAATGGTCGGTGCCCGAGCGCGTCACCAGGTTGACGATCGCGCCCGACACGTGGCCGTACTCAGGGCTGAAGGTCGAGTTGTCGACTTTGAACTCCTGGATGCTGGCGATGGGCGGCGGAAAGCTGATCGAACCGAACGTCAGGTTATTGGTCGTCACGCCGTTGACGATGTAGCCGACGGCCTCCTCGCGGTTGCCGGTGGTCTGGAACGCGAGCGCGCCCGTGCCGCGGATCGGCGTCGTCGAGAATCCCGTCTGGGAAGGGGCGACCGAACCGGGAACCAGCATCCCGAGATCGACGAAGTGGCGGCCGTTGAGTGGGATCTCCTGGACCGTCTGCGACGACACGATGTGTCCGACGACGCTCGTCGCGCGATCGAGGAGCGGCAGTTCCGCGTTGACTACGACCGCCTCGCGCTGCGTGTCGACCGCGAGCTGGAAATCACGGACCAGCGTCCGGCCGACCTCGAACGTCAGCGATTCTATGCGCTCGGAGCGGAACCCGCGGGCCTCCACGGTGACCTGGTAGGTGCCCACTGTGATCGCCGGAAGGTGATAGCCACCCTCGGCATTCGTCCGCGCGACGCTGATCAGACCGGTCGCAACATCACGTATCGCGACGGACCCACCCGACAGCGCGGCTCCGGATGAATCGAAAACGCGCCCCTGCAGCGCCGCCATCGTCTGGCCGCTGGCGGGTGACACCATCAAGATCGATAGCATTGCCACGCCAAGGAAATATGAAACTCGCATTGCAGTGACTTGAAAAAAACTTCGTCGGAGTATGCTTCGATGGACGATGCAGATCAACACTTCAGGAGGCTTTGGTTTGGCCACGAAATACCGTGGCCTGCGCGACGCGTCCTGACATGGTCCTTCGATCTCTTCTCCCGTGCGTCTTCGCGTGTCTGCTGCTCCCTGCAGCGGCCATCGCCAGCGAGCGATGGACGATTGGCCTCTCGACGACCGGTGCGCCGATCGAGGCTGTCGTGGTCGCCGGCCGCGCTGTCTCCTCTCCCACCGTGCTCCTCGTCGGTGGACTTCACTCACCCGATCAGTCCAGCGACGCGGTCGCGCGTGAAGCTGCGGCCTTCGAACTGATCCCGGAACAGCAGCGTGAGTTCCGGCTGATCGCCATCGCACGCGCGAATCCGGACGCGCAGTCGCTGCAGTTCCCGCCGTCAGGCGTTGCGTATCGCGAGCAGATCGAATCGCATGTGCTGTGGCGATGGGTCGGCACACACGCACCTGACCTCGTCCTGGTCGCCGGGCCGGATCCAGGACTCGTCGATGCCCTGTCGCAGAACCTCGTCATCGACATCGGCCGGATCCCGGCACGGCGGGTTGATGTCTCGACACGATTGCTGCAATCCGTCACGACAGGGATCACCGCCTCGAGCGCGCACCAGGAAATCGAGCGCCGGCTGGCGCGAACGCCTCGCGCGTTCGCCGAGGAACTGGCGCGCGTGTATGGTCACGACTTCACGGCGCCGAACTACATCGCCGCGATGGCGCTCATCAGCCGGCTTCGACTTGACGAGCGCGACGAGGTCGCGGGCTTGCTGTCGCCCTACCTCGATGGATCCAAAGACAGTTTCGCGAAGCCGTCGCAGTCCTCGCTCGCGGCGCATCTCCTGTTCTTCGAGTACGCGCGCCGGGCCGGTGACGATCGCGCGAAGGCGCTGGTTGTGCGCGCGGCCGCCAGCGGGTTCACTGAGAACGGTGAGCTCCGTGAGTTCATGCCTCTGCACGGCGGCTGGAGCGATTCGCTCTTCATGGACGTGCCGATCCTGGCCATGGCCGGCGCGCTCACCGGCGAGCGGCGTTACTTCGACATGGCGGCCCGTCACGTCGCGTTCATGCAGCAGATCGTGCGCAGGCCGGACGGTCTCTATCGCCACCAGGCGTCCACGGAGGCCGCATGGGGGCGTGGCAATGCGTTCCCGGCGCTCGGCTTGGCGCTGACGTTGTCAGAGTTCCCGACAGAGCACCCGGACTATCCCCGTCTGCTGGCGACGTATCGCACGCACATGGCGGCGCTCGCGCGTTTCCAGGACGAGAACGGGATGTGGCGCAACGTCATCGATCGCCCTGGCGCCTATCCGGAATACTCCGCCACTGCGATGATTGCGACAGCGATGCTGCGTGGCGTCCGCAAGGGGTGGATCGATCGCGAGACCTACGAACCGCTGATTCAGAAGGCGTGGACGGCCATCCTCGCGCGAACCGGAGCGGAGGGCCAGCTGGTGGACGTCTGCGAAAGCACCGGCACGCGCGGTTTGACCGACGAGGACTACCTTCGCCGCACGGCCATCCTCGGCCGCGACGATCGCGGCGGCGGGATGGCCATGTTCTTCGCTACGGAACTCGCCGGCTTGTAGGCCAGATTCCGAGCACGAGCTTTCCCGGCGGCGGGGTCCCCGGCGCGCGTTTGCCAGCGCGCTGGGGTGCCTCGTGCGGAGTCGGCGCCGCGAGCCGGTTGGCCCACGGGCCCTATTGTCAGTCCGGCTAAAGCCGGACACTACATTCCGTCCGGTTGTCAGTCCGGCTAAAGCCGGACACGACATTCCGTCAGGCAGCCGGACGGTACATACGATGAACGCCGCCTGCCTCCGGAGTGCCGTTGTGTTAGTCTCCGACCTCTATGAACGGGCACATCACCGCTCTGTTGATTGCCGGGCTCCTCGGCATCCCATCCATCGCTGCTGCGCAGACAAGCCCTGACCAGAAGAAGCTCGACGTCATGGTCGGCAAGTGGAGCATCGAGGTCGACACCAAGGCGACCCCGTTGTCACCGGCAAGCAAGGCATCCGGCACTGAAGAGTGTCAGTGGTTTGCCAACCGGCACGTCGTGTGTCGCAGTGAAGCCAAGGGTTCCGCAGGTACATATAGCCAGATGCGGACCCTGAGCTACCTCCCGGCGCGGAAGCAGTACGTGGCGTATACCGTCGACAGCCTGGGCAGTGCCCTCGTGGCGTACGGGCAGGTCACCGGCGATGCCTGGACGTTCGCCACAGACCAGCCGGCGTTCAACATCCGATTGACGCTGAAGATCACCTCGGGCGGGTACACAGCACTGGCGGAGTTCGCGGGGGCGGATGGCAAGTATCTGCCTCTCTCCGAGGTGAAAGCGACTCGCGCGAAGTGAGCGCTTGCTGAAAGCAAGCCCTTACACGCGCGCGGCGAGCACACGCGCGGTGAGCTGCTGGGTCGCCAGCGAGAACACGCAGTAGGCGGCGAACCAGTAGAAACCAGGCCCGAACTCCGCTTTGAAGGCCACGACCGGCGGACCGGCGACCGGCGTGCTCTGACTCGCCATCGCGGCGAGGTAGGTGATGAACAGCGCGACAACAAAGACGTCGGCCATCGACCACTTGGCAATGGTCTCCACGAACGCCAGCGTCCGTCGCCGTGTTTCAGGTGACGCGAACATCGCCCAGCCGACGAGCGCCATCTTGACAAATGGAACGACGACGCTGAAGAGCAGGATCAAGGTTGCCGGCACGGGGCTGCCGACTTCGTACAGTCGCCTGACCGAACTGACGATGCTCCTCGTCTGCTGAAAGACCTCGACCTCTCCCACGTTCTGCTGCAGCGACGCGGTCAGCGACGGCATCACCTTCTCGATGATCATCTGACGCAGATCGCCGCCAGTCGCCTCGAGCAGCCCAACGACCGTGGGGTTCATCATCGCTTTCAGGGCGGTCAGCGTGTCGTCGTTCAGCCCCTTTTCGAGCATCATCGGCGCCACTTGCGCAATCCCGTCGCGCGTCAACACGCCACGGATGGTGAGCACCGGGGCGAACAGGCCGGGGATGAGCAGGACGAGAGAAACGACGAGGAGGACGAGGACGAGCCAGCGGGTGGATGTCACGGTTCGCAGCAAGAGTTCAGGGCGACTCCCTCGCAGAGGAAGCCGCCCTTCTGTTATCAGCGGTGCTTAGAAGTTGAAGGTCACATTGAACCGCGCAAACCGCGGATTCAGCACTGTGCTCGGCGCGAGCCACGTCGCACCGTTGGTGACGGGATCGTACGTCTGGTTGTACGCCGTGCCGGTGTTGGCGTTGAACACGTTGTAGAGATCGATCGCCACGTTCGTCCGCGTCCCTCCGAATCTCAGGTTCTTGCCGAAGCGAACGTCGAGCGAGTTGAGCGTGTCAGGGAACGTGTGCCCCTGCTGCAGAAGATTGACGGTCTGTTGCGCCAGGCCCGGCACCAGCGGACGCCCGGTCTGCGCCAGCAGGAAGGCGCTCGAGACGTTGTAGTTCGCCGACAGCGAGTTGCCGTTGCTGGCGACGGAGCCCCCGGCTGGCGCCACACCCGGTGTCGAGCGGAACGAACCGCTCACCAGGACGTCGATCTTCGGCACGGTGTACGACGCCAGGCCGCGGATGCTCGTCAGCCAGTCCTCGCTGACCGCGCACGATCCCAGCTGCTGGTTGGCAAACATTCCACCAGCGCCGTACAGCTCGGGGAGCTTCTCCGTGACTTCGCAGTAGTCGCGCACGCCGCGGCCGCCGCTCGCCCCGAGCTGCACGAACAACCGATTCGACAGCCGCGCGCTGATTTGCGCGTCCACGCCGTGCCAGTAGGCGGTCACGTCGCCGTAATCGCTCGCGGAGGTGAAGTAGTTGTCGGTCGCGCCGAGCGCGGTTCGCGCGTTGCGCGTGAGGAACGTCACGGGATAAACGCCGCCGTTCGGGAGATTTGCGTTCTGTGGCGCCGTGATCGTCACCTGGTCGAAATCCTGCGGGCCCAGCGCGAGGTTGTCGGTGAAGAAGAAGTTCCCCCACAGGCGGCGGTTGTAGCTGACGTCGAGCGCCACCCGCGGCAGGATCTCTTGCTGCACGGCGATGCCGAACTGCCAGTCGTAATTCCGGACGTTCCATCCGTGCTGCACATCGGGGTTCACGCGCGTGGTCCCGAACGGAATGCCGAAGTTGGAATTCATCCAGACGCCGCAGTTGTCGCCGCCCGACGCGCGGTTGTCCTGTGCCGCTGGATTCATCAGATCGCAGTCCGGAACGAAATTGCCGTTGTCGGTCCAGCTCCGCGCCGTGGTCTGCTGGAACGTGACCGCCGGATTGCTCTGGGTGTAGAGGCCGCCGTTCTGCGCCGTCTCCAGATATTTGCTGATGTTCACCTTCAGGGACGTCTTGCCATTCCCGAACAGGTCGTAGGCCGCGCCCATGCGCGGCGTGAGGTCGTGGAAGCCGGTGACACCGTCCTGTCGCGGGAAGATAAAGCGGCTGCCGAACCGGTTGTCGGCGGTGATGCCGTTCTCGCCCTCGGGGAACCAGCTCCACGCGTGCTCGTATCGCAACGCCCCCTGCAGCGTGAGACGGCCACGCGTATATTGATCCTGCACGTAGAAGCCGTCGTAGCGCGTGCGGTTGCTCTGGATGTGCGGGCCGATGCGCATCGTGAACGTGATCGGGTTTCTGTTGTTGAACGTGTAGGCCAACTGGTTATCCACGTTCTGGACTTGCCGGTAGACCTCGTAGGCCGACTGGAGACCGGCTTTGAAGCTGTGCGCGCCGGTGACGTACGACATCGACGCTCGCCAGATGTTGTGCTGCTGATTGTTGGACGCGGCCGACGACCAGCCACGGTAGGTGAAGTTCGGGACAGGCACGCCGGCCGCCGTGCTCTGTTCAGTGACGGCGACGAGACCGCTGGCCGACCCGGACGGAACGTATCCGCCCCATTTGCTGCTGAACGACGAGAAGCCGGCCTCGAACAACACCTTGTTCGTCATCGGCGACGTCCACGTCGCCTGCGTGATTTTTTCCCGCTCCGGCCACATGTTGCCGGACTCTGGCGAGGTGGTCGGGGTGCCGAGCGCGACCCAGTTGTCGCCGCGATCGCGACACCGCTCGCCGGTGTTCACGAGCGCGGATCCGGTGCAGTTCGCCTGGTATTCCCAGTAGAACCCCACCTTGTTTCTCGGTGTCAGCTGACTGGTCAGGCGAATCGCTTCGATCTTCTTGGCCCCTGCCGACCGCGCCTTGACATTGGGATCCTTCAGGTAACTCCATTGCGAAGGATCGAGGGCGTTCGCGTTGGCATAGAGACCTGGAATGTCCGTGTGCGTCCCGTAGCTGCGCAGGTTGTTGAAGAACCACAGCCGATCGCGCTTGACCGGACCGCCGATCGCGAGGTTGGTGTCCCAGTTCTTGATGAGTCCGGGCGGCTCCGTGATCCCGACACGGCGCAAGTCATCATCGAGGTTGCTGCCCTGCGACCACTTGCCGGCGTTGCTGACGAACGCGGAGCCACTGTAGTTGTTGCCGCCGGTCTTGGGAATGATGTTGAACGCCGGCCCGCCGCGGTCGCTCTCGCCCATGCCGCCGGCGACCGTCACCTGCACTTCCTGCGCGTTCACGAAGTCATAGGCGAAGCTCGAGACGCCGCCGCCGCCAAACGCGGAGCCGACGTTCATGCCGTCCACTTGAACGGTGCCTTCGTTGCCACGCCCGCCCCGCGACGTGAAGAAGAAATTCGTGGCGGTCCCGGTCATCGACTGGGTGGAGTTCACGTCCAGCGTCAACGACTGGACCCCTGGCACCATCGCCAGAACGTTGCCGTAGGTCCGTGTGGCCGGCACCTCGGCGAGCACAGCATTGGAGAGCACGACCTCACGTTTCGTGCTCGTCTGCGTATCGACGACGGGCGTCGCGCCGGAGACGGTGATCGTCTCGGCGACCTGTCCCACTCGCAGGTCGGCATTGATTGTCGTCACGCCGGCGCCGGTCAGCTCGATACCCTCGCGCCTGACCGTAGAGAATCCGGACAGGGTGAATGTGACGGTGTAGGTGCCGGGTTTCAAATCAACGATTCGATACTGGCCGGTCCCATCGGTCACAACGGTGCGCGACTTTTCGATGAGCACCGGACTCGAGGCTTCCACGTTCACCCCGGGCAGGATGGCGCCAGAAGAGTCCCTGACGAGGCCGGCGACTGCTGGTTGGGCAAACGCCGGTGTCGAGAGAAGAAGTAGGACCGCAACGACAAAGGATCCCGTGGCCAGTGCACGCATCGGCGGCCTCCAAGGTATACGTCACGAATGACAGAGTGCGGTGGTATCCGGCCGCCTCAGCCGAGGCAAGCGCGGCTAGCCTACGGCAAGCGAGCGAGGCAATCAAGCACGGTGAGGGGGGCGACGAGGCTGGCACCAGTCCGGAATATTCGAGCGAGCACAGAGATTACCGATTGTGAGGAATGAACAAAAGGTGCATCGAACTTCGAGTATGAGGACTACAACATGAGTTACTTGCAATCGATCTCTCGTTTCGGGTTGTCCGCGCTAGCTGTGGGTCTGTCGGCGGCGTTTCTGGGCGTGTTGGTGGGCCCTGTGTCCGTAACGCAGGCCGCGCTCATCGAAAACGGCCCGGGACCGCAGCTTCTCATCGGACTCGACGATGACAGAAAAGACAACGAGAAGATTCAGGCTGGCGCCGGCGCGGACCAGTCGCTCGGCCGCACGGACGTCATGGTTGGCGGACCGGGCAACGATGTGATGTTTGGCTTGAACGGCAACGATGTAATGGACGGTGGTCCAGGTCAGGACATCATCCTCGGTGGTCCGGATGGCGGACAAGCGCCTGGCGGTCCCCCGAACAGCGACATCATGTTCGGCGGACCTGGCAACGACGTAAATCTGTGGGCTCCCGGCGATGGCAGCGAGGCGTTCATCGGTGGCCAAGGGCGCGATGCGCTCATCTTCGGTGCGACGGATCGCGATGCGGCGGAAGCCGCGGGGGTTCGGCTGACGTTTGGCGTTCCGGGGTTTCCTCAAGGCATACCCACTGCGGACGTGACCGGTCTGACACAGTTCTGTACGTTGGAGCCCAGCCCATTGCCGGGTTATCAGTTCTTGGTGCGGTTCAAGGGCGCGGCCGGCAACATTATCGTCACGGTGCGGGTGAGCGAGGTTGAGCAGGTGTTCTGCAGCCAGGGCGGATCGATCGCGTTTGCCGATCTGACCGTTCCGTCGCCCGCGTTTGTTGTCGTCTCACATCAGGAGGTTGAGGCCCTGAACTCGCTGGTCGGAGCGATGATCCGATAGGCGTGCGCGGCTAGGCTACCGGTGCGGCGCCGATGTTCGCCCGCCGATCTCACCGGTCGCCGAGCCGTTCGCATCCTCCAGCATCAGGTCGACCATCAGCTCGCCCGCGATCGCTTCCAGCAGTTCGCGCAGCATCTCGGTGGTGACCGTCGCCGGGACTCCGAGCTCGACACGCGCCCGGAACAGCGCCTCGCCGGACATCGGCGCGCTGGTGACGTCGGTTTCCAGTTCCTCGATGTTGACGCGGTGATGCGCGAGCGCGCGCGAGATGTCACGAACGATTCCCGGGCGATCGTGCCCGAGCAGTTCGAGACGAACGGTGCGATACGAGCCCGCCCCCGGCTCACCACTCTGCTCGACGACGATCGTGAGTCCACCGGCCTCGGGTCTCGTCAGCTCCGCTGCCAGCGCATCGGCGCGAGCGCGATCGACGGTGACGCGCAGGAGTCCGGCAAACTTGCCACCCAAACGCGCCATCCGGCTCTCTTCCCAATTCGCGCCGGTGGCCAGAATCCGATCGGACAGCTGTTCGACGATGCCGGGCTTGTCATCGCCGATGATGGTCAGGACCAACGACGTTCGCATGATGAATCTCCTGCATCTCCTCCCAGGTCGTCTTCACTCGACGACAGAGGTCCTCGAACCGCGGGTCACCGTGGAGCGATCGGAACGTCCGGCTTTTCGACAAGTACGGATAGTGCACGAAGCCTCGCCGCGTCGCGTTCTCGAGCCAGTCGAGGGCGTGGTCACGATCGCCGAGGCACGCGTAGCACTCGGCGACGAGCCATGACCAGTACTCGACATGGCGTGCGCACGTCAGCAAGTGGTCACCCACAGAGGTCATGGCCTCGGCGTGCTTCCCCTCGAGCGCGAGATTCATGAACACACACAGTCGACCGGCGATGGTCGGGACCCTCTCGGCTGGCGCCGCAGCGAGTACGGCTCGCGCCTCGTCGAGGCGTTCCTCCTGAATCAGCGCGACGGCCAGATCCCAGCGGACCAGCGCAAACTCCGGCGCCGATTTCAGCACTCGAGGCGCATCCTGCAGGACGACACCATGGTTGCCCGACACCAGCGCACTCCACAGATAGCCGTGATGCTGGATGGTGCTGAGCGGATCCTCGCGGCTCGCCCGCTCCATCATGGCGGCGCTATCCTGGTCGCGTCCCAATTGCCCGTACATACGTCCGAGCTCGCCCAGCGCATACACGTTCGTTGGGTCGATGGCCAGCGCGTGTGTGTAGCTCGCGACGGCCTCGACTGGACGTGCCTGCGCTTGCCGGACCATCCCCAGCAGCGCGTGGCCGGCTCCTGAATCCGGATTGAGCGCGAACACCTTCGTGACGCACGCCTCCGCCTGCTCGATGTCGTGTGCGTCCGCTCTGATCGCCGCGTTGACGTACTGCCAGTGGACCGAGCCCTTCGCGGCATAGAGCAACTCGTTGTCCCCGGCGATGTCCAATGCGGTCTCGATGAGCGCGAGCGCCTGATCCAACCCCTCTCTCGTGAACTTGTACAGTTCGTGACGCGCTCGCTGATAACACTCGAACGCCTTCACGTTGTCGATCCGCCGTTCCGCCAGCTTGCGGTCTTCCTTTGGCGAGAGCTGCATCTTCAACGCATCGACGATGCGCCGCGAGATCTGCTCCTGGATGTCGAAGATGTCCTCGACAGTGCCCGAATACTTCTCCGCCCACAGCGTCTCGTCCTTGACGGGATCCACCAGCTGCGTGGTGATCCGCACCGCGCTGCCCGACCGTCTGACGCTGCCGCTCAGCACGAAGCGCACACTCAGTTCGGAGACCAGCGCCTGCAGATCCTTCCCCGCTCCCTTCAGCTGCATGCTGGAGTTGCGGGAAATCACGCGGAGCGTCCGGATTTGCGAGAGGTCGGTGATGATCTCGTCGGTCAGGCCGTCGCTGAAGTACTCGTTGTCGGGATCGGCGCTGAGGTTTTCGAAGGGGAGCACCACGATCGACGGCTTGTCGCCGGCCGTCTCGTGCGTTGGCCGCGATGAGGCGGCCGTGGTCTGCGGCGCGCGTTGAAGCGCCTGCAGGTCGCCGCGCAATTCGCGCGCGTTCGAGTGGCGGCTCGCGCGCTCTTTTGCGAGCAGTCGCGCGAACAGCGTGTCGAGTGCCTTCGGCAACCCGGGATTCACCCTCGTCACGGGCTCGACAGGGCTGCTCAGGATCCGGTTGAAGATGACGGCCGTGGTGGGACCGGGGAACGCCAGCCGCCCGGTCACCATCTCGTAGAACACGACGCCAAGGGAGAACAGGTCCGTTCGGGAATCGAGCGGCTCACCGCGAGCCTGCTCGGGGGACATGTAGGCAACGGTCCCGATCACGCCACCGGCGTGCGTGACGAAATCTGCCACCTCGGTCGGGACGTCTTCGACGGTCGCGTGCTGGATCCGGGCCACGCCGAAGTCGAGAATCTTCGCATCGCCGCGATGGGTCACGAAGATGTTGGCCGGCTTGATATCGCGGTGGATGATGCCCTCGGCGTGCGCGGCTTCAAGCGCCTCGGCGAGCTGGACCCCGAGGCCGAGCGCGTGATCGAGCCCGAGAGGGCCGCGCACGAGCAGGTCGCTGAGCACGTCCCCTTTGAGCAACTCCATCACAATGAACGGCGTGTCGCCGTGTTCGCACAAGTCGTAGATGGTGCAGATGTGGGGATGATTCAGGGCTGACGCGGCCCGCGCCTCGCGCTTGAAGCGGGCCAGGTGCTCGCCGCCAGAGAGACCCGCCGGGAGCGTTTTGATCGCGACTTCTCGTCCGAGCTTGGTGTCGCGCGCCCGATACACCTCCCCCATCCCGCCTTTGCCAAGAGGAGACAGGATTTCGTAATGCTCGAGGCGCGTGCCAGGGGCCAGGGACACTGGCCACGATTATGGTCCAACGCGCGAGTAGCGTTGCGCGTTACTTCTTCGTTCTCGTCGGGTACTTCGCGAACATCTCCGCGACGACTTCGTCGATGGTGACCTTGATCTTGTCCGGGGCGAGGTCGATCGGCTTGTCCACCCGTGCGCGATAGACCTCCTTGCCGCTCCCCGATTCACGCATCAGCACCACGAGCGTGCCGACCGCGTAGGTGGGAAGGTTCGTTGCAGGCGCGTCCGCATGCGTATCGGTGTCAGTCCGACGCTGCGCCCCATATCGAATCTGAATGTCGGTTGGGCCCGACTCGCGTCTCTCCAGACCGAGCCCCTTCAGCTCGCGATCGACCGCATCGACGATCTGCTGGTTCACGGTCTTGTCCATTGCCGCCCAGCTCACCGTGTCCCACGAATAGCTCTTGAAGGCGCGGAAGTCGGCTTTCTTATCGGCCGTGACCGTGACGCCGTACTTCTGCTTCTGCGCGGCGACCGAAACAACCGCCAGCAGCACTCCCAGACACACGATCAACAACTGTTTCATGATGGCCCTCGAGATCAGCAACGCAAGGCCGATACCATTCGTCTTGCGCCTCACCTGCGATCCAGCGGCATAATCGGTGCGGTCACAATCCACAGAGTCCAGCTTTTCAGCGGATCCTCGAATGCATCGTCGCGAAACAGGGCGCGCGGGTCACGACATGCCGTGTGCTGTCGTGGTGCGGCCGGGGCGTGATCACCGGATGAGCCATGGCGCGCGCGCGCGGCTCAGCCGGTTCGCCTGCCGACTCGTGCTCGCGGCGATCTCCCTCGCGCTCACGCTGCCGTCACCGGCGCGGGCTCAGCTTCGCCCGAATCCCACAGCGCTCGCCGACGCGCCGCCCGAGCTCATCGAGCGGCTTCGCGCTGACCCTTTCACGTATTTCCGGTTCATCAATCGCACGTGGACCACTCGTGTCTGCGAGATCCTCGCCGACGTGCCCGATCCCACCATCGTGCGCCTCCACGGCGACGCGCACGTCGAGCAATTCGCGCTGACCAAGGATGCCTGGGGCCTCGATGACTTCGATGATTCCGCTCGCGGCCCGGCATTCGTTGACGTCGTTCGCTTTCTGGGTTCGCTCGATCTGGCGACCCGTCAGCGCGGATGGACCCGCAGCCGTGACGCGCTGTGGAACCGGTTCTTCGAGGGGTATCGTCGGAGTCTGTCCAATCCGGATTACCGGCCGCCGGAACCCGACCTCGTTCGTCAACTCCGCAAGGAGGCGCCGGTCACGCGCGCGGACTATCTCGCCTGGGGTGAGCAACAAATGCAACCGATGGCGGACGACAACATGAAGTCCGTCCTCGAAGGCATGCTGGCCTTTGAGCGTTTCGTTCGCAGCCAGCGTCCGGAGATTGCGGCGGGGTACTTCGCCGTCATCCGAGCCGGGTGGCTGCGCCTGGGCGTCGGCAGCGCCGCAACCAGGAAAGTGCTGATTCGCGTGCAGGGCCCAACGACCGATCGAGAAGACGACGAACTCATCGAAGCCAAGGAGGTCGCCAATCTCGACGGTGTTGGCTGCCTCGAAAATTCCCCCACTCTTCAGGCGCTCCGCGTCGTCGACGGAACCAGACAACTCGGGCGGCTGAAACACAACATCCTGGCGGTGGGACCGACGATGCTCATTCCCGCGGCGGCCGACCGCGCGGAACACTGGCTTAACTGGTGGGTCTCCAACTGGGAGCCCTCCTATCGTGAGGTTCGCATCAGCGATCTCCGCTCGGTTGACGACCTCTCTGACATTGCCTTTGATGCCGGCGTGCAGTTGGGCGCCGGGAAGGTCGTCTCCGTCCGGACACAGACGCTGTCTTCGCTCGGGAGACTGGAAAGCCGGCTGCGGAGAGTGACCGACACGATGATCGCGGAATTATTCGCGGGATGGCGTGAGCTATCAACGCGCTGAGCTCGCGACCGCGTCCAGCGGTCGCGACCGCCTCCAGCCTAAACGGAGTTCCCACGGCATGCCGGAGTCGTGGCGCGAATTCTTTCCCGTATCTCGGTCTGAATCCTTTCGCTAACATCTGCTTTTTACGCCTCGGCACTGAATGTGCTGATGCGGAAGTCCAGCAGTGGATCAACGCGCTCCATCCCGGCGGTCACATCGACATCGCCTCCTTGTCGGCGTCGTGGTGTGCCTCTGGATTGGCGTCACCGCAACGCGCCTGGTGAACGCCGGACCGGAAAGTCCACAGCAACCGGCGGCAACGGCGGCAACGGCCGCACAACCTGCCCCGTTGCCGCCGGGGTATGCCGGCGCCGATACCTGCGCCATCTGTCATGCTGACTACGCGACGAATCTCGAGCGCACGCGACACGGGCAGACGGCGGATCCCCGATCGCCGGCCGCCGCGCATGGCTGCGAGACCTGTCACGGTCCGGGCCAGGCGCATGTCGACGACGAATCCAAGGGACACATCAAGCGATTCACCGGTGTCGCGCCAGCCGACGTCAACGAGACGTGCCTCAGCTGCCACAACCGCAGCAACCACGCGGGCTGGGAAGGCAGCGTGCACGAAGCCCGGAATCTCGCGTGCACGACGTGTCATAGCGTCCACAATCCGCAGTCGCCGCAGCATCAACTCGCCAAGGCCACCGAAACGCAGCTGTGCGCCACCTGTCATCGCCTGCAGGTCGTGAAAACCGAGCGGGCGGTCGCGCACATGCCGGTTCGCGAAGGCAAGATGACGTGCTCGTCGTGCCACAACCCGCACGGGTCGATCAGCAACGTCAAAAACCTGAAGGTCGGCAGCTCTGTGAACGAGACCTGCACGAGCTGTCATGCCGAGATGCGAGGGCCGATGCTGTTCGAGCACACACCGGTGCGCGAGAACTGCACCACCTGCCACGATCCGCACGGCTCGTCGAACGATCGCATGCTGAACGTGCGTCTGCCGTTCCTGTGTCAGCGCTGTCATGTCGCCACGAGGCATCCCTCGTCCGTGTATGACAACGCCGCGATTACGACGAACAAGAGCAATCGCATGTTCGGCCGGTCGTGCGTGAACTGTCACGCGAACATTCACGGCTCCAACCACCCGTCGGGCCAGTTCTTCATGCGCTAGACGAGCGGACATATGCGACGACTGCTCTTCGCGAGCCTGTGCGGTGTGATGATTGTGGCTGGCGCTACGCGCGCACATGCCCAGGCCACCGGCGCGCAAGCGCCGGCCACCGGTGCGCAAGCACCGGCCACCGGCGCACCGGCGCAGCCGGCACCAGCCCCGCAACCAAACGCGCTGACCGGACCGCTGGCGGATGACTCGACGAGCCTGTTCGCGCCACGCTGGAACATGTTTCAGCTCTCCGGCCGCGTCGCCAGCGTCGAAGGCGACCCGGCGCGCTGGCAGCGATACGAAGATCTGGGCGACGGCCTCCTGTTCACCACCGGACGCCTGCTGCGCGAGCGGCCCGAATGGGCCGCCTCGCTCACCGCTGACAACGTCGGATGGCGCGACCAGCGATATTCCGGAAGCTACGAACGGATCGGCCGCCTCACGGTGAGTGGACTGTGGGATCAAATCCCGCAGTTCTACAGCGTGGACACGCGAACGCCGTTCACCTCAGCTGGCGAGGGCGTCCTCGTACTGGACGATAGCGCTCAACGCGCGGCGAACCTGAACGCCTATCCGCCGATTGCGCCCCAATTCGACCTGCGCGAGCAGCGGAACATCGGCACGTTCGGTGTCAGCGCGACGCCCTCGACGCGTGTCGACGTCACGGGCCACTTCACGACCACGAAGCACTCGGGTGAGCTGCCGTGGGGCGCGGATTTCGGCTTCGGCAACGACAACGAAGTCGCGCTGCCGTACAAGTCGCGCACCAACGACGTCGAGCTGGGCGCGCAGTGGACGAACCCGCGGGCGATGATTCGCGGTGCCTACAACGGATCGTGGTTCCACAACATCGATGACACGCTGGTCTGGGACAACCCGCTGGTGCTGGACGACAGCACGACCGCGCCCGGACGCGGCCGGACCGCGCTGTGGCCGTCCAACTCGCTGCAGACGATGAGCACGGCCGGATACGTGAAGCTGGCCAGGAAAACGCAGCTCACCGGTTCGCTGGCGTACGGATGGTGGAACAACGACGAGCCGTTGCTGCCGTTCACCATCAACAGTGCACTGCCCCAGCTGTCGCTGCCGCGCACCACCGCCGAAGCCACCGCCCACACGATCGCGACGAACGTGAACTTTGTCTCGCGTCCGCAGAAAGACTGGCGCTTCAGCGCCCGGTTCCGCCGCTACGACTACAACAACGAGACGCCCGAGACGCCGATCCCGCAATTCATCAACTACGACACGTCGGTCGCCACGAGCACGACCGGCGGCCCCGAGCTGTTCGCGCACGATCGCAACACGCTCGACGCCGACGCCACGTGGACCGGCCTCGGACCGC
>Ga0111538_10006688_pt1 | contig 15576 bp, 15 predicted proteins | sample SoiMethybrSBSTD1_FD_79669 | JGI IMG/M metagenome (GOLD analysis project Ga0111538, IMG submission 79669) | Bulk soil microbial communities from a Populus tree surrounding site in Tennessee, USA - Soil MetaG P. TD hybrid SBSTD1 (version 2)... | ecosystem: Environmental > Terrestrial > Soil >...
CACATCGGCGAGGGGATGGTCCGCACGATCGCCCTCAAGCCAACCGACGGCATGGTCCGAGGGTCGCCGGTGGAGAACACCGGCTCGCCGATCAGCGTGCCGGTGGGCGAGGGCGTCCTCGGACACGTCTACAACGTGCTCGGCGAGCCGCTCGACACCACGGCGGACCAGATCCACGCGGCGGACCGCTGGCCGATCCACCGCGAAGCGCCGCCGTTCGAGGAGCTCGAGCCCAAGCAGGTGATGCTCGAGACCGGGATCAAGGTCATCGACCTGCTCGAGCCGTACGTGCAGGGCGGGAAGATCGGGATGTTCGGCGGCGCGGGCGTCGGCAAGACCGTGATCATCCAGGAGATGATCCGCCGCCAGGCGCAGCAGCACGGCGGCGTCTCGGTGTTCGCCGGCGTGGGCGAGCGCACGCGCGAGGGCAACGACCTGTTCCTCGAGATGACCGAGTCCGGCGTCATCAAGAACACGGCGCTGGTGTTCGGGCAGATGGACGAGCCGCCCGGTGTCCGCCTCCGCGTGGCGCTGTCTGCGCTCACGATGGCCGAGTACTTCCGCGACGTCGAGCGCAAGGACGTCCTGCTGTTCGTGGACAACATCTTCCGCTTCACGCAGGCGGGCTCCGAGGTCTCCACCTTGCTCGGGCGCATGCCGAGCGCGGTCGGCTACCAGCCCACGCTCGCCGACGAGATGGGCGACCTCCAGGAGCGGATCACCTCGACCAAGGGCCGTTCGATCACGTCGCTCCAGGCGATCTACGTGCCCGCCGACGACATCACCGACCCGGCGCCGCACACGGCGTTCGCGCATCTGGACGCGACGACGGTGCTGTCGCGCGACATCGCCTCGCTGGGCATCTATCCCGCCGTCGACCCGCTGGACTCGACCAGCCGGATCCTGGACCCCCGGTACGTGGGGCAGGAGCACTACGAGACGACTCGGCAGGTGCAGGAGATCCTGCAGCGCTACAAGGACCTGCAGGACATCATCGCGATCCTGGGTGTGGACGAGCTGTCCGAGGAGGACAAGGTGATCGTCGCCCGGGCGCGGCGCATCCAGCTGTTCCTGTCGCAGCCGTTCTTCGTGGCCGAGCAGTTCACCGGCATCCCAGGCAAGTACGTGCCGATCGACGAGACGATCGCCTCGTTCAAGGGTCTGTGCGAGGGGGAGTACGACCACCTGCCCGAGCAGGCGTTCCTCCTGGTCGGCGGGGTCGAGGAGGCCGTCGAGGCCGCCAAGAAGATGGAGCAGGCGGCCTAGATGGCGTTCGGGGCCTAGTCGTGGCGCTCGAGGTCCATCTCGTCACGCCCGAGCGCGAGGTCTGGGGCGGCCCGGCCCAGATGGTGATCGCGCGCGGGACCGACGGCATGGTCGGGATCCTGGCCGGCCACGCCCCGCTGCTGATCCGCCTGGCGATCGGGCCGCTGCGGATCCAGGACGAGGCAGGGGCGTGGCTACAGGCCGTGGTCGACGGCGGGTTCCTGCACGTCACCAGCCACGAGGAGGCGACCCGGGTGGACGTGCTCGCGACGGGCGCCGAGCTCGAGGCCGAGGTCGACCGGCAGGCCGCAGAGGCACGCGTGGCCGAGCTCCAGGCACGCCTGGCCGAAGGCGATGACGCGGCCGTCCGGACCGAACTCGCGAAGGCGCTGGCCCGCACGGGCCTCGGCGAGTAACCTCGCGGCCTCTGAGTACGCCCGACAGGCTGATGGAGACCTGATGGATCGCCTGCTCGTGACCGGTGGGACGCCGCTCGACGGGACCGTCGAGGTCGCCGGCGCCAAGAACTCCGCCCTCAAGCTCATGGCCGCGGCCGTGCTGGCCGACGGGCGGTTCACGCTGCGCAACGTCCCGCGGATCCAGGACTGCATCACGATGGTCGAGGTGCTCGAGCACCTGGGCGTGGGTACGGCCTGGAAGCCGGGCGAGCTCGTGCTGGACACCTCCGAGGTTCGACCGATCGAGACGCCGTACGAGCTCGTCAGCCGGATGCGCGCGTCGATCCTGGTCCTCGGCCCCCTGCTCGCGCGGTTCGGTACCGCGAGGGTCGCGATGCCGGGCGGCTGCAACATCGGCTCGCGCGCGATCGACCTCCACATCAAGGGCCTGGAGAAGATGGGCGCGACGTTTCGTTCGGAGCACGGCTTCCTGGTGGGCGAGACCTCGGGCCTGCGCGGCTCGATCGTGAACCTCGACTTCCCGAGCGTGGGCGCCACCGAGAACGTCCTGATGGCCGCCGTGGCCGCACGCGGCACCACCGTGATCGAGAACGCGGCGCGCGAACCCGAGCTGATCGACCTGGCCGAGTTCCTCGTGGAGATGGGGGCCCGTGTCGAGGGCGTGGGGACGCCGACGATCGAGATCGAGGGCGTCGACGTGTTCGGGGCGGTCGACCACGCGGTGATCCCGGACCGCGTCGAGGCCGGCACGTACGCGATCGCGATCTGTGCTGCCGGCGGGCGCGTCGTGCTCTCGCGAGCTCGGGCCGATCACATGGACCTGGTGCTGTCCAAGCTCGCCGACGCTGGCGCCGACGTCCTCGCGACCGAGGACGGGATCGCGGTCTCGATGGCGTCTCGGGCACGATGTGTCGATCTGGTGACGCTCCCGTACCCGGGCTTCCCGACCGACCTGCAGCCGCAGATGATGGCGCTGCTCGCTTCGGCCGAGGGGACCAGCATCGTGACGGAGAACGTGTTCGAAAGCCGGTTCATGTTCGTGGACGAGTTGAACCGCATGGGCGCCGACATCCGCACCGAGGGCCACCACGCCGTGATCCGCGGCGTCGAACGCCTGTCGGCCGCCCCCGTTCGGGCGCTCGACATCCGCGCCGGGGCCGCGATGGTGATCGCGGCGCTCGGGGCCGACGGCGTGACCGAGATCGAGGATCTGTACCACGTCGACCGGGGCTACCAGGACCTCGAGGCCAAGCTGCTCGGGCTCGGCGCGCAGGTCCGTCGCGAGCGCGAACGCAGCCCGGCCGTCCAGTGACCCGCGCGCGTCTCGGCGCGCTCGCCGTGCTCGCCCTCGTCTCCCTCGGCGTCGCATCGAACGCGAGCGCACAGGAGGCGCCGAAGCGCGAGATCTTCGTCTTCCTCGTGCCCGGCGTGTCGTTCGAGGAGATGCTCGGCACGCCCGAGGTCGTCTCGCTCTCCCGCGCGGGCGGCGCCGGGCTGATGACGCTCGGGGGTGGGCTGCCGACCGAGGGCGAGACCGACATCATGCCCGGCGAGGGGAACGTCCACTTCCGATGGCTCGACCCGGCGACCGAGGGGGGACTCGACGGCGTCGCGCAGCAGATCCGCCAGACCGTCGAGGCCTCGAACGCCGACCGCGTCCTCGTGGTCGTCGCGTCGACGGTCCCCTCCCCCGAGATGGTGGCCGCCAAGGACGAGCTGCATCCGATCCTGGTGGCCGAGGGCGCGCCGGCCGACCTGTTCCCCGACTCGGGCGCGCAGGGATCGCTGACGTCGGACTCGACCCGCCGCGATGGCGTCGTGACCGACCTCGACGTGATCCCGACGATCGCCGCGTTCCAGGGGGCCGAGGCGCCGGCCGACGCGACGGGTTCGCCGATCGAGATCGTCGAGGGCCCGCCGCCGTTCGATCTGCACCAGCGCTACCTGGCGCAACGCCGCCTGTACGTGCCGATCGGGACCGCCGCCGGGATCTACGTGACGCTGGCCGGCCTGGGCGGGGTGGCCGCGCTCGCGCTCGGACGCCGCGTCCCCGAACGCGTTCGCCGGATCTTCGGCTGGGCATGTCTGTCGGTGGCGATGCTGGCGACGTCGCTGCTCGCTGCCGGCCACTTGCCCGACCTCACGTACGCGGCGGTCGTGCCGTTCGTGGCCCTCGTGACCGTGTTCGGCACGCTCGCATTCGCGCCGCTCGAACACCGGGACGTGCTGCTCGTCCCGGCGGGCATCGGACTGACCATCCTCCTCTTCTTCGCGCTCGAGGCGTTCCTCTCGTGGACGGCCGCGCTCACGCCGTTCGTGGGCGGCTCGCAGCTCGACGGCGGCCGCTTCTACGGGCTGCCGAACGCGTTCATCGGCCTGCTGATCGGCGCGTGCCTGTGGTTGGCCCACCGGCTGCGAACCTCCGCCGGTGCCGCGCTCCTGGTCGCGGCGGCGCTATTCGCCGGCCTGCCGTACCTGGGCTCGAACCTCGGGGGCGGCGTGTCGCTGTTCGCGGCCGCCGGCCTGTGGCTGGCCGTTCGTGAACGCGGGCGCATCGGCCTGTGGAAGGGCATCGCCGTGTTCGTCGGCTTCACGCTCGGGGGCCTCGCATTGCTGCTGGCGGCCCACGCGGTCTCGCCGTTGGAGACGCACGTGTCGCGGTTCGAGGAGCAGGCCGGCGGGCTGGGCGGCGTCTTCGAGAAGTTCGGCGACCGGCTGCAGGTGGGGTTCGACCTGATCGCTCGGAACCCGTTCGCGCTGATCCCGGTGCTCGGTCTCCCGCTCACGCTCGCCGCCGTGCTCCGGCCGCCGGGACCTCTGCGCGCGAGCCTGGAGCGCAGCCCGGCCTGGCGGGACGCGATCCTGGTGACGCTGTTGGCGGGCGTGGTCGCTTACGTCGTGAACGACTCCGGGCCGGCGGCCGCCGGGTTCGCGTTCGGCCTGGGGCTGGGGGGTCTGCTGGGCGTGTCGCTCCTGACCGAAGCCGGGAAGATGGATGCCGTGAGCCCCTCGGACGATCCCGAGATGGCGGGACTGCGGCCGTGACCACGCAGCCGCTGCCGCCGAGGCCGGACGGCCTGCATCCGGTGCCGCCGCCCCCGCCGCGCCCGGACGCCCTCGCGCAGGAGACGCTTCCCGAAGGCGCCCGTCCCACCGCGACGTGGAGCTGGTACGAGGCCGTCGGGATCTACATCCTGGGCTTCGTCGTGGCCGGGCTCCTCACGGTCCCCCTGATCCGGCTGATGGAGCCCGACACCGACCTGACGAACATCACGCTCACCGTGGTCGCGGCGCTCGCGATCCTCGGCGTGCTCGTGGCGTGGCTGTCGATCTACCACAAGGGGTGGGTGCGGATCATCGGCCTGCCCGAGAAGGGACAGTGGGGCCGGCAGCTCGGCGCCGGAGTGGTCTCGGGCCTGGTCCTGTTCCCGCTCATCACCGTCGTGGTCGGCGGCATCCTGGCCCTGGTGCTCAACGCGATCACCGGCGAGCAGGTGCAGCCGCCCGAACAGGTGGGCGACCACCTGACGGTGCTCGGCACGGCGATCACCGTGGCCTACGCCTTCGTGATCGCGCCGGTCGGGGAGGAGCTGTTCTTCCGCGGGATCCTGTTCCGATCGCTCCGGGACCGCCACGGCTTCTGGGTGGGCGCGCTCGGGTCGGCGTTCGGGTTCGGGCTGATCCACTTCATCCCCGGCGACGCGGCCGACGCGGCGCTGCTCATGATCGCGATGTTCTTCACCGGTCTGGGCCTGTGCTACATCTACGAGCGGAGGGGGACCCTCGTGGCGCCGATCGCGGCGCACATCACGTTCAACGTGATCGGCATCGTGCTGATCTTCGGCATGCGGTAGGGAGGGACGGGTGGCGCGGTTCCCGAGCGACGAATGGCTCGCATTGTATCGCGACCTGATCAATGGGTCGCAGGAGTATCGCGAGTCCTCGCAGGAATGGGAAGGCGATATCGCGTTCGTCATGGAGGCCGAGCCAGACCGCGGCGTTCCCGAGGACCTGGTCGCGTGGCTCGACCTGTGGCACGGCGAGTGCCGCGGCGCGCGCATGATCTCGGCGGACGAGGGTGAGGGGGCCGCCTACGGCATCCGCGCGCCGTACTCGCGCTGGCGCGAGGTGCTCGAGGGCCGGCTCGAGCCCGTCAAGGCGATGGTGCAGGGCAAGCTCAAGCTCCGAGGAGACCTCGCCGAGATCGTTCGGCACGTGCGCGCGGCCAGCGAGCTCGTCCACCTGACCACGCTGGTCCCGACGGACTTCCTCGACGCCGCCTGATCGATGCGGGCCGTCGTCTACCGCGGCGTCGGCGAGGTCGAGGTCGCCGACGTCCCCGATCCGGAGATCCTCGAGCCCGGCGACGCGATCGTCCGCATCGGCCTTACGGCGATCTGCGGCTCGGACCTGCACCTGTTCCACGGCAAGGCGCCGCTCGAGCCCGGCGACACGATCGGCCACGAGGCGATCGGCGTGATCGAGCGGGTGGGTTCGACCGTGGCGCGGTTCGCCCCCGGCGACCGTGTGGTCGTCTCCTTCACGGTCGCCGACGGCACGTGCTGGTTCTGCCGCGCGGGGCAGACGCAGCTCTGCGAGGACTTCAAGTACTTCGGCTACGGGCTGTTCGGCGGCAGCCTGGGCGGCGCGCAGGCCGAGCTCCTGCGCGTTCCGATCGCGGACGTGAACCTCCTGCCGGTTCCCGAGGGACTCGACGACGAGCGCGCCCTGTTCGTGGGCGACGCCCTGACGACCGGCGTGTACGCCGCCGGCCTGGCCGAGATCCGGCCTGGCGACACGGTGGCGGTCGTCGGTGCCGGGCCCGTCGGCTTCTTCAGCGCCCAGGCCGCGCGCCTGGGCACCGACACCGTGCTCGCGATCGACCTCGACCCAGCCAGGCTCGCGGTCGCCGAACGTGACGGCTCGATCCCGATCGACGCATCAGCCCGCAACGCACAGACGGCAGTGTTCGAGCACACGGACGGGCGCGGCGCCGATGTGGTGATCGAGGCGGTCGGCACGCCCGCCGCGTTCGAGCGGTCGCTGGACGTCGTCCGGCGCGGCGGGACCGTGGTGGTGATGGGCGTGTACACCAGCGAACTCGTGCAGGCGCAGATCGGCGTGTGGTGGATCCGCGCGCTGCAGCTCCGGTTCGCTGGCACCACCCCGATCCACGCGTGGTGGGACCGAGCGATGACCGAGGTGGTCGCGGGACGGCTCGACCCGACCCGGATCGTCTCGCACCGGCTGTCCCTGGAGGAGGCCCCGAAGGGCTACGAACTGTTCGATAGGCGACAGGCCACCAAGGTCCTGTTGAAGCCGTGATCGTGCGGTTCGCCGACGCCGACCCCAACGGGCTGGCCGACCTGGTGGGGCGGCTCATCGACGCGAACCTCCTGGAGCATCCGGACCGCCGGCGGCTGCTCGGTACGGCGCGCGTCGAGCTCTCGGCCTCCGACGCGGACATGCATGCCACGCTGGACATCGGGCGGGGCGGCGTCCTGGTCTCGAACGGCCGGGCGGGCGGGCGTGCGCATCTGCGCGTCCGGGCCGATGCCTACGACCTGGTCGAGTTCGCGGGGGCGCCGCTCCGGCTTGGCCTGCCTGACGTGTTCGACGCCGAGGGCCGCGCCGCGCTCGGCCGGGTGCTCCGCGGCCACGTGCGAGTATCGGGCATGCTCCGGCACCCGATCCGGCTCTCGCGGTTCAACCGCCTGCTCTCGGTCGCACGATGAGCGCGAGCGTCGAACCCGTCCCGCTCCCGGCGCCGCCGCAGCGGCAGCGGCGGTGGGTGCCGGTGCTCGTGCTCGCCGTGGTCATGGTGGGCATCGTCTCGGGCGGGTACGTGACCGCGGACGCGCTGGGTCGCGCCGGCGGCGACACCGTCGTCGTGAGCCCGTCGGTGACCGTCACCGCGCTGCCCGGCTGGGAGCTCGCGGGCCGCTTCGAGGGGCCGACGGGGGTCCGGCTGTCCAAGGGCAGCGCGAGCCTGGACGTGGCCACCCTCCCGTTCACCGGCAGCAGCGAGGGCCTCCTGGCGGCCTACATCGAGAACGTCCTCGAGCCCGGGGCCGAGCAGTTCCGCGTGTCCGAGACCGTGGAGGGGGTGGTCCTGGACTGGGGCCAGTTCGGGGCGAGGATCAACTACGTCGGCCTGTTCGGCGACGTGCAGGCGCCGATCGAGGGCGAGGTGACGGCCGTGGTCACGCCCGAGAGCGTGGGCGTGATCTTCGACGGGTGGGCGCCGAGCGGGCAGTTGCAGTTCGCGATCGACGACATCCACTCGATGATCCGGGGGGCGCGGATCGCGTGATGGGCGACCCACAGCTCGTCCGGCCGCCCCGAACCGGGTGGGGCCGCAAGACCTCCCTTTTCCAGTGGCGCCAGCCGGCGTTCTGGCTATACGCAACGATCGTCGTGGTGACCGCCGTCTACACGGTCTCGCAGCAGCAGGTGTTCCAGAACCTCTCGCCGAGTGGGTGGGCGCTGTCGTGGCTGCTGCTGCTGGTCTACGGACTGCCGCTGTTCCTGGCGATCTACCTGCTCGACCTGTACGAACGCGAGCCGCTCTCGCTCGTGTTCGGCGCCCTCGTCTGGGGGGCGGTGGCCGCCACCGTGCTCGCGGGCATCGCGAACGCGGGCTGGGGCCTGGTCGTGGCCCGGGTCGGTGGCGCCGCGTTCGCCGCCGAGTGGACGGCCGCCCTCACGGCGCCGTTCGTGGAGGAGAGCCTGAAGGTCGCCGGCGTGATCCTGATCTACCTGATCGCCCGCGACGAGATGGACGACATGATGGACGGGTTCGTCTACGGCGCGATGGTCGGGCTCGGGTTCGCGCTGATCGAGGACGTCTTCTACTTCATCGCGATCTTCGGCGGGACCACCGGCGGCGTGCTGGCCGGCTTCTATGTGCGCGTCGTGTCGAGCGGCTTCTACGGCCACGTCCTGTACACGGGCCTGGCGGGGATGGGTGTCGCCTACTTCGTCTCGCGGCGCGGGGAGGTGTCCTTCGGCAAGCGGCTGGCGGTGGCGATCGGGCTGTTCGCGGCGGCGGTCGGTGGGCACTTCCTGTGGAACTCGCCCTGGCTGAACTTCTTCCCCCAGAACCTGAACAGCGCGGCCGACTGGCTCCGCACCCCGCTCGCGTCCGCGGTCAAGGGCGCGCCGCTGCTGCTGTTCGTCGTGGTGATGGTCAACCTCGCGCGCCGGCGCGAGCGGACCTGGCTCGAGGCGGCCCTGCGCTCGGAGGTGGGTTCGGCGGCCCTGTCCGAGGCCGAGCTTCGGGTCCTGCTGAGCCCGCCCGCCCGGCGGCGTTCGCGCCGCGAGATGCGCGCCCGCGCCGGCGGAGGCGCCGAACGCCTCCTCAAGCGCCTCCAGAAGGAGCAGATCAACCTCGCGATGGTGCGCACGCGCGCCTCATCGGACGACGCGCCCGAGGTCCTTCGCCAGCGCGAGCTCTGCAAGTCGCTGCGGGACGTGCTGCTGGTGATGCCGGGCGCGGCCCTCGCTGCCACCGCAGAGCGGACCGCCGACGCGCAGGCAGGGGCCGAGGCCGAGCGATGACGCTGGCCGATGACGTTCGGGCGCGGGATCCCAGGGCGATCGCCCGCGCGATCTCGATGGTCGAGGACGGCGACGAGGGCCTGCGGGACCTGTCGGCCGACCTCTACGGGCACACGGGGCGCGCGTACACGGTCGGGCTCACGGGCTCGCCCGGCGTCGGCAAGTCGACGATCGCCAACGAGCTCGTGGGCGTCGCGCGCGCGCACCAGCGTTCGGTCGCGGTGCTCGCGATCGACCCGACCTCGCCGCTGTCCGGCGGCGCGCTCCTCGGCGACCGGCTCCGGATGCAGACCCACGCCACCGACCCGAACGTCTTCATCCGCTCGATGGCCTCGCGGGGGCACCTGGGCGGCATGGCGCTCGCGGCGCCCGAGGCGATCCGCGTGCTGGACGCCGCCGGCCACGATCTGGTGATCGTCGAGACCGTGGGGGTCGGGCAGGCCGAGGTCGACGTCGCGGCCGCGACCGACACCACGCTCGTCGCGGTCTCGCCCGGGTGGGGTGACGCGGTACAGGTGAGCAAGGCCGGGATCCTGGAGATCGCGAACGTGTTCGTCGTGAACAAGGCCGACCGCGAGGGGGCCGAGGTCGCGGTGCGCGATCTGCGGCACATGCTGCGGATGGGCCCCGAGATGCCATGGACGCCGCCCGTCGTCACGACCACCGCCACCGAGGGGGCCGGCATCGGCGAGCTCTGGGAGGCGGTCGGATCCCACCGCGCGTACCTCGAGTCTTCGGGCGAGCTCGAGCGCGGACGGGCGGCGCGACTGCTCCGCGAGGTCGAGAGCCGGGCGGTCGAGGGACTGCGCGAGCGCGCGACCCGGCTGCTCGAGCATGACCCCTCGCTCGCCTCAGACCTGACCGGGCGCCGGACGGATCCATACCGAACGGCCGCTATCCTGGAGGAACGGATCACGAACCGTCCGTGACCGGACGCGCGACCCGCACACCGGAGGAGCCGATGGTCGACCAGCGCGAACGGCGGACGCCCCAGGAGCCGAAGGCCGACGAGGCCCTGACCCTGTCGGGCGAGCCGCTCGAATCCGTCTACACCCCTCGCGCCCTCGAAGGGTTCGACGCCGAGACCAAGCTGGGACGCCCCGGCGCCTACCCGTTCACGCGCGGCGTGTACCCGTCGATGTACCGGGGCCGGCTGTGGACGATGCGGCAATTCGCCGGGTTCGGCTCGCCGGCCGAAACCAATGCCCGCTACCGCTTCCTGCTCGAACGCGGGCAGGGCGGCCTCTCGGTCGCGTTCGACATGCCGACGCTGATGGGGCGCGACTCCGACGATGCCCTCTCCGAGGGCGAGGTCGGCCGCTGCGGCGTGGCCACCGACACGCTGGAGGACTTCGACGCCCTGTTCGACCGGATCCCGCTGGGCGACATCTCGACCTCGATGACGATCAGCGGGCCCGCGGTGGTCGTGTTCGCGTTCTTCCTGGCGGCGGCCGAGAAGCAGGGCGTGCCGTGGGAGCGGCTCGACGGGACCCTGCAGACCGACATCCTCAAGGAGTACATCGCCCAGAAGGAGTGGGTGTTCCCGCCGAGACCGCACCTGCGCCTGATCGGCGACCTGATGACGTTCTGTCTCGAACGCGTGCCGAGATGGCACCCGATCAGCGTCTCCGGGTACCACATCCGCGAGGCCGGGGCCAACGCGTGGCAGGAGCTCGCGTACACCCTGGCGGACGGGTTCGCCTACATCGAGCTCGGGCAGGAGCGCGGGTTGGACGTCGACCGGTTCGCGCCCGGGCTGTCGTTCTTCTTCAACGCGCACATCGACTTCTTCGAGGAGATCGCCAAGTACCGTGCGGCCCGCCGCATCTGGGCGCGCTGGCTGAAGGAGCGCTACGGCGCGAAGGACGAGTCCTCGATGCGGCTGCGTTTCCACACGCAGACGGCGGGTGTGTCGCTCACGGCGCAGCAGCCGATGAACAACGTGGTCCGAACGGCGATCGAGGCGCTCGCGGCCGTCATGGGCGGCACGCAGTCCCTGCACACGAACGCGCTGGACGAGGTGCTGGCGCTGCCTACCGAGGACGCGGCGAAGCTCGCGCTACGGACGCAGCAGATCATCGCGCACGAGACGGGCGTCCCGGACGTGATCGACCCGCTCGGCGGCTCGTACTTCCTCGAGACGCTCACCGACCGCATGGAGGAGCTCGCCGAGGCCGAGTTCGCGCGCATCGACGCGATGGGCAACGGCTCGATGCTCGAGGGCGTCCTCACCGGGATCGAGCGCGGCGTCTTCCAGCAGGCGATCGCCGAGTCCGCGTTCGCCGAGCAGGAGCGGTTCGAGCGGGGCGACCTGGTCAAGGTCGGGGTGACGGACTTCGTCGAGGAACAGGACGAGGCGGTCGAGATCCTGGAGATCCCGCCCGAGGTCGAGGTCGCGCAGATCGAGCGCGTGCGCGCCGTGCGCGAACGCCGCGACGGGGGAGCGGCCCAGCGGGCGCTCGCGCGGCTGGGCGAGCTGGCCGCGACCGACGCCAACCTCGTCGAGCCGCTGGTCGACTGCGCCCGCGCGATGTGTACCGAGGGCGAGATCGTCGAGGCGCTCCGGGGCGTGTTCGGCTCGTACACCGAAACCCCCCGCTTCTGACCACCTGGCAGCGCTTATTGCAAGAACTTGCAAGTAGCCGGTAGAGTAGGTGCTCGTTCTCGCGAAGGAGAGCACCTAGTCGCATGTGGAAGCGCGTCGCCGTCAGCTTGGCCGCCCTGGTGCTTGGTGCCGGGCTCCTGTCCGCCTGCCAGGCGCCGGCCGAGAACGGGAAGGTCCACGTCGTGACGACCGTTTCCCCCATCACCAACATCGTCCAGAACATCGGCGGCGAGCTCGTGCAGGTCACCGGGATCGTGCCCGAGGGAGCGAACAGCCACACGTTCGAGCCGGCCCCCTCCGACGCCCGGGCCTTCGCGGACGCCGACCTCGTGTTCATCAACGGCCTGCACCTGGAGGAGCCGACGCGCGAGCTGGCCGAGGCCAACATCCGAGACGGCGTGCCCCTCGTCTCGCTGGGCGAGCGGACGATCACACCGGATCAGTACATCTACGACTTCTCGTTCCCGCGTTCCGCAGGCGACCCGAACCCGCACCTGTGGACCGATCCGCTGTACGCCAAGCGATACGCCGAGATCGTGAAGACCGAGCTCTCGAAGCTCGACCCCGAGTCGGCTGAGCTGTACGAGGAGAACTACCAGGCATTCGCCAAGCGGATCGACCAGCTCGACCGCGACGTCCGCGATGTCACCGCGACCGTCCCCCCCGCGAACCGCGTGCTGCTTACCTACCACGACTCGTTCCCGTACTTCGCGAGGGAGTATGGCTGGAAGATCATCGGGGCGATCCAGCCGGCCGATTTCGCCGAGCCGACCGCGCAGGAGGTCGCCCGGCTGATCGACCAGATCCGCGCGCAGAACGTGCCGGCGATCTTCGGCTCGGAGGTCTTCCCGAGCCCCGTCCTGCAGCAGATCGCGAACGAAACCGGCGCGCAGTACATCGACGACCTGCGCGACGACGACCTTCCCGGCGACAATGGCGACCGGGACCACAGCTACTTCGCGCTGATGGCGTTCGACTTCAAGACGTTCATGGGGGCGCTTGGCGGCGATACGAGCGCCTTCGACACGTTCAACGTCGAGAACATCGAGCCCGGCACGACCGTGGATTACGCCTCGTGAGCGAGCTCGTCTCCTTCGACAAGGTCACCTGCCGGTACGGCAAGGATCCGGTGCTGGTCAACATTGACCTCACCGTGTCCGAGGGCGACTTCGTCGGCATCGTCGGGCCCAGCGGGAGCGGCAAGACGACGCTGCTGCGTGCGATCGCCGGCGTGGTGCGCCCGATCGCCGGTCGGATCCACCGCGATCGCGAGGCGGCCGTCGGCTACGTGCCGCAGGTCGAGACCGTGAACTGGTACTTCCCGGTCACCGTGCGCGAGGCCGTGATGATGTCGCGGATCGACGGCCGGGTGGTGCCCTGGGCCTCAGAACGCGACCGGACCGACGCCGACGACGTGCTCGAGCGCCTGGGGATCGGCGACCTGGGCGACCGGCACATCCGCGAGCTCTCGGGCGGGCAGCAGCAGCGGGTGTTCGTCGCTCGCGCGATGCTCCGACGCCCGAGGCTCCTTTTGATGGACGAGCCGACCTCCGGCGTCGATGTTCGAACGCGCCACGACGTCATGCACCTGATCCACGAGCTGCACCACGACGGCCTGGCGATCGTGCTCACCACCCACGACCTGAACGGGATCGCCGCCCACCTGCCCAGGCTCGTCTGCCTGAACCGCGAGGTGATCGCGTTCGGGCGCCCGCAGGAGGTCATCACGCCCGAGGTGCTCGAACGCACCTACGGCGCCCCCCTCGAGGTGCTGTCCCACGGCGGCATGCCGGTGGTCGTGGAGCACTACCCCGAGGTCGAGGAGCTCGATCGGACCGTCGTGCCGCTGCGGGAGGGGCACCATGGACACCCTGCTTGAGCCGTTCCGCTACGAGTTCTTCCGCAACGGCATCGCCGTGGCCACGCTCGCCGGCGCGCTGTGCGGCCTCGTAGGCGTCTTCGTGGTCCTGCGGGGGATGAGCTACGTGGGTCACGGGCTGTCCCACGCGATCTTCGGCACTGCGGCGGCGTTCTTCGTGCTCGGTTTGAGCTTCTACGCGGGCGGGGCGATCGGTGGCCTGGTCGCCGCGGTCCTGATCCTGCTGATCGCCCGCAGACGCTCGATCGGCGCGGACGCCGCGATCGGCGTGATCACCTCCGCCGCGTTCGCCGTGGGCATCATCGTCGTCTCGCGCCACGGGTTCACGCGGAACATCGAGGCGGCGCTGTTCGGCAACGTCTTGGGAGTCACACCGGGCGACGTTGTCGCGGTCGCCGTGGTCACGCTCGCGACGGCGCTGGCCGTGTTCCTGCGCTACCGGCAGCTCCTGTTCACGACGTTCGATCCCGAGGTCGCCGAGGTCTCGGGCGTGTCGACCGCGGCCAACGACCTCCTGCTCGCGATCATGCTTACGGCGCTCATCACCGTGTGCATGAACGTCCTCGGCGTGACGCTGATCGCCGCGGCCCTGGTGATCCCGCCGGTGATCGGCCGGCTGCTGACCGACAGCTTCCACAAGATGCTCTGGATCTCGGTGATCACTGGCACGGTCTGTGGGTTCGTTGGGGTGTACCTGTCCTACTATCTGGACTGGCCGTCGGGTCCGTCGGTGGTGCTGACCGCCACGATCGTGTTCGCGATCGCGTACGGCGTCTCGGCCGTCAAGCGGAGCCGCCTGCCCGAGGCGGCCCTCGACGCGCATGTCGACTAGGCGCTCCTAGCTCGCCGCGCCGCGCGCCTTGCGGCGATCGCGGGCGCAGTCGGCGCACAGCCCGCCGATCGCGAAGTGCGTGAGGTCCGGCTCGAACCCGTGGTGACGTTCGATCAACCGGACCAGCTCGCCGGCCTCCTCGAGCGACAGGTCGTCCTCGTCACCGCAGTTCGAGCAGGTGAGGTGCACGTGACCGGCGTCCTCGGTGCGGTGGTACTCGGCGCCGCTCTCCAGGTGAGCGTGGGCGAGCACCCCCATCTCCTCGAGCATCGAGAGCGTCCGGTAGATCGTGGAGGCGTTCACGCCCGGCATATCGGCCTGGACCTTCCGGGCCAGGGTCGTGGGGGAGATGTGGCCCTGACTGCGCATGATCTCGGCCACGATCGCTCGCCGCTGGGGGGTCATACGCAGGCCGCGCGCCCGCAGGGCTGCGACGACCTCGGTCTCGGATGCTCGTTCCGTCACGAGTCGATGGTAGCAGCGAGTTGCAGGTGCAATAGCGGGATGCTGCGGTCAGGCGGGCGGCGGCAGGCCCAGCATCCGAGCCGCCCATGGGAGCGCGGTCCGCGCCTGCACGAGCTGGACCTCTCGGACCGTCGGTGCACTGGGGATCGGCGGCCTGGCGGCCCGTGCGCAGAAGAAGGCCGCGCATGTGGAGACCAGCCCCGGGTCGGCGTCGGGCAGGACGGTCTCGGGCGCGGGTCCGCCCTCGGCCTCGAGCGACGGGAGCCAGAACACGACGTCGATCTGCGGGTTCCCCACCGATGTGAGGTTCCAGTCGATCAGGACGGCTCGTCCGTCGTCGGGCCGGAAGCAGACGTTGTCGCTGCGCACGTCGAAGTGCAGCAGCGCCCCGCCCGCGAACGCGGCTCCGCCTGCCGCCTCTCGCAGCGCGCCGAGATGCTCCGACAGCCACGGCTCCGAACACAGGCCGAGCCGCAGGAACGGTTCGGGCGCGCGCGCGATCTCGTCCCACCCGCCCGCGATCTCTCGCGCGTCGTCCGTGGCCACGGCC
>Ga0111538_10006689_pt1 | contig 15576 bp, 15 predicted proteins | sample SoiMethybrSBSTD1_FD_79669 | JGI IMG/M metagenome (GOLD analysis project Ga0111538, IMG submission 79669) | Bulk soil microbial communities from a Populus tree surrounding site in Tennessee, USA - Soil MetaG P. TD hybrid SBSTD1 (version 2)... | ecosystem: Environmental > Terrestrial > Soil >...
GTGCTGACACCAGGATCATCGACGACGTCAACGAGCTCGAAACCGTACTGATCGATGAATGTGCGGTAATCGGGGATCGCATAGTAATGGAACGTCACGCCATTCATCGTTCCAGTGATGCCGGGGTCGTTGTCACCCACGTCACGAATTTCCGCTGCGGTGAACAGAAACGGCGCTCCGCCTTTTAACACGCGCGACACGCTGGCGAACGCTGTGGCCTGATCGCTCGGCGTAAGGTGAAAGAGCATTCCCCATGAAATAGCCGCATCGAACGCCTTATCCACGAACGGACAAGCGCGCGAGTCGCCACAGACAGTTGGCGTGTCCGGAAGGTTGAGGCGGAAGCGCGCGAGCATTCCTCGCGAACCGTCAACACCGACGACACGGTACCCCGCCTTAACCAGGGCGTCAGTAATCGGGAATCCATTGCCGCAACCCACGTCCAGCACGCGTGCTCCAGACCGGAGCGAAGCGACGGCGGTCAAGGCTTCCTTTACACCGACGGAAATCCCGCGATCGGTTGGGTACCAGTCTGCGATGAGATCGTATTCCCGCATAGGGGGCAGCTTTGCCGACGCACAGAATACAGGCCGGTGGGCCACTGTGGGACAATCGAGGCGAAAATCGGGCGTGAAACGTCGAAGGATCACGAAGCAGCTGTCCGCAAAGCTTCAAGAGATGCGTGAGGAAGCGGAAACGGACCAGGAAGCACAAGAAGGGAGCGGCGAGGTGAAACTGTTGGTAATCGTTCTAGCGGTCTTCGCCTTTGTCGTCCTGTACTGGTACTTCAGGCCGACGCTTGAATGGGGGTGGGCACCGTAGCGAGCGGTCGGCCGCGCGGCTAGGGTGCAACGTGTTCCTGCCGAAGGCCTGTCAGCCTGAAATGCTCGTCGTGTTCGCGGCGCCGTCAGCCCACCAACATCGCCTTCAGCTTCTTTTTCTTCGACAGCTCACTTGGGCTCATGCTCGCCCCATCGAGCCAGTTCTGAATCTGCTGAACGCTCAGGATGTGAGTGACCGTTGGCTCTTGCACGCTGACCTGAAGCCGTGTTGCCGGTCCGATTTTCTCGGTCCACTCGTCCTTTCGAAACGTAGCGAGGCCGAGAACTGCCGCCTCGAACAGGCTTTCCGCCTCCACTTCCGCCGTGTGCCGGATTCCACGCTGATCGGTAACCGTGACCAGACAGTTGCGGGCGGGCATGAGATTCACGCCTCGCCCTGACTTTTTCGCCGCCGTCGCCTCTTCATCCGCAAATCCCAATCGATATCAAAGAAATACCGCCACAAGGCCAAAGCTGCGCCCAGCCCGATTCCCCAGATTTCCATGTTGACCCCCGTGAACATGAGTACTCGGAGCCAGGACAGGTCGGGTCATTCGCTAAATGACCTGACTGACCAAGGACCCTAAACGGCTGAGCCATATCGCAGGAGAAATTCGCCGAACGGGGCGTCGCTTCAGAGGTATGCAGGGAATCATTCTTTCGCCGATAACCTCGGGAGAACCCAGGAGTAGAAATATGTGGAAGCGTGATCAGACCGTGAAACCGGCAACGGCGCCGCCAGCCACACCGGCCGCGCCCAGTCCACAGGTTGAGCCGCTTGTCGTTGCACAGGCGACAAAGCCCGTTGATCCAATCGAGCCAGCTCAGCACAAAGGGAGAAGCGAGCCAGATATGGTGAACATCGGCAAATCCGTCGTCATCAAAGGTGACCTGCAGGGCAGCGAAGACCTCACCATCGAAGGCCAGGTCGAAGGCACGATCCAGCTCACTGAACATGTGCTGACGGTCGGTCCCAACGGCCGGCTGAACGCCAAAGTGTTCGCGAAGACGGTCATCGTCCTCGGAACGGTGCGCGGCGACATCAGCGCGTCGGAGAAAGTGGATATTCGCGACGGAGCAACGGTGGACGGCGATGTCGTTGCGCCCCGTGTGGCGATTGCGGAAGGTGCCCAGTTCCACGGCAGCGTGGACATGCAACAAGGGGCCAAGCGGACACAGCAATCGACCGCGGCCGCCTCGGCCGGAGCCAAGCCGACCGTGGTTACAGCGTCCACCGAGCGGGACCAGCCTAGAGCAGCCGCCGCGACGCACTAAATCGCGATCAAAACGTCGAACGATTCACGAGGCGACCATCGAAATATATTCGAGAGTCGCTTCGTGATCGGTCGTGTTGCCCGGTCCTTCGCGACCCAAAAACCTGCGCGCGTGTAGAATCCGCGAATGCAGCGCACCGCCCGGATCCTGCCTACGACGCCGAACACCGTGTCCAGCTCTTTCGATTCAAAGCGCAGGCCCGCGGCTGGACCGACCTGAACTTCCAGCAAGTCAGCTTGGGCGGCTCGACGCACCGCGTGAAGGTGGAGTGACCCGGGGCGGGCATCGTACGAAGCTCACACGGATGGGAGGCGGCACATGCGATACACGGCGCTGATTCTCGGTGGTTTCCTGGCGGCGAGTCAGCCGCTCGTTGCGCACGCGCAAAGCGCGAGGGCGGCGTTCGAGGACCACTATGCGGACGTGAACGGTGTTCGCCTGCACTATGCGAGTGTCGGCAAGGGGCCGCTCGTCCTGTTCCTGCACGGCTACCCGTCATTCTGGTACCAGTGGAAGGATCAGATGGCTGAAATGGGCCGCGACCATCTGGCCGTCGGCCTCGACATGCGTGGATACAACCTGTCGTCGAAGCCGGAAGGGCTCGAGCCCTATCAGATGAAGCACCTCGTCGAGGACGTGCGGCAGTTCGCCGAGAAGGTGGGCGGGAAGGGCAACAAATTTGTCCTGGTTGCCCACGATTGGGGCGCCAACGTCGCCTGGGTCTTCGCGATGTATCACCCGGAGATGCTCGAGAAGCTGGTGATAGTCAACGGCGCACACCCGTTCATCTCCGAACGCGAGTTACGGGAGAATCCCGCCCAGCGCTACGCCAGCAACTACTTTTTTGTGTTTAACAAGTACCTGGCGCCGGGCGAGCAACCGGTGGACGAGAGCAACACCAAGGAGAGCGCGTCTCGCCGCGCGCACACCGGGTTTGTGGACGCGGAGGTGAAGAGCGGCCGTTACACCGAAGACGACCGCCAGGCCTGGATCGACGCGTGGTCGCAGACGGGCTCCACCACGGCCGGCCTCAATTACTACCGCGCCAATCACCGCAATCCGCCGTTCAACGACCGTCATCCCGCGGCATCGATTCCCTCTTCCTGGTCGGCGAAGGAAGTCACCGCGGGGGCGAAGTCGACGACCATCAGAATCCCAACGCTTGTGATCTGGGGGCTGAAGGATACGGCAATTCTCAGCGGTCACTTGAGTGGACTGGACAAGTGGGTGACCAACTTGAGCGTCAGGCTCTATCCAGACGATGACCATTGGGTGATGCTCGCGAAGGCGAAGCCGGTGGCCCAGGACATCCGTCAGTTCATCGACGCCAAGGACTTTCCGAAGGAGTCCGTCTACCGAGCCGATGTGAGGTGAACGCGGCCGCCTACGTGCACGATGCGATCGGGCACGGCGTGCTCGGCCTCTGTCACGTGGACGGCAACCTGATTGGCGGATCTCGCCTGTCGCTCATGAGCTTCGGGGTTGGCGTCTTCTCCAACAACCTTCCGTCATTGTTGACGGCATTCGATCTGGCAGCGATTCAGCCCGTGTTCCGTTCAGGATTGCTGCCGGGGAGCACGCTCTTCGACTTCACTCGAGTGGGACTGGTCGGAAAACCGGGTAGCACGTCGAGTGAGCAGTCCACGCCGCGTTCGACGGCCGTTCACACGGCCGTGATTGACGCGCCACCTACGCGGTAAGTGTGGAGGCGTTCCTACTCACGTCGAGCTCCTCGACTGCCAGTCCGCTTGCGAGAGTCCGTAAATCAGAACTTTCTGGTCCGCATGAAGGTGGGGAAGCTTTGCCTGGCCTTGAAGCTGTTCACCCAACCTCTCGGCGACGTGAATCGAGCGCGCGTTCTCTGCGGAGATGAGGCTGATGATCCTGGGTCGGTGCAGTTGGTCGAACGCATACTGTATGGACGCAGACGCGGCTTCAGTTGCGTAACCGAGTCCCCAGTATTTCGGACAGAGGGTCCAGCCGATCCCGAAGTCCGGCCACCCTTCTGGATACCAGGGGCCAACCCGCCCGACGAACTGACCGCTGGATCGCTCGCGCACCGTAAACAGCCCGAACCCGCGAAGCTGCCAGTGTCCGACCTGCGCGGAAAAAGCCTGCCACGCGGCAAAGCGCGAGAGCGGCTTGCCGTCGGCCGCGAGGAATCGCATCACCTCGGGCTCGGCCCACATTGCGGCGTAGCTCTCGAAGTCGTCGAGGGCGCACGTTCTTAGCGTGAGCCGCTCGGTTTCCAGACTGACCATTGTGTGAGGGAGTCTAACCCGATGGCGTAAGATCCAGACACACTCTGAAAAATCGCCCGAGCTGAAAGCTCGGGCCTACGATTAGGAGCAACGCGTGAGCGGGATGCAGAGCCGGATGGCTGGAGCCGCGGCGGTGCTATTGGGGCTGTTGTTTTGGAGCGGCCCGGTTCGTTCACAGGCCCCCGAAGATGCTGCGGATGTCGTGCGCCTGGCCGAGCTCCTGGCGGTGCGAGAAGGATCGGTCGTCGCGGATATTGGCGCAGGGTCAGGACCACTGACCGTGGGCATTGCGCCGCGCGTCGGGTCGACCGGACGCGTCTACAGCACGGACATCAATGCCCAGCGGCTTCAGGAGATCCGCGACGCCGCGGCCCGCGCGGGTTTGAAGAATGTGACGGTGACTGAGGGCGCCCCATCCCGAACCAATCTTCCGGACGGTTCATGCGACGGGATCTTCATGCGCGACGTCTATCACCACTTCGCCGATCCGGCGCAGATGAACGCCAGCTTGTTCCGCACGTTGAAGCCTGGCGGACGGATCGCGGTCGTGGACTTCGTGCCGGAGACTCGTCGAAGCGCCCCACCCGGCTCGCGCAATCAGGGAGTCGAGCACGGGATTTACCCTGAAGACGTCATCGAGGAGCTGAAGGGTGCGGGCTTTGTGCAGGTGCTCCAGGTCGACTGGTCGTCGCCAGGGTACTTCGTTGTGGTCGGGCAGCGCCCACGATAGGAACTCGAGGCAACCGAGCAGGCCGCTCCCGGCGAGTGCAGTGCAAATAAAAAACGGCCGGCACCTGAGTGCCGGCCGTTTCCGGTCGTGGGGGTCGTTAGAAACGACCCCCCGTAGTGTCTGCCATGCATGCACCTCCCGGCCGCGACCGTATAGTGGGTGCCCCGATTCCCGGAGCGTGGTCGCTGCGCCTTTCTTTCAGCGCCGCTGGGTCTTCTGCGGCGACCCCTGCAGAATAGCACGGCCAGGCGGGTTGGCGGTTTATGATGCCCTTGATGGCCCCACGGCTGCCCATCGCCGTCGTCCTCGCGCTCGCAACCGCAGGCGTGTTCGCCCAGACGCCTGCCATCCAGCAACCGCCGGCGCCGCAGCAGCGTCCCCCCATCTTCCGCGGCGGCGTCAGCGTCGTCCGCGTCGACGCCGTGGTCACCGACAGGAGCGGTGTACCGGTGACCGGCCTGAAGGAAGAAGACTTCGAGATCCGCGAGGGCGGCAAGCTTCAGAAGATCTCCAGTTTCCAATCCATCATGCTCGACGGGGGCCTGATGCTCGATCCCGGCGATCAAACCCGGATCAGCAGCGACGAGGTCGCCGCAACTGAGGCCTCGCGAGACGATGTGCGGCTGTTCACCATCTTCCTCGACGACTATCACGTCTCGCCCGAGTCGAGCCGCATCGTGCGCGACCAACTCTCACGCTTCGTCGAGACGCAGCTCGGGCCCTCCGACATCGTCGGGGTGATGTACCCGATGACGCCGCTGGCATCGATCCCGTTTACGCGCGACATCAACAAGGTCGTCAAGGTGCTGCAGCAGTTCGAAGGGCGACGCGGGGACTACAGGCCGAGGAACGCCATCGAGGAAGGCTACGTGTACAAGCTCGGCATGGGCGCCTCGGTGGAAGAGATCCGCAACGAGGTCGTGTTCTCTGCGCTCAAGGGCCTGGCGATGCTCATGGGCGGAATGAAAGAGGGGAGACAGACGCTCGTCCTGGTGAGTGAAGGGTACCGGAGTGGCAACCGCGACCGACTCTACATCGACTTGCGCGACGTCGCTGAAGTCGCGAGCCGCTACAACACCGCCGTGTATCCTGTGAGCCCGCTCATTCTTGGTCCGAGCGGTCAGTGGATGCCCAACAACTCGATGGAGACGTTGAACTTCCTTGCGCAGCACAGCGGCGGACGCGCGATTTTCGATCAGACGAAAACGGGGGCAGAATTCCGCGAGCGCAACGAGACGTTCGGACTACCTCGCAGCCAGCTCACTCTGGCGATGAAGCAGCTCGTGATCGACGCCAGCGTGTTCTACCTGATGGGTTACGACTCCGCCGCGGTTCCCGATGACAAGTTCCACCGGATCGATGTCACCGTGAAGCGCAAGGGACTCGAGGTGCGCCACCGCGAGGGCTACTGGGCGGTCAAGAAGTAGGCGCAGCCAACCTTTCAGCCTCGGCGACGTCTAGTATTCGTACTCGCCGCATTCGCACTCGTGGGGCGGGACTTTAGTCCTGCCGTGATCGCCTATGCTCAAAGATCTCCGTCACGGCGTCCGCATGCTGCTTCGCGCGAAGGGCTGGACGCTCGTCGTCCTCATTTCGCTCACGCTTGGGATCGGCGCAAACACCGCACTCTTCAGCGCCATCAATGGACTGCTGCTGAAGCCCATACCCGTGAACGACCCCGATCGGTTGGTCCGCCTGCGATTCGCCGGCCGGAATGACATGGCCACCAACTCGAGCGACTACGGCACCTCGAACCAGGATGCCAACGGCCAGCAGGTGCGCGCGACATTCTCCTACCCGATGTTCCAGCAGTTCGTTGCCGACAACACGACGCTCACCGACCTGGTGGCCTGCGCGCCGTACGGCCGGGTGAATGTCGTTGTGGACGGTCAGGCCGAAATCGCCACGGCCTTCATCACGTCCGGCAATTTCTATCGCATGCTTGGCGTCGCCGCCAGCCCAGGCCGGACGATTCTTCCCGACGATGACCGCCCCGGAGCGGCCCCGGCGGCGGTGATCAGTGCGCGGTACTGGCACGTGCGGTTCGGCAGCGATCCCGCCGTCGTGGGGAAGAGCATCAGTATCAACAGCGTCCCGGTCACCATCGTTGGCGTCCTGTCGCCGGAGTTCACTGGTGTTCAGCAGAGCGTCGCGGAACCGCCGGACGTGGCGATCCCGCTGGCCCTTGATTCGCAGGTGACTCCGCCCGGGCCCCCACCACCAAACGTTGTCAACCCCGCGCCCCGAGTGCGCATGAGTGCGCCGACCACGTGGTGGCTTCAGGTCCTGGGGCGTCTGAAACCTGGTGTGACAGCCGCGCAGGTGCAAGCCAACCTCGAGGGCGTCTTCCAGCGAACCGCGCGAGTCGGGTTCGATTCGTATCTCGCCGGACTATCCGAGGCGGGGCGCTCTACGGCGAGCATCCGCGATCGGAATCAGGTGCCGCAGCTTCGAGTCGACTCCGGCAGCCGCGGCGTCTACGACGCGAACGCAACCGACGTACGCGGGGTCACGATTCTAAGCGCGGTGGTCGTGGTGGTGCTGTTGATCGTCTGCGCCAACGTCGCGAATCTGCTGCTCTCGCGGGCGCAAACGAGGCAGAAGGAGATCTCGATCCGGCTGTCGATGGGTGCCACTCGCGCGCGGCTCATTCGGCAGCTCCTGACCGAGAGCCTGCTGCTGGCGGCGACTGGCGGCGCGTTAGGAGTTCTGGTTGGCAACTGGGGGCAGCGGCTGCTGCCGGGCGTCCCAGGACGGGCAACCGCTCTGGACTGGCGGGTCCTCTCGTTTGCGCTGGCCGTCACGGTCCTGACCGGCCTGGTGTTCGGGATTGCCCCGGCGCTCCGCGCCACGGGAATGAATGTGAGCGCCACGCTCAAGGAAACCGGTCGATCGGTGACCAGAGCGCGCAGCCTTCTCGGAAAACTGCTGCTGGTCGTTCAGGTGGCGCTCTCGCTCATGCTGATCATCGGTGCCGGGCTGTTCCTGCGCACGCTGCAGAACCTCCGGAGCGAGAACGTGGGTTTCAACCCGCAGAATCTCGTCCTCTTTCGTGTGAACCCGCAGTTGAACCGGTATAGCGATGAACGCATGGATACCCTGTATGCCGAGATCATGGAGCGGCTCGGGAACGTTGCCGGAGTGCGTGCCGTGGCCCTTTCGCAGCCAGCATTGCTGTCTGGTGCGGTCAACTCGACCGCCATCTTCATCCAGGGGCACTCGTACGCGCCGGGGCAGGTCAACGAGATCAATCGTCTCGTGATCTCGCCCAGCTTCTTCGAGACGATGGAGATCCCGCTCGTATCGGGGCGCGGGTTCAGCTCGAGCGACAGCCAAACGGCTCCCAAGGTGGCCATCATCAACGAAGCCGCTGCGCGACAGTACTTTCCCAATCAGAATCCGGTCGGTCTTCGATTCGGCAACAGCGTCGAGGAGAGCAGTCGATTCGAGATCGTGGGCGTGCTGCGCGATGCTCGATACGACAGCGTCCGCGATTCGGCGCCTCCCACCATGTACGTGCCGTACATGCAGAATCGCCTGCGCACCACCGTGTTCGAGGTGCGGACGGCGGGCGATTCGGCGGGCGTCATAGCCGGCGTCCGGGAAGCCATGCGGCAGATCGATCCGAATCTGCCGCTCATGGATGTGTCGACGCAGCTGGAACTGGTCGAGCGCCGCTTCGTTCAGGAAAGGGTCATGGCGCAGGCTTACTCATTATTTGGCGGTCTCGCCGTGCTGCTGGCGTCGGTCGGCCTGTTCGGATTGATGTCGTACAGCGTCGCGCGCCGTACCAATGAAATCGGCATCCGCATGGCCCTTGGCGCCCAGCGCCTCGATGTGCTTCGGTTGCTGATGGGGGAGTCGATGATCCTGGTGGTCGCCGGCGTCGTGATTGGACTGGTGGCCACTGTGGGCGCCAGCCGGCTAGTGGCGAGCCTGCTGTTTGGCCTCGCCGCGACCGACATTGCGACCCTGGTCGTGGCCGTCGCGTTGATGCTGGTGGTATCGGCGTTTGCCGGCTACCTGCCCGCGCGTCGCGCCTCCCGCGTCGATCCGATGGTTGCGCTGCACTACGAATAACCCGTCCACTGCGGACCTACGATGGGGACGCTTGGCGACGGGACATTCATCGCCAAGCGTCAGTAACGCTCCCGGTTTCTAGAACGGCCAGGGCCACCGATTTCCGGTGCTTCGGCGATCGGTGCGGAGGCCCTCTCGATAGCCGGCGTCGTACCCCGATTCGAAGCCGTCACGATACACGAGCTTGTAGTCGTCTTTGGACCCGTAGCTGCGATCGTAGCCGTGATCCCCGGACCGGTATCGGCTGTGTCTTACCGGGTCGTACGAGTCGTCGTCCCGTCCGTCCTCGCGGCCTTTTTCGAGCCCGTCTTTGTAGCCGTTGTCGAACGCCACCGTCCGGTACTCGTAGCCACCACGCCCGCTTGGATAGCGAGCGCCCGGATAACTCTCCGATCGCGGAATCGCGCGGGGGCCGGTTCGATTGTCACGCTCCCACCAGCCTTGATCGCCTGGAGTTTGATTCGAGCCGTAGATGACGCGGGCATTTCGATCGCGAGAGGCAATTCGTTCAGCGTCGCGGCAATTTGTGGGGGCCGCCTGACGCCCTGGCGGGAGGTTGTCGTACCAGACTCGACAGGCTCCGGGTGGCGGAAGCTGCCCTGGAGGAATGCCTTGTGCCCCGGCCCTGCCTCGCTGCGCTCCGAGAGGAACCGCGAAGAGCCCGATCACCACGAAAGTTGCTGCCACGTTCCGCATCGTCTGCCTCCGCTAGAGCGGGGAGCAAAGACGGGACCATGTGGAAGTCGCCCAATTCTCTAGGGGAACGAACACCAGCCGTCATCTCCTCCGGACATGATCCGAGAGCTGACGACACCTCGACGATACGTTCAAAACGAGTACGTGATGAGGCTCAGCTCTCGACTCACAAGAACTTCAACACGCGCGCGACGCCGTCGGTCACTCGGGCCCATTGGCTTTCGGCGTCCTCCAGCCGCAGCCGTCCGGCCGCCGTCAGGGCGTAGTTGCGCACGCGTCGGTTGCTCTCAGTAACGCGCCAGGTGGCGCGCACCCAGCGCGACTTCTCCATGCGATGAAGCGCTGGGTACAGCGTGCCTTCCTCGACTCGCAGGGTATCGCCCGAGGCCTGCTGAATCGTCGACGCGATCGCGTATCCGTGCAGCGCGCCGCGGGAGGACAGCGTCCGGAGAACGAGCAGGTCCAGTGCGCCGAGCAATGCCTCGTTGGGTCGGGTCATGAGCGCAACTCCGGCTTGAGTTTCTAGGCATAGTGATCTATGGGTGCGCAGCGTAATCGCTCTGCGGATCTCTGTCAACCGCGGTGGCCCAAAACCACGCTGCCACACGCCGGCGAACGCCTGGAGATGAGCTATCCTCGCCGTCGCAGGCTGGATGCGAGGGACGATGCCGGATCGGCTGATGCGGGCGGCGCTCGGGTGGTTTGCCTTGATGACCGTCGCCTTCTGGCTCCCCGTTGTCCGCGGTGCCTGCGAGGGACCCTCGTACCAATGGGGACTAGCCGGGCTAGGCGGCAGCGGGGTGAGGGGTGACTATTGGTTTCCCGTCGCCGGGTCCTGCGTGGCGCTGGCGATCCGGGCCGGCTACCGGCGGTATCGACACTGGGCGTTCGACCTTGTCGCTGCCTGGAGTGTGCTGCTCTTCGTGGCTATCGTCGTGATCGCCGTGTCGAGCCCCGACGGGCTCAGAATCCAGGGCGACACGCTGGGCATCGACATCTCCCTGGCATGGGCGGGCCCCTTGCTGTTCGGAACGGCAGCCGTGCTTTCGCTGATCGCTGCACGACGAGCCCATCAACGATCTCCTGCGGTGCCTGTGGCCTGGCTTCCGTTGAACGCCCGCTGGCTCGCCGTGCTGTCGGCAACCGTGCCGATTCAGTTCATCCTCTTGCGGTTCAGTCGCGCCGGCAGTGTTTCCGATCAACTCGGCGTCCTCCTCACCGTCGCGCAGTGGCTCGTCCTCGACCGGGTCTTCCGCCGGTTCGCCGAATGACGCCGCGGCCAGCCCCTTTGCGCTGCAGGGGAGCGTAGTGCTCCTCCATACACGGCGCCTCACGCTGATCGCGGCGACGCTCGAACACGTCCGCACCGAGCAGGAGTCTCCCGACCATCTGAGCACGCTGCTTGACGCGCACGTCTCGTCGGATTGGCCGACGGGCGAATACGACCGCGATGCGATGGAGTTCTTCCGCGCCCGGCTGGAAGAAGGTGGCAAGGAGGTTGAGGGTTGGTATGGGTGGTACGCGGTGAAGAAGGCCGACGCGGATGGCCCGCGTGCGCTCGTCGGCGCCGGCGGCTACCTCGGACCACCGGACTCGGAGGGCGCGGTGGCAATTGGATATTCCGTACTGCCTGAGTGGAGGGGCAGAGGCTACGCCAGCGAGCTTGTGCAGGCGCTGTTGGAGCGGGCGTTCAGCCACCAGCAAGTCAGACGGGTGACTGCAAGTACGACGGAATCGAATCGAGCGTCAATCGGGGTACTCTTGCGTTGCGGGTTTCTCTCAGTGGGTGTCTCGCAGAAAGATGGCACACTTCAGTTTGAGCGTGGTCGCACAACCCGTCGCACCATGAATTCCGTCGGAATTCCGACCGGCTACGCGATTAGGCACGCACTCCCGGGCGACGTGCCGGCACTTCCGGACGTCGAGGAGCAAGCGGGACGACTGTTCGACACGTACGATGGCGACCTGGGGCTGACCGACGAAATCTTCTCGCACATCACCTCGATCGAGACCTTCGAAAAGGCTCGACACGCTGGACACCTCTGGGTGGCGGTTGGGCCTACGCGCGAGATCGTCGGCTTTGCTCTGGTTCGGGATCTCGGTGGCTGCGCGCATCTCGATGAGCTGGACGTGTTGCCGTCGCATGGCCAGCGAGGACTCGGGTCCGGCCTGTTGGCTGCGGTGTGCGCCTGGGCTCACGAGGCACGGTATCCCGCTGTCACCCTGAGTACGTTTCGCGATGTTCCCTGGAACGGTCCGTTCTACCAGCGTCGTGGATTTCATGTCGTCGAGCCGTCGACCCTCTCATCAGAACATGTTGAACTGGTCGCGTCAGAGCGGCGCCGTGGGCTTCGCACCGATCTGCGGGTGGTGATGGCGAACCCGATCGGGACCTGACCCATGCATCTCTCTCATATCAACGTGACGATGCCGCGCGACAGCGAGGATCTCGCGCGTTCGTTTTACGGCGGACTTCTCGGACTGACGGAGATTCCCAAACCCGAGCCGCTCCGCGTGAGAGGCGGCGTCTGGTTCGATGCTGGCGGACTCGACGTGCATCTCTCGGTTGAGGAGCCGAGAGCGGGCGGCGACGCGTCGCGGCATTTTGGCCTCGAGTGCGCAGACGTCGATGGCCTGCGCGCACGGCTGGAAGCGGCTGGTGTCGCAACGGAAGACGGGCGTCCCGCGCCGTGGCGCCGCTTCTTTGTGCGCGATCCCTTCGGCAATCGGATCGAGATTCACGAGCCGGGGGCGCTGCGCGGATGAACCCGCTGTTGTGATCGATCCCTGGCGGCACGAATCGCGCGTCCCAGAGCCCTGGCTCAAACCATGTCCAAGGCCGGGGAACCTGACGTCCGCGTCGCCCGCGCTGTTTCTCGACCCGTTGCTGGTGATCTGCGGTTGAAGGGCCACACCCACTGTGGCGATTGACAAGGTGCGGCGCTCGCGAACTGTCTGGTCGACTGGGATGGCGAGCCAAGGCCCTTCGGGTCGTCCGTCGACGTTGGTGCAGATGAGTACCGCCCGAGCGTGGCACCGCCGCCCCCACCCAATCCTCGGATCGTCGGATCGTCCTGAGTCCGACTCGCCAGCAGCTAGGGGTTCTGGCGCGAGGTGTTGTCGTTGCTGAAGTAGCCGCTGCGGGCGCGCACCGTGAGTTTCTGATCGCGAACGCGGACGTCGATCGGCCGCCACTCGCGCTCGGTGGACGAGGGGATTGCGATCAGGTACTGATGCCGAAGTTCGGTGAGAATCTGATCCGCCCTCAGGGTGGTGTCCTCTCCCGCAGTGGCCCAGAGGAGATCCCCGCCCGTCCAGACCGCCAGCTCGGTGAGATCGACCGAGAATGTCGCGAGTTTGTTCGCCCGCGAGGCAACCTGGTGTTCGCGATCGATCGGCGGCACGGTGATGACGACGTAGACGGGAACGTCAATCGAGCTGGCGAGCGCCGACACTTCAGCGGGCGTCAGGCTGCTGCTCGTGTCGACGCCGTCAGTGAGGACGACAATCGCTCGCCGTTGCGAGGAGTGGGCCTCGAGGCGTCGTGCGGTCTCGGCGATGGCATCGTAGAGCGAGGTTGAGCCAAAGGGTTCAGCGGCGCTCAGCGCGCTGTCGATCTCGGTGGGGTGTTTGGTGAACGGCTGCGCCACGTGGAGCGCCGCGTCGAACGTAAAGAGGCCGATCTCACTCTGACCATCCGTGAGCTCGGCGGTCAGCCTCCGGAGCACCTGGCTCGCGAGCGCCATCTTGGGGCCGATCTTCATGCTGCCGCTCACGTCGAGCAGGGCGGCAATCGTGATCGGGCCGGAGTGATCCACCTGAAAATTGATGATCGGGCGTCGCTCGCCCTTGTCGAGCACCTCGAAGTCGGCCGACGTCAGGGTGGTGACCATCCGTCCGCGACGATCGCGGACAGTAGCGTTGATCGGCACCACATTGACCGCTGCCTTGAACGTCGGAACCAGCTGCGGCGCCGCAGTCGGCCGAGCCAATCCGCCAAAGGCCGCAAGAACCGCAACGACAATAATCTTTCGCACCAGTGCTCCGTACGCGCAGAGGGGGCCCAGGGCTGACCCGTGATTATCAACTCAGTTGTCGGAGGAGGATTCAAGAATCGCCGATTCGTGCGGCTGAGTCAACCAAAGATTCATCGGACACACCTGTGTCCGTGCAAAATCACGCAAGTACGGCTACGCTGTGACCGGCGATCGAAGCGTGAATCGAACCGAAGGGCTAGACGGCTGAAAGCTGAAATCTGAGAGCTGAAAGCCAAGAGTCAAAAGCTGAAATAAGGATGAGCTCCAGATGAACGTATTTTCCGCAGTGATGATGTTTGTGGCGTTGGCAGGCGCGCCGGCCGAGAGACCGACCATCATAGTACAGGCTGCGGATTCGCCGGTTCGGCTCGAAAAAGCCACCATCCTCAGCGGAGCGGAAGGCCCGCCGGTGTTGCTCTACCAGGCGACCAACAAGACGGACGATGAGTTGGAGCAGTTCACGGTGCTGGCCTTCGTCTTTGCCGCCGACGGCCGGCTCAAAGCGACGCAGCTGGCGCCCGGGCGCAGGACCCTCGACGCTCGCGGGACGAAATACTCCACGATGGTGCTCGACGGTTCGCCCATCGAGCCGACCGACGTGATCGTCGTCGGCGTCGACCAGGCGCAGCGCGCCGCGACGGAGGTCTGGTGGCGCACCGACCTGCGGCCCGCGGCCACGGCCGCCGCAGCGGCGGCGCAGGGGAAGAAACCCTAGCCCTGAGCCCTGACCTTGCTGCGGAGCAGCCCTCAGCCCTGACTGCCATGCAACCAGCCCTTAGCCCTGTCGCTGAGACCAGCCCTTAGCCCTGACGTTCTTGTAAAACTTACTGCTTCGCCCACCCGATGTCCTGGTACACCCAGGGCGAGGCAAACCCGAACGCCCCGAAGTTGACGAGCGTCTTCTGGCACACCACCAGCTCAGGACGCTGGTAGATGGTCAGTGAGTGCACTTCCTGCCAGATCAGGGCGTCCAACCGGTTCGCGAGCTCCTGAGCCTTCTTCCTATCGAGCTCTGCGTTCGCCTGTAGGAACAGTTGATCGATCTCGTCGGATCCGAGGCGGCCGTAGTTCTGTTGAATCTCCAGCTCGCCTTGGGCGTTTCGTTTCGGCTTGGCGTAGATCGACTTCGCCGAGCTGATCGGGTACGGCGTGCCGATCCACGAGAAGAGCGTGAATTCGAACTGTCCCGGCGTGATGTACTTGGCGAAAAAGTCATTCACCGGAACCGCGATGATCTTGACGGTCACGCCGATCTGTCCAAGCATGTTCTGAATGAGCTCGGCCATTTGTTTTCCGGTAGCCACGCCGCTTGGAATGATGAACGTGATCTCAAGCGGCCTGCCGTCTCTCTTGCGGACCGCCCCCTCGAGCTTCCAGCCTGCGGCGTCGAGCATCTGCTTGGCCCGTTCGGGGTTGAACTTCCCGACATCGCCGGCGTTGTCCTGGTAACCGCTCTGGTTGGCCATGAAGATGTGGTTATTGAGGGTCTGCACGTGGATGCCGAGCGGGCCGAGCAGCGCCCGGGCAATGACGTCGCGGTCGATGCCCATGGCCAGTGCCTGACGCACGGTCACGTCCACTAGCGTGGGGCTGGTCCCGTTGATCGTCAGGTGCACGAAATTCGGACCACCGGCCACCCGTACATCGGCGCCGGCGATACTCTTGGCCCGGTTCAA
>Ga0111538_10006690_pt1 | contig 15574 bp, 10 predicted proteins | sample SoiMethybrSBSTD1_FD_79669 | JGI IMG/M metagenome (GOLD analysis project Ga0111538, IMG submission 79669) | Bulk soil microbial communities from a Populus tree surrounding site in Tennessee, USA - Soil MetaG P. TD hybrid SBSTD1 (version 2)... | ecosystem: Environmental > Terrestrial > Soil >...
TCAAGGACTTCGACCTCGATGCCAAGCAGAAGAAGACCGTCCCGTACTACATCGACGCGAAGTACGAGAACCTCGGCAAGGTCGCGCTGACCCGCCACCTGATCGAGCCGTCGATCGAGGACCGCGACGGCCAGGAGTACCTGCCGATCCAGCTGATCGTCCTGAGTGGGACGTTCAAGCCGTGCCCCGAGTACAGCGACGCCAAGCTCAAGCCGGGCGAGAGCTTCAGCGGCTGCTCGCCGGTCCTGCTGCCGAAGGGCAAGCAGTTCGACCGCGTCCGCTTCGAGGGTGACGTGACCAAGGATCCTCTGTTCTGGAGGCCTCAGTGATCGCCCGGCGCACGGCGATCACGACCGGCCTGGCCGTCGCCGCCCTCGGGCTCGGCGCCGACCAGGCCGCGGCCTCCTACAGCGGCAGGGTGGAGAACGGCGTCTTCAAGATCGCCGGCAACAGTGCGAGCGACAAGCTCGTGCTGTATCTCGAGTCCTCGCTGCCCGGGAACCTGCTGGCCGACGTCGGAGCCGACGGCACGATCGACTTCAGCCTCAACCGGGCCGAGTTCGACGCGGTCGAGGTCGACGCCGGCGGCGGTGACGACGAGGTGCGCCTCCAGAGCGTCGGCGGCATCACCGACGAGCCGATCACCGTCAACGGCGCCGCCGGCAACGACACGCTGACCGGCAGCGCGGGCAACGACACGTTGATCGGCGGCAGCGGCAACGACACCGTGACCGGCGGGTTCGGCCTCGACGTCGTGAAGGGTGGCATCGGCAACGACACGGTCGTGTGGAACCCGGGTGACCGCGACGACGTCGTCGACGGCGAGGCGGGCAGCGACTCGCTCGCGTTCCACGGGTCGAACATCGCCGAGAACCTCGACGTGTCGGCGAACGGCGGCCGCGTGCGCGTGTTCCGCAACATCGCCAACATCAATCTCGATGTCGGCGGCGTCGAGCGCATCGCGTTCGACCCGCGCGGCGGGGCCGACGTCGTGGTGGTCAACGACACGACCGGGACCGAGCTGCAGCGCACCGACGTCGACCTCAGCTTCGGCGGCGCCGGCGACGGCGTGGCCGACCAGGTCGTGGCCCGCGGCGGCGACGGCGACGACAACGTCAGCGTCGGCGACGACGGCGTCGTCTCCGGGCTCGGCGGCAGCGTGCGCGCCGCCAACGGCGAGCCAGGGCTCGACACGGTCAACGTCGCGACGCTCGGCGGCGCCGACTCGATCACCAGCGGCCTCGGTCTCGCGAGCCCGCTCGAGGTCAACGCCGACGGCGGCGACGGGCCCGACACGCTGCACTACACGGGCACGGCCGGCGACGACACGCTCACCGTGGCGCCGAACGGCGGCGAGATCACCACGATCGGGCTCGACCCGGCGTCGCGGCTGGACTCGGTCGCGATCGAGGACGTGCGCCTCGAGGGCCTGGGCGGTGCCGACACGATCGCCTCCGCCAGCCAGGCGACGCTGCCCGCGCAGGTGACGTTCGACGGCGGGAGCGGCAACGACACGCTGCGCGGCACCGGCGGCGGCGACAGCATGCTCGGCGGCTCCGGCAACGATGTGGTCGCGCCGAACCGCGGGAACGACGCGGTGCTGCTCGGCACCGGCAACGACGTCGCGCAGTGGGGCCCCGGCGACGCCAACGACAGCATCGAAGGCGAGGCGGGGAGCGACCGGATCGAGTTCAACGGCTCCTCGATCGCCGAGGCCCTCGAGGTCTCGCGAAGCGGCGAGCGCGTCGTTCTGACGCGCAACATCGCGTCGGTGACCATGGACTTCGACGACGTCGAGACCCTGGCGCTGCGCCCGCTCGCGGGGGCCGACACGATCACGGTCAACGACACCACGGGCACCGCCCTGGCCGTGGTGGACGCCAACCTCAACGCTGTGACCGATACCGGCGACGGGGCGCAGGACACGGTCATCACCAACGGCACCGACGCGGTCGACTCCGTCCGCGTCCGGCGCCTCGGCTCGCAGGCCGCCGTCGGCGGCATCGGGGCCGAGACCAGGGTCGGCGGCGAGCTCGGTCTCGACACGCTGCGGATCCAGACGCTGGGCGGCAACGACAAGGTCGAGGTCGGGGACATCTGGGACCTGATCACGCCGGTCGTCGACCTCGGCGCCGACGAGTAGGGGGACAGAGTCCGGGGGGCCTCCGAGAGAGGAGGTCCCCCGGGCTCAGGGAACGTCGACCGTGTCGACGTACTCGAGCTGCCGGTCGCGGATCCGGTACAGGCCGAACGCCCGCACCGACGTGTCGCCGAAGCGGTCGATGCTGTACGGCCCGAACGGGCTCGGCCGGTCGCGCACGGACGTGTGCAGCCAGCGGATGATCGCCTCGCGGTCGCGCCCGACAGCGGCCACCGCGTCGAGCACCAGCCGCATCGACTCGTAGCCGTAGACGGCGTACGGGTCGGGCGTCGCGTCGCCCCAGCGCGCGGTGTAGCGGCGGAAGAAGTCCTGGCCCTCCGGCGGCAGCGCCGACGGCGGCAGCGTGTAGGTCGTGACGAGCACGCGGCGGGCGATCGGGCGGCGCATGAACGCGCGGGTGATGACGCCGTCGGCCGCGAACCGCCTGACGTCCCGGAGCGCGCGGAACAGCGGTGCGGCGCCGTTGCGGGCGATGCCGCCGAAGACGACGCAGTCGGCGTGTGCACGGCGGACGCGGCGCGCGACGGCACCCAGGCGCGGTGCGGAGGCCCGGAGCCTCTCGGAGAGCACGACGTCGAGCCCGAGCCGGCGGGCGTTCCGTCGCGTCGCGGCCGCGACGCTCTGGCCAAACAGCTCGCCATCGTTGATCGTGGCGATGCGCCGACAGCCGCGGTCGCGCATCGCCACGGCGAGGGCGCCGCCCTGCACGCGGTCCGTCGGCGCGATGCGGGCGTAGTGGCGGACGGCGGTCGGGTAGTACTTGTCAGGCTCGCCGGGTTGGGTGCCGGGGACGCCATGGGTGAGGCCCGGGTAGGCGTTCGTCGGACTGATCTGCGGGATGCCGGCCTCGTTGAGGATCGGGATCGAGATCTGGCTCGCGCCCGAGTTGTACTCGCCGATGTACGCGATCGTCGCGGTGTCGGCGTTGGCCCTGAGCGCGTTCCGCGCGGTCCGCTCGGGGGTCCACGTCCGGCGGCGCGTGCCGTTGTTGAGCACTGCGAAGCTGACATCGGTGCCGGCTTCGCCGCCGGCCTCCTCGTGCGCGAGGCGCGCGCCCTCGGCGATCGCGCGCGCATGCCGCACATCCGAGCCACCGGCCAGCGGCAGGCTCATGTACACGGTCATCGTCGCCGCCGCGAGGGCAGGCGCGCTCCAGGTCAGCACGCTGGCAGCGTAGTGCCGATTTCCGGACTTGGCACCTAAACCCTCGACTCGTGCGGGCCGATACGTACGTTCCATGTCAGTCGGCGCGCTCGATCGGCTCCAGACCATCCTCGACGGTGCTTCCGTCGGCATCGTGCACATCGACGAGGTCGGGCACGCGCTGCACGCCAACCCCGAGGCGCAGGCGCTGCTCGGCTACAGCGGCGAGGAGCTGCTGCGGATGACGTTCCCGGACGTCATCCATCCCGAGCACCTCGACGAGCAGCTGGCGCTGCACGCCGAGCTGGTGGCGGGCAAGCGCTCCGCCTACGAGCTCGAGAAGCGCTACCTCGCCCGCGACGGCCGCGAGCTGTGGGCGTTCACGCGCACGACGTCGGTCCCGGCCGAGCCGGGCACCGCGATCGTGGTCATCCAGGACATCACCGAGCGCAAGCAGATGGAGCTGGCGCTGCTGCGCAACTCCGAGCGGCTCACGCAGATCGTCGACACGCAGCGCGATGTCGCCGCCGCGGGCAGCGATCTCGACGGCGTGCTCACGCACATCGTCGAGTGCGCGATGTCGCTGACCGGGTCCGACGGCGCGATGGTCAGCCTGATCGAGGGCGACGAGCTCGTCATCGCCGCCGCCTGCGGCGTCGCGACAAAGACGCTCGGCGGCCGGCGCCCGCTCGCCGAGTCGATCGTCGGCCACGCGATCGCCGCGCGCGACACGCTGCTGATCCGCGAAACGCTCGACGACCCGCGGATCAACAAGCGGCTGCAGGCGCGGATCGGCGACCGGTCGCTCATCTGCGTGCCGCTGTTCGCGGGCGACACACCGGTCGCCGCCATCAACGTCTTCGGCTGCGATCCCGAGCGCCCGCTGGGCGAGGAGGAGCGCCAGACGCTCGAGCTGCTCGCCGTCGCGCTGGCCTCCGCCGTCAGTCGTGCCAACGAGTTCGAGGCGAAGCGGCGGCTGATCCAGCAGTCCGAGCTCAACGAGTACCAGGCGCTCCACGACGGTCTCACCGGGCTGGCCAACCGCACGCTGTTCCGCGACCGGATCGAGCTGGCGATCCGCACCGCCCGGCGCGACGGCTCACGCGTCGCCGTCGCGGTGATGGACCTCGACCGCTTCAAGGAGGTCAACGACTCGCTCGGCCACGCCGCCGGCGACGCGCTGCTGGTCGAGCTCGCCGAGCGCCTGCAGCGCTCGCTGCGCGACTCCGACACGGTCGCCCGCCTCGGCGGCGACGAGTTCGGCCTGCTGCTTCCCGGCATCGACGCGCCGACCGACGTGCTCGCGGCGATCGAGCGCGTGCGCGGGGAGATCGCCCGCCCGGTGGCGATCGAAGGGCTGCCGCTGGTGGTCGAGGGCTCGATCGGCGTCGCGCTGTTCCCCGCGGACGGCGAGGACGTCGAGACGCTCGTCCAGCACGCCGACGTCGCGATGTACCACGCGAAGGCGAAGAACTCCGGGTGGGCGTTCTACGACGCGTCGTGCGTCAAGCACGACCCGCACCGGCTGACGCTCGTCGGCGAGCTGCGCCGCGCGCTCGAGCGCCACGAGCTGGTGCTGCACTACCAGCCGAAGGCGCTGCTGGCCGATGGACAGGTCCGCTCGGTCGAGGCGCTGGTGCGCTGGCAGCACCCGGAGCGCGGCCTCGTCATGCCCGACGACTTCATCCCGCTCGTGCAGCAGACCGGCCTGATCAAGCCGCTCACGCGCTACGTGATCGACGCGGCGCTGCGGCAGGCGCGGGCCTGGGCCGCGGAGGGGTGGGACCTGTCGATCGCGGTCAACCTGTCGACACGCAACCTGCTCGACGTCGAGTTCCCCGACCAGGTCGCCGAGCTGCTGCGGCGCCACGGCGTCGACCCGAGCCGGCTCGAGCTCGAGATCACCGAGTCGACGATGCTCGAGGACCCGCCGCGGACGCGCGTGATCCTCGAGCGCCTGTCGGCGATGGGGATCCGCCTGTCGATCGACGACTTCGGGACGGGCTACTCGTCGCTTGCGTACCTCAAGCGCCTGCCGGTCGACGAGATCAAGATCGACCGCTCGTTCGTGATGAACATGGTCGACGACGAGGACGACGCCACGATCGTCCGCTCGACGATCGACCTCGGTCGCAACCTCGGCCTCGAGGTCGTCGCCGAAGGCGTCGAGTCCGGCCCGATCTGGGACCGCCTGAGCGACCTCGGCTGCACGGTCGCCCAGGGCTACTTCCTGAGCCGGCCGCTGCCCGCGGACCAGCTCACGCCCTGGCTCGAGCAGCGTCAGGGCTCCTGAGCGGCTCGTCCGCCGCCTCGACCGGCTCGCCGTGCGTGTTCGTCGCGCGCAGCGCGATCACGGCGGCGGCGACGAGGAAGATCGCGCACGCCAGGATCGCTCGCTGGAAGCCCTCGGTCAGCGCCTCGGGCGGCGGCGTGCCGGCGGCGAGCGCGTCCTGTGTCCGGGACGTCGCGATCGCCGAGAAGATCGCGACGCCGACCGCGCCGCCGAGCCAGGTCGACGTGTTGATGAGGGCCGCGGCGAGGCCGGCCTTGTCAGCCGGCACGCCCGCCTGGGCGGCGGTCGTGACGCTCACGAAGACGGCGCCGAGCCCGAGCGCGAGGATCACCAGCGGCGGCAGCAGGTCCTTCACGTATGACCCGTCGACCGGGATCCGCGACAGCCAGAAGACGCCGACCGCGCCGAGCAGCGCGCCGACGACCATCGGCGGCCGGGTACCGGTGCGCCCCAGCACCATCGACACCACGCCGGCGCCGATCGCGACCGAGAACGTGGTCGGCAGGTAGGCGGCGCCCGCGCCGAGCTCGGAGAAGCCCAGCACGTTCTGCATGTAGATCGTGATGAAGAAGAACATCGCGTAGAAGCCGGCCATCGCGATCATCTGCGTCGCATCGGCGGCCGCGAGGCCGGGGATGCGCAGGATCGAGAACGGGAACAGCGGGTCGCGGCGCCGCAGCTCGTTGACCGCGAACACCGTGAGGATCGCGGCCGCTCCCGCCAGCCCGGCGAGCGTGCGCGTGTCGCCCCAGCCGGTGTCCGGCGCCTCGACGATCGTGTAGACGAGCAGCAGCATCCCCGTGGTCGCGAGGATCGCGCCCGGGAAGTCGAACCCGGTGAGCCGGGCTCGCGGGCCGTCGGCGGGCACCAGGTGGAACGTCGACCGCAGCACCAGAAGGCAGACCGGGAGGTTCACGAAGAACACCCAGCGCCAGCCAGGACCACCGGCCAACACGCCGCCCAGGAACACGCCGGCGGCCGACGCGAGCCCGGCTATGCCTCCCCAGGCACCCAGGGCCTTGTGACGATCGCTCGCTTCCGTGAAGGTCGTCGTCAGGATCGACAGCGCGGCCGGAAGCATCATCGCCGCGCCGAGCCCCTGCACCATCCGCGCGCCGATCAGCACGCCCTCGCTGGTCGACAGACCGGCGCTCAGCGACGAGACGCCGAACAGCGCTGTCCCCGCCACGAGGAGCCGCCGGCGGCCGAGCAGGTCGGCGGCGCGGCCGCCGAGGAGCATGAAGCCGCCGTACGTCAGCAGGTAGCCACTGAGGACCCACTGCAGGTTCTGGATCGAGAAGCCGAGGTCGCTGCGGATCGACGGTAGCGCGACGTTGACGATCGAGGCATCGACGAAGTCGAGGAACGCGACGGCAAGCAGGAGCGCGAGCGTCTGCTTGCCGCGTCGGGTGGCGAGGGCGCTGTTCATAGTGAGTGAGTCAACTAACTTAATCCTGCCGTGTCAACCCGAGGTATTCTGTAGGTGAGTTGGCTGACTCATCGACACAGACGCGGCCCGGCAAGCGCGAGCGGCTGGTAGCGAGCGCGGGCGAGCTGCTGCACCGGCACGGTGCGGAGGGGCCGACGCTGGCGGAGATCGCGGTCGCCGCCGATGTCCCGCCCGGCAACGTCTACTACTACTTCAAGACCAGGGACGACCTGGTGCGCGCGGTGATCGCGGCCCGCGCCGACGAGGTCCGCGCACTGCTGGCGTCGTTGGAGTCCCGCTCCACGCCGCGCCTGCGCCTGAAGGCCATGGCGCGGTCATGGACGGACATGGCCGACCTCGTGGTCGCGTTCGGGTGCCCGATCGGATCGCTGGCGGCAGACCTCAGCCGCCGCGACGACGGCATGGGCGCCGAGGCCGCGACGCTGATCGAGCACATGCTGGACTGGGCCGCGGGCCAGTTCCGCGCGATGGGACGGCGCGACGCGCGCGACCTCGCCACGACGCTCCTCGCCGGCATCCAGGGCGCGGCGGTCCTCGCCAACGCGCTGCAGGATCCGAAGCTGCTCGCGCGCGAGACACGGCGGATCGAGCGCTGGATCGACGAGCTCGATCAGGCCGCGACGGTGCGGTCCAGCAGCGCGAACAGCGCTTCGTAGTGGCGCTCGGCCGCGGCCTCGTCGTAGGCCGGTGTGTCGGCCATCGTGTAGCCGTGCGCCGCACCTTCGTAGACCTCGGTGCGGTGCGTGACACCGGCGTCGTCCATCGCCCGGTCCAGCGCGGCGATGTGCTCGGGGCTCATGCCGCGGTCGTTGTCGGCGTGCCCGAAGTAGACCTCGGCACCGATGCTCGGAGCCTTGCGGTGCGGGCTGTCGTCGCCGTCGGTCACCAGGCCGCCGACGTGGAAGCCGCCGAGCGCGGCCACGCGGTCGGGGTAGGCGGCCGCGAGGTGCCAGCCGGCCCGCCCGCCCATGCAGTAGCCGGTGATCGCAACGGGGTCGTCGCCGAGCGCGTCGAGGTACGCCGGGCCGTCGCGCACGATCACGTCGGGCGTCAGGGCGCGCACGAGCGGCAGGACCTTCCCGAACGCGTTCGGCCCGGCGATCTCCTCGGCTGACAGCAACTCGCCGCGCACGTCGCGGTAGAAGACGTTCGGCGCGAGCACGACGTACCCCCGCTCCGCGATCCGGTTCGCCATCGCCTCGATCTGCGGCCGCAGACCGTACGCGTCCATGATCAGCAGGACGCTGCCGCGCGGCGCGGCGTCCGGACGCGCGCGATACGCGTCGGCGACCCCGTCCTCGGTCGTGATCTCAGCGCGTTCGCCGGCCACGGCTTGAGCCTACTGAGTGTCGCGAACTTGACGTTCGCACTGTCGCGGCCGCGAACGACGCCCGGCCCGCGGCGGGGTAGTGTCGCCCGGTGACTCGCCGGACCGCGCTCGTGTTGGCTGTCGCTCTGGTCGGCGTGTCGGCTTCGCCTTCAGTCGCGCACGCGGCTGTCACCTTCGACCGCGCGTTCGGGCTGGGCGTGATCACGGGAGCGGCGGCGTTCGAGAACTGCACCGCGGCGAGCGGCTGTCAGGCGGGCCGTCTCTTTGCCCTTGCCGGCGGCGTGGGCCAGGCGGCCGACGTCGCGGTCGACTCACAGGGCCGCATCGTCGTGGCCGACTTGTCCTTCCACCGGATCGGCCGGTTCCCGGTGGCCGCCGCGGGCACGGTCAGCTTCGACCGCGTCTTCGGGATCGACGTCGACGGCAGCGACGGCGCCACGGGCGACTTCGAGAGCTGCATCGTCGAGCCGTGCCAGACCGGCGCCGCCAGCGGGGCCGCCGGTGGCATGGTCTCGCCCGCCGGGGTCGCGGTCGACTCGCAGGGCCGCATCCTCGTCGGCGATCAGACGAACCACCGCGTCGATCGGTTCACGGTCGCCGCAGACGGCACGGTCAGCTTCGACCGCGCCTTCGGGATCGACGTCGATCCCGGCGACGGAACCACGGGCGACTTCGAGAACTGCACCAGCGCCGGCGGCTGCCGGGCCGGTACGCCGAGCGGCGCGCCCGGCGGCATGAGCTCCCCGGCCGGGGTGGCGGTCGACGCCCAGGGCGGCATCCTCGTGGCCGACCAATCCAATAACCGGATCGATCGGTTCGTGGTCGCCGCCAACGGCACGGTCAGCTTCGACCGCGCCTTCGGGGTCGGCGTCGCCGCGGTCGCCGGGGGATTTCAGAACTGCAACGTCGCCACCGGCTGCATCGCCGGCGCCGCGAGCCCAGCCGCCGGCGGCATGGACAGCCCGTTCGGGGTCGCGGTCGATGCGCAGGGCCGGATCCTCGTCGCCGGCCGGAACACCAACCGGGTGGATCGCTTCACGGTCGCCGGCAACGGGATCGTCAGCTTCGACCGCGCGTTCGGGATCGGCGTCGCCACGGGAGCCGCGGCGTTCGAGAACTGCACCAGCGCCGGCGGCTGCCAGGCCGGCACCGCCGGTGCCGCCGCCGGCGGCATGGTCTTCCCGGGCGGCGTCGCGGTCGACGCGCAGGGCCGGATCCTCGTCGGCGACCAGGGGAACGATCGCGTCGATCGGTTCGCGGTCGCCGGCGACGGCACGGTCAGCTTCGACCGCGCGTTCGGGATCGGCGTGGATACGGGAACCGCGGTGTTCGAGAACTGCACCACGGCGAGCGGGTGCCAGGCCGGCACGCCGAGCGGCGCCGCCGGCGGGCTGAACGACCCGGTCGGCGTCACCGTCGACGCGCGGGGCCGCATCCTCGTCGCCGACTTCAACAACGTGCGTATCGATCGGTTCTCGCCCGGGCCGGCCGTGACCGTGACCAACGCGCTCGTCCCCGCTACCGACGCCGGCCGGTTCGACCTGCGCGTCGACGCGGTCGTGGTCCGCGCCGCAGCGCGCAACGGACAGTCCGGCGTTCTCCAGGTCGCCGACGGGGTCGATGTGACGATCTCCGAGCGGGCGGCCGCCGGCCGGCTGACCGACTACGCCTCGACCATCGACTGCGGCGGCGGCCCGCGGCCCGGCACCAGCCTGACCATCACCGACGTCACCGCGAACGTCAACTGCACGATCACGAACACCCGCAAGCCGGCTGGGCCCGGCGGCGGGTCGCCGATCGACACGAGCCCGCCGGTGCTCTCTGCTGTGTCGCTCACGAAGCACAGGTTCGCCGTCGAACGCCACGGCGGCACCGTCTTCCGCTACACCCTGTCCGAGGACGCCCGCGTCGTCTTCACCATCGACCGGGCCACCGTCGGCCGTCGGGTCGGCCGCAGGTGCCGCAAGCAAACGCGCTCGAACCGGCAGCGCCGCCGCTGCACGCGTTACGCGCGCGTCGGCCGCGTTGTCAAGCAGTCCAGCACCGGCGCGAGCCGGCACCCCTTCTCCGGCAGGATCGGTCGCAAGTCGCTGCAGCCGGCCAAGTACCGCGCGACGCTCGTGGCGATCGACACGGCCGGAAACCGCTCGGCTGCGCATCGCGTGCGGTTCAGGGTCGTCAACCCCTGATGGAGCTAGCCGGACTCGAACCGGCGACCTCCTGGGTGCGATCCAGGCGCTCTCCCAACTGAGCTATAGCCCCACGAGGCGTGCAGGGATTCCTGCGCGCGCCGTGAACGAGCGATTGTAGCTGCCAGGATGGTGTCCGCACGGCATCATTCCCGTGTACCGCCGGTAAAAGCGATGGGCCTTCGCCAGCTCCTAACCCCGAGCTTCAGGGCACGCCTGCGGCTCTTCTTCGTGGTCATCGTCGTCTTTCCGATGATCACGATCGCCGTGGTCCTGTACCAGCTGATCGTCGCGTCCGAGAGCAGCCAGACCGACGCGCGGCTCGCGGAGTCGCAGACCGTCGCGCTCGGGATCTACGAGGAGGAGCAGAAGGAGGCGGGCGCGCTGGCCGAGCGGATCGGCAAGGACCAGCAGCTTGCCGACGCGCTCGATGCCGACGACCGCCCGGCTGTGCAGCGGCGGCTCGACACGCTGACGCGCCGTGGCGGCGCGCGGCATTCGCTGCTGCGGATCACCGGCACCGGCCAGTTCGAGAGCGGCACGCTCCCCGCCGTCGCCACCGCCACGCGACAGTTGCTGGACGCCGATCAGAACCCGACCGGCGAGCTCACCGTGGCGATGGTCTCGCCGGAGGAATACGCGCACCGGATCAGCGAGCTCACGGGGTCCGAGGTGGTGATCGCGGAGGGCGACCAGCAGCTGGCGTCGACGCAGGCGGAGGCCGGCGGGGCCGACCTGCCCGAGAAGGGTCCGGTCGAGGTCGCGGGCGTCGAGTACCGCGTGAAGGCCTTCGAAGCTCCCGTGGGCGACGGCTCGATGACGGTCAGCCTGCTGATGCCCGACCGCGACACGGCGTCGCCCACCTCGGAGGCGTCGCTCGCCGCGGCCGCCGCGTTCGTCGGCTTCCTCGCGCTCGCCTTCGCGTTCGCCGTGGCGGTGTCGCGGCGCCTGCAGTCGGAGATCCAGCGCCTGCTCGAGGCCGCGCAGCGGCTCGGGTCGGGCGACTTCTCGGTCGCGGTGCCGGCCGAGGGCAACGACGAGTTCGCCGCGCTCGGCAAGGAGTTCAACTCGATGGCCCGCCAGCTGCAGGCGCGGTTGGAGGAGCTCCAGCGCGAGCGCGAGCGCCTCGAGGAGTCGATCCGGCGCGTCGGCCAGTCGGTGGCGGCGGGGCTCGATCGCGTCGGCGTGCTGGAGATCGTCGTGCAGACCGCGGTCGAGGGCGTCGGCGCCGCCGCCGGCCGTGCCTCGATGCGCGGGCCGGACAACCGGCTCATCGAGGTCGCGCGCACCGGCGAGCCCGAGGCGTTCCGGCGCGCGCTGCACGCCGCCGAGGCGGCGGTCATCGACGCCGGCCAGGTCGCCGAGATCCAGCTCGGCGGCGCCAGCGCGCTGGCAGGCCCGCTCGGCGCCAACGAGACCGGGGACCAGGTGATCGGCATCGTCTCGATCGCCCGCGGCGACCACGCGTTCACCCCGGCCGAGCGCGAGCTGTTCGCCTACCTCACGAACCAGGCGTCGGTGTCGGTCGAGAACGTCGACCTGCACGAGACCGTGCAGAAGCAGGCCGTCACCGACGAGCTCACCGGCCTGTTCAACCACCGCCGCTTCCAGGAGGTCATCTCCGCCGAGGTCGAGCGCGCCCGCCGCTACGGGCAGGAGATGGGCCTGATCATGCTGGACATCGACGACTTCAAGAGCGTCAACGACAGGTACGGGCACCTTCAAGGCGACTTCGTGCTGCGTGAGGTCGCGCGCGTGCTGCGCCAGTCCTCGCGTGAGATCGACGAGCCCGCCCGCTACGGCGGCGAGGAGATGGCGGTCGCGTTGCCGCAGACCGATCTCGAGGGTGCGTACCAGTTCGCCGAGCGCGTGCGCCACGCGGTCGAGGCGCTGGAGCTGCCGCTCCCGACCGGGGACGGCATGCTGAAGGTCACCGCGTCGTTCGGCGTCGCCTCGCTGGCCACGGCCGACCACGCCGACAAGGATGCGCTGGTGGCGGCCGCCGACCGCGCGCTGTACGAGGCCAAGCGCACCGGCAAGAACCGCACCGTCCGTGCGAACGGGTCGCTGCAGGCTGACCGTGGTGTCCACGGTGTCGCGTCGGCGGAGTAGCCTGTTGGGCTGAAGGTATGGGACTGCTCGACGACGCAATCCGCGAGCACCTCGAGCTCAAGCGCCGGCGGGGCGCCGACCCCGAAGAGGTCACCCGGCAGGAGAACGAGGCGCTCGGAGCCGCTCGCCGCGCCGAGTTCGCGCGGCCCGAGGGCGGCGAAGCTCCGGCCGCGGCCGCCGAGCCCGCCGAGCCCGCGGCAGAGGCGCCGGCGGCGCCGTTCGACGCCGACGCGCCGAGCGAGCCCGCCGCCCCGTTCGACCACGAGCCGGCCGAGCCGGCCGAGCCGGCCGAGCCGGCGCCGCCGCCACACGATCCGTTCGCACCCGCTGAGCGCGTGACACCGGAGCCCGAGCCCGTCGACGAGCCGCCGCCGCGCGACGAGGCCCCGCCCGCCGAGCCGGTCGTCGAGGCCGAGGAGCCGGTCGAGGCCGCCGAAGAGCCGCCGGAGCCCCCGACCGAGCGCCACGACTGGCTCGAGGACGATCGCGACGAGGTGCCGGCCGACGAGGCGCTCGACCACCCGCGCCGCGAGGAGGGCGAGGACGGCGAGGACGTCCTGGAGGAAACTCCGGAGTTCCTGCAGGAGACGCCCGAGCACGACCGGTTGTGGTTCGAGCAGAAGCCGCCGCGCGACTTCGACTGGGACAAGTAGCCCGGACACTCGTCCGTTCGGCCGAAATCGGCCTTCAGACGGCGCACTGACACGCCGACATTGGAAACGAGGCCGCTCGCGGCCCCCTCTCGTCACTCCCGACAGAGGCGCCGGAACACAGGGCGGGGAGAGTTCTCCTGCCCCGGAGCCCCCCGCTCTCCGGCCGGCTCGCTCGACACGGGCCGCGCGGTTGCCGCCGCGCGGCCCGGAGCCGACTCACGACCTCTAGAAATGAGTCCGCACGGCGCCGACGACCACGTCCTCGTCATCGACCACGCCGATCAGCGGCCACTTATCGAACGCGGTGCATGGGTGCGAGATCCCGCAGACGACCGTGTCGCCGACCCGGAGCACGCCGTCCGGGTCGTCCAGGAACGCGTGCTGGTCGTTCAGCGCGTCGACCCGCACGCCGGCGTGGGAGCGCACGACGGGCAGCCCGAGGTCGTAGGGCGCGTCGCGCTTGCCGAAGCCGGCGATCGCCAGCCCCGGCTCGGGGCACGAGAGCACGCGCGCCCACAGCTCGAGCGCGGCCCGCAGCTCGGGCAGCGGCGACGACTCCGCGTACACCCCGTCGTCGTGCGTGATGTAGCACCCCGACCGCAGGACCACCCGCACCGGGCGATCGAACCGCAGCGCCGCGACGACGCGGTCGAAGTACGCGCTGCCGCCGGCCGTCGCGATGATCTCGCCGGCGAACGCGCCACGCGCGTCGAGCACCTGCACGAGCTCTCGCAGGCGCGCCAGGTAGGGATCGACCTCCGCGGCCGGCAGCGTCCCCTCGAAGCCCTCGACGCCCGCCAGCACAAGCGGCGGCTTCACCGCGTCGGCGACCGCCAGCGCCGCCTCCAGCGTCCGGCACCCCGCGCGCGGCCCGCCGAGCTCGATCAGCACGCCCAGCGGCGCGCGCACGCCGGCGGCCAACGCCTGCACGCCCGCGACCGAATCCACGAGGCAGTACGCCTCGATCCCCTCCCGCTCGCGCTCGAACCACGCGATCTCCGGCGCACCGACAAGCTGGTTGGCGAGGATCACCCGGCGCGCCCCCGCGTCGCGCATCACGGTCAGCTGCGGCACGCTCGCGGCCGTCATCCCCCACGCGCCCGCCTCGAGCTGGCGCCGGATCAGCGCCGGCGCCATCGTCGTCTTCCCGTGCGGCGCCAGCGAGACGCCCCGCTCCGCGCACCACCCCGCCATCACCGACAGGTTGTGCGCTACCGCGCTCTCACGCAGCACGAGCACCGGCAGCGGGAGCTCGCGCAGCGAGAGCCCGGCGATGTCGCGATCGGCGAAGAAGCCGAAGCCGCGCTCCCACCGATGAACGATCACCGCGCCGCCCCTTGACTTGGCTCTCGCCGCGCGCATAGCATCAAGGTAGGAAAGTTACCTAACCAGATGGGTGACGAGGGGAGCGGCATGCGGCAGACAGCGACGGCCCTGGCAGTGGCGGTTCTCCTCGGACTGGGCGTGACCGCCTGCGGCGGCACCGGGGACAGCAACGACTCCGGCGGCGCGCCCGTCGCCAAGGGCACGAAGCTCGAGCCCGCCGACATCACCCTCTGGGTCGGCTTCACCCAGCGCGAGCTGAACGTCATCAAGGACACGGTCAAGGAGTTCGAGAAGGACAACCCGCAGGTCAAGGTCAAGGTGGTCGGCGGCATCAACGACGACAAGATCATCGCCGCCAGCCGCGGTGGCAAGGCGCCCGACGTCGCGCAGTCCTTCAGCGCCGACAACGCCGGCGCGTTCTGCGGCTCCGGCGCGTGGGTCGACCTCAAGCCGTACATGGAGCGCGACGGCGTCAGCGACAGCATCTTCCCGCCCGCGCCGCGCAGCTACACGCAGTTCGAGGGCACCCGCTGCGCGCTGCCGATGCTCGCCGACGCCTACGGCCTCTACTACAACGAGGACATGCTCAAGAAGGCGGGGCTGGACGGCCCGCCGAAGACCACCGACGAGCTCACCGAGTACGCGAAGAAGCTCACGGTCCGCAACGACGACGGCAGCCTGAAGGTGGTCGGGTTCAACCCGATGATGGCCTGGTACAGCAACACGCCGGCCAACTTCGGCCCGATGTACGGCGGCAAGTGGGTCGACGACAGCGGCAAGTCCACGCTCGGCTCCGATCCCGCGTGGGCGAAGCTGCTCACGTGGCAGAAGGACCTGATCGACTGGTACGGCTACGACGATCTCGTCAAGTTCCAGGCCGGCCTCGGCGATGAGTTCTCCTCCTCCAACGCATTCGA
>Ga0111538_10006691_pt1 | contig 15573 bp, 10 predicted proteins | sample SoiMethybrSBSTD1_FD_79669 | JGI IMG/M metagenome (GOLD analysis project Ga0111538, IMG submission 79669) | Bulk soil microbial communities from a Populus tree surrounding site in Tennessee, USA - Soil MetaG P. TD hybrid SBSTD1 (version 2)... | ecosystem: Environmental > Terrestrial > Soil >...
GATCATGACCGTGACGAGCATGTTGTCGTTGATCGTGGCGCGGTAGTTGATTCCCGGCCAGGCCTGGCCGAAGGATCCGCCGCCCGAGCTCCGTCGGCCGAACGGGGGATAGCGCGAAAACCGGGCGGTATCGCGCGCTTCGAGTGCATCGTCAACAGTCGGCACGATGATGCCGACCGCGCCCAGATCTGTCGCCTTCTGAATACTCGACTCCAATGCATCCGGCATTCGGATCATGGGCGCTCCGCCGTCGGCGCCGGGGCACGTGAGGATCATCCGACGCACCTCGTCCCACGACATGGTGCTGTGCTGCATTTCGAACCAAATGAAATCGAAATGCTTGCGGACCTCACAGTAGAGCTCCGGATTGAAGGTGGAGATCGTGTAGCTCGTGATGACTTTGTCCTGAAGCAGAAGCTCCTTGGCCTTGTTGTAGAGTGGCCGCGGCGTGTCCGGACTCATCAAAGCCTTAACCTGCCAGCCATAGCCTCGCGCATCGGGCTTGTCCGGCAGGATCGATCCGCCGATCAGACTCCCGTTCGCGGGGTTGGGCGTTGCAGCCGAAATCGCCGCGGCGTTGGCGGCGGGCGCAGGGCCGCGTCCACCCTGACCTCGGGCACCTGCCGCCGGAGCCGGACCTTGCGCAGCATGTAAAACAATTCCCAAACCGATTGCGAAAAGAGCAACCGCTATTAGAAACCAAGCCTTCATCTCTCCTCCTTTTCCAACGGAGCACCTTGAAAAAATCGAGAGCAGCATACTAGAGGCCAGTCCAAACGTCGTACTTTTAGAGGGCTTTCAATAGCTCAATCACGGCTTGGGAATTCTCAAGGTCGCGCTGATCATCGCGCTGCCGCTTACGGCATAAAGAATTGTAAGAGGGTGCAATGTCCCGAATCCGAGCCGGTAAGCGCCCAACCACAGCGAATCACCTACGGCTTCCATGGCGAACGCGATCCCGAGGACGCCGACAATGACAACGCTGGTTGGAATCGGAGTGCCTTCGAAATAGCGCACTTTCCCGGAACTGTCCGATAACGCCGCGGCCGTCACGTTGAAGCGGGCGAGACGGCTGATGCCGCACGCGACAAAATACACAAGAATCAGCATGTCCCATACGCCCCGCATGCCCATCGTGAAACCCAGGACTGCGGGCGCGACGCCGAACGAAATGATGTCCGACAGCGAGTCCATATCGGCGCCGAGAATCGACTGGCGCCGTGAACGCCGTGCCCAATAGCCATCGAAGATGTCGAAGCCCAACGCAACGAACAGAAGAGCAAACGCCAACCAAAACAGCCTGTTCCGGCCCTCATCAATGTAATTGAGGCAGAAAAATATAGAGATCGTCCCGGACGCGGCATTTCCAATCGTGAACAGGTCCGCTACGGTGTAGGACCGCAGCATCGAAAAGCGGGCTTTTCGGTTGTTCTTTTCCATGAGGATCATTGTCCGCCTCGAAGGCGTCCTGCCAAATAATCAAATTTCGGGATCTCCGGTTGAGTACACTCGAAAGAGCGTCGCGGAGGTCGTTCTGATCTTTCGAATGAAACATAAGGTCGCTGCGGTTATCGCAGTTCTGTTATTCGTTGGGTTGCTTTCAGAACTGAATGGCACATCGGAGTGCCCAAACATGCCTTTACAAAACGGCAAGAACACAGCTACGACTGCGGTCACCCATGAAAACCTCACTGTGGTGAGCCTCAATATGGCGAAGGAAGCTCGAGTCGACCGAATCTTGGACGACATCCGTCGCGCCGTATTCTTTGAGAAAGCCGATGTTTGGTTGCTCCAGGAGGCCCGGCCAAACGTCTCCGAAATGGCGAATGCCCTGGGGATGCATCACATTTATGCGTCCGCGGATCAGTTCGACGACGGCAGCGAGTCCGGGCTGGCGATACTCAGCCGATACCCGCTGGAGAGATCCGATCGAACCGTTCTGCCACGTTATAACCTGCGTTTCAACACGCGTTGCCGGATCGCTCTGAGTGCATCTATTCGACGGCCGTCAGGGGAAGTACGGTTGGTCAACGTGCATCTGGATACACGTATTTCTCAGCCCCAGCGCCTTCTGCAAGTCGGTTCTGTGGTGGAGAAAGAGGCATTGTCAGGACAGCCCGTGATCATTGGGGGAGACTTCAATACGGCCAATGTCCGATGGATGTGGAACGTTTTTCCGGTTCCCTACGTGCAAAGTCATACGCGCGCGCTTCGCGACATGTTTGTCGGCCACGGATTCGAGTCCCCGCTCGATGGCGCGGGCGCGACATTCAAGCTGCTGGGCTTTCCCTTGCACCTGGATTGGATCTTTCCCAAGCACCTCAAAACCGTAGTGTCGGGTAAGGAAGACATCGCCTTCTCCGATCACAGGGCCGTGTGGGTGACGCTCAAAGAGTAGTTATTTCCAGCATTGGCAATTCGCGTGCTCAGTCTGAGGTGTGCCATCCCAGATCACAGAACCGAAAACGACAAGTAAGCAGGAAGGTCCGTCTCAGCGTCCGTCCTCAAAACCAAAAGGGCGGTTGAGTTTTTGGGGATATTGCCGCCGCTTGATTTGGTCATGGTTGTTCTGGGTGTTGATCGCTACAGCGGCAGCGTATACATCACATTGGCAGACTGTCGTTTATACACTCATGGCTGCGGTCTTTACCTACCTGGTTACGCCTCCGACAGTAAGTCCGACTTATGGACTCGACTCCAAAACACCACTGAGATCCGAGGACTTTCTGGCTACCATCACCGGCGCCACGGGAGTGCCGCTTATAGAGGGTAACCGCATCGAGATTCTCAATAACGGTGACGAGTTCTATCCGGCCATGTTGAAGGCGATCGGCCAGGCTCGAAGCTCGATCACGATCGAAGCGTATATCTACTGGGCGGGAACCATCGGGCAGCAATTCGCTGATGCCATCGCAGGAAGAGCGCGCGCGGGCGTCGATGTGAAGATTCTTCTGGACGCGGTCGGCTCCTCGACAATCGGCCGTGAAATCCTGCAAACGCTGCAAGACAGCGGCTGCCAGGTGAGGTGGTACAACAAGATGTTCTGGAGGACGATTGGACGGTTTAACAATCGGACTCATCGTAAATCTCTGATCATCGATGGCAGCCTTGGTTTCACTGGCGGTGCCGGCATAGCGGACCACTGGCTCGGCAACGCCCAGAACCCGAAGCATTGGCGGGATATCCAGGTTCGAGTGGAAGGCCCGGGAGCGGTCCCGCTGCAAACGGGATTCGTGCAAAACTGGCTGGCAACAACTGGAGAGATCGTCACGGGCCCCCGATATTTTCCGAAAGTTGAACCCGTCGGCCCGATCGCCGTTCAGACCATCATGAGTTCGCCGGCAGGTGGATCTTCCGCGGTCCGCACGATGTACTACCTGTCGATTGTGTCCGCCCAGCGCAGACTTTACATCGCGAATGCGTATTTCATACCCGACGAATCGGGCGTCGACATCCTGATCAGCGCTCGTAAACGCGGCGTTGACGTCAAGCTGATGTTTGCGGGAATTCACAACGATATGACGCTCGCACGCTATGGCGGAATTCATCTGTACGGAAAACTGCTGGAGGCCGGCATCGAGATCTACGAATACAACAGGACGATGCTGCACCAGAAGACGATGGTTGTCGATGGCGCGTGGGTCACCGTAGGAACCACAAATTTCGACAATCGATCGTTCGCTCTTCATGAAGAGAGCAACGTTTGCACCTACGACACTCAGCTGGCCGAACGACTCGAGCAGATTTTCGTCGAAGACCTCGCGGATTGCGTCCGAGTAAGTCTTGAAAGTTGGAAACGCCGGGGAATGCTCACGAAAATTCGGGGAGCCGCTGCATTGTTCTTGAGGGACCAACTCTGAACGTAGATTAGGTTCCTCTGGCTCCTCGTACCGTTTTCAATGAATGCCTAACCGGAGGACTGGCGGAGGCTAAAACATTGCAACAATCGGCGGAGATTACTTCCTGGAGGCAGCGTTCTCCAGCAGGGCTCGAATCTCAGCAGCGCTGGCGGGTGCAACTTGAGGACCGCCCCGACCTCTCCCGGCGCCCGCAGCGGGAGCCGCAGCGTTGCCTCCTCTGGCGCCACCGACCAGGTCGATCGCTTTGCGGCCGTTGCTATCGACGATCTCCGCGTTAGCGCCTTTCTCAAGCAGGTAGCGAACGAGATCCGCTCTGCCCGACTGCGCCGCGACGTGAAGAGCCGTCATGCCTTCGTTCGTAGAGGGCGAGCGAGCGATACGCATGGAATATGTCTTCGTACCGGTGACTTGAGCATTTACGTCCGCGCCGTGCCGAAGAAGCACGTCCATGAGCGCCGTAGCCTGCCCTCCGCGCGCGCCACCTCCGACCCCTGCCGCAACCAGAAATGGTGTAACACCCATCGCGTTGATGTTGGGTGAAGCTCCCTTGGCCAGGAGGGCTTGAACCACTTCCATATCGTTGGCCATGGTCGCCCGAAGCAAAGGGGTAGCTCCCAAATCCAGCAAGGGTTCGCTAAAGCGGCCGGTATAGCCTCCCCGAGTGGGGCGATGCATACGGAGTTCGGGATTGGGGTCGACATCCGCATCGAGCAGAAATCTGATGATGTCCCTGGTGGAGAAGCGCGATGAATGACTCGGGTCTATCGGCACCCTTATGCCGCCACCGCTGCTGCCGCCGCTCTTTCTATCGACGGCGATATAGAGCGCCGTGCGCCCATACCAATCCCACACCCCGGGATTGGCTCCATGATCGAGCAGGAATTTGGCGATATCGTTGTTGTCGTTATCGAGGGCAATCATCAGCGGCGTAACGCCTTCGGGCGTCGGCACATTCACGTCGGCGCCTTTCGCGATCAGCGCCTCGACGCAGTCATAGCAGCCGTCGCGCGCGGCATACAGCAAGGCGGTCAATCCTCCGAAGGGATGATATTGAACGCGAGGCTCCTCCGAGATATGGCTTGGCCAATCGTAGGTCAGGCTCCGCGGTTTGACGTTGGCGCCTTTGGAAAGAAGCAGCTTCACCATCTCGCCCGCATTCTTCTCAGCCGCCGCAGCGTACATCAGCGGCGTTTGCTTATGCTCCTTCTCCACCGTGTTGACGTTGGCGCCGGCGCTGATCAACATTTGGACAATGGGCAATTCGCCGGTCTTGATCGCCAGCATCAACGCCGTCTCGCCGTCCAGATTGGCGCCCTCAACTCCTGCCCCTGCAGCGAGCAGCGTTTTCACCATCCGGGCATCGGCGACCTTGACGGCTTCGGCGAGCGGCGTTGCGCCGAACTCGTTGTTGACGTCGGCTTTCGCTTTCTTCGCAATCAGAGCGTCGAGCAGTTCGTAGTCGACCTTGAAGACCGCCCAGTGGATCGGACGGGTGCCGTCGGGTTGCGCCTCATTGACATCCGCGCCGGCACGAATCCTCTCGAGCGCGGCCTTGCGATCACCCTTTTGAATAAGGGTGGCAAGAGAACCCGGCCGAGTCTGCGCCACTAAAAGGGAGGCCGTGATCACGCAGCAGGCGGCGAAAATGAAGCGTTTCACTCGCATCTCCTAAACAACACTCGGGTCGAGCTTGTTATGGTGAGCAAACATACCCTGGGCCGTGTCGTACAGGAACTTGTACGGATCTCTCCAGGTTCGCAGCAAGCCGTTCAGAACGCCGCCCTCCAACATATCCCTCGGACTGTCGCCCTGGAGAATCTGTTTCCACACGCGCTTTCGAACTTCTTCCATCATGTCGCGCTCTTCCTTGAATTCGGCTCGGTTCATCACAGGACCGGATGCGGGCACGATTTTCGTTTGATCATCGCTGAGTTTGAGAATCGCGTCCATCGCGTCCAGTCGGCCGCCGATCCACGCTCCGGTGAACCAATCCAGAGCCGGGTCGAGAATCGGAGACGCGACTCCTCCTACAGCAAGAACATTCGAGTTCTTGAAAAAGACATAGATGTCGCCGTCCGTGTGAGCCAGAGGCAAGTGGCCGTATTCGACCTCTTCTGTCGCACCACCGTTTTTTCGAAAGCTTGACGACGACATGGTGCGGAAGGTTTCAGTGGGCCAGGCGGCTTTCGGGCGCGCCTTTTCGTAGCGATCTTCGTTCGGAACCCAGTAGTCGGTCGACATCCACTGCCGCGTGTGCAAGTGCGCGATGATTCTAGCTCCGTCAGCAGCGAAGACCTCGTTGTTGCCGGTCTGCTCGGCGTGATAGTGGGTGTTAAAGAGTACTTGAACCTTCGCATCGCCATTGCCGAAAGACCTGATCGCCGTGCGGACCTGATCGCTCGTCTTCGGAGCGCCGCCGTCAACCAGCACGAGCCCCCGCAGCGTCCTCAGACACACCACATTACTGCCACCCACGCTCACCACCCCCGACAGACCGTTCGTCAGAGTGCGAACTCTGGCCGCGGGTTCCTGTGCGGTAAGCACGCGCGGTCGTGCCCACAACGTGAGCGCCCCGGCCGCGGCAGTTTTCAAAAGGCTTCTGCGATCCAACCTTAACCTCCGATAGAAGGCGTGAAGAAAATGTTCATCGTTCAATGTTCAATTGTCGTTTGTCATTTTCGGATGCGCCTTCGGCGCGACATCAGTAAGAAACAATTGCGCGAAGCGCCACCGCAGATGACAAACGACAATTGAACATTGAACGATGAACATTTCTTGACACTAAATCTCCGAAATAGCGCCTGTGCTGTCGCCAAACTTCTCACGCTCCACACCGACCTTCTGCAGCAGCGTCAGGTGGAGATTCGCGATCGGCGTTCTCTCCGGCAGCACCAGATGCTGGCCGCCGAGTTTCATTTTGCCGTTCCCGCCACCAACCAGGATGTTCGGCACCGGATAGTTGTTGTGCAGGTCACTGTTGCTCATATTCGATCCGAACATGAAGATCGAGTGGTCGAGCAATGTTCCCTGCCCGTCCGGCGTCGCGGCCATCTTCGCGAGAAATTCCGCGAACTTCTCCACATGCCACGTCTGGATTTTCGCCAGCTTGTTAAGCCTCTCCAGATCGTTTGCGTGGTGCGACATGGGGTGGAACGCATCCGAGATTCCGATGTGGTTGTAGGTGCGGTTCGTACCCTCCGCGGCCATGACATACGCAACGACGCGGGTGAGGTCCGCCTGGTACGCGAGTGCGATCAGGTCGAACATCAACTTGACTTGCTCACCGAAGTCTTCCTGTTCCCCGACAGGAGCGTTGGGAACTTGCAGCGTCCCGAGATCCTTTGCCGCCGCCATCTGCGCGCGGCGCTCGATCTCACGAACGCTTTCGAGGTACCCGTCCAGAAGGGCGCGGTCGCCGGTTCCGAGCCGGCCTTGCAGCTTCTTTGTATCTTCCAGGATCAGATCAAGGATGCTGTTGGTCTGGTTGCTGATCGCTGCGCGTTCCTGCGGCGTGTCCCCTTCCCCGAACAATTGCAAAAATACTTTGCGAGGATTGGTTTCCATTGGGAGGGGCGAATCCGCGTCGCGGAAAGACAACGTCGTATAGATACTGTTATTACCCGCCGACGTTTGAACGATCGTTTCCGATGACACCTCGAGCGAGGGCATTGGAGTGTCCTGGCTGATGACCTTCGAGATCACCTGATCGAGCGTCACGGCCATATGTGCCCGCGTGCGACTGCTGGTGTCCGGACGAGTGCAACTGAGCCATGTCGAAGGCGTGAAGCTGTGAACCGAGCCGGCTGTCGACGCGTTCTCGAGATTTCCGAAACACGACACGTACTTCTTGTGTGGCTCCAGAGACGAGAGAATGGGACTGAGTTTGAAATTGGCGCCGGAACCGCTGGGTGTCCACTTGTCCATGGCGGGGCCATGGGATGTGTTGTGCATGATCGCACCGTGGGGCATGTAGAAGAAGCCCATCCGTAGCTTCGGGGCCGCGGCAGTTTGAGCAAGAGCCGTAGCGGCAGGCACCATGGCGTCGAGAAACGGCAAACCCAGGGTCAGACCGGCACCCTTCAGTACCGCTCTCCGCGAAAGATGTTTCTTCGTGATGAACATGTGTTTTCCCTAAAGTGGCACCGCTCCGCGGTGCCGTGAATGTACCCTTGGCGGATGAATCCGTCAACGACGCTTCGGTTTAGATAAGACGACGGTGATTAGAGGCCTGGCCCGAAAACACCTTCAAGGAAACCCGGAAGCGGCGCACCTCCCGCCGCGCCAACCGCGGGTATCTCGATCATGATGTCATCGGCGCGCCCGTCCTGGTCGGCATCCACCGTGTTGTAGGAGTTGCCCGGATGCCCGTTGGGAACGAAGATCTGTGGGTGGTCAAACGGCGCGCGCGCGTAAAGTACACGCTCGTCGGTGAGGGCATTCAGAAACGCGACAATCGCGTCGATCTCGTCAGCAGCCAGTACCGGTATAGCAAGTGGCTCAATGAGCGTGCCACTCAGTTCCCGGATGGGCGCCACGTTGCCACCGCGGCTGTACAACTCGACGGCCTCGCGCAGCGTAAGGACATCTCCGTTGTGAAAGTACGGCGCCGTCAGGGCCACATTGCGTAGAGAGGGAATCTTGAAAGCGCCCTGCACTCCATAACCTTTGTCCACGCTCGCGCCGTCGAACAGGAACGGCAGAGCGGGAAGGGTTGGAAACAAACGACGCGCAAATGACAGCGGGCCGAAGATGTCGCTGGCACCGACTCCAAGGTCGTTGTCGGTCGGCCTCAGTCCAATATTATTGAAGCCTTTGTCTATGATGTTCCCGTCCCGATTGCGCACGGGTCCGTTGGCTGCAGCAGCAACCCTCCGTACCGACGCATCCGTCAGCTCATTCTGTTCGTGGCAATTCGAACAGCGGATATGAGGATGCAGATCCTGGGGACCCTGGACGCGCGTGCGGTCATTGAAAAGGTGTGCCCCGAAGAGGGCGAGCCGGCTGATGTGCTCCGGGTTCGCGTTCGTCCATGGATTGAGGTCCGGATCATTAGCGGCTGGATTTGCTCGTCGGAAGCGGTCCCATGGCGTGTCGTCCGACACGAGCGTCGCTTCGTAGATCTGGACCGCGAGCCCAAAGAAAAGGCTGAAGTTGTATTGGAGTTGGGAGTATTCGTTCGCATCGCAGCCCTTGTTGCAACTCGGGTCGTTCTTTGCAACCAGCAGGGTCGTTCCATCTGGATTTACGCGAATTACTTTCTTGGATCGCCACCACTTTTCGTGAAAAGCAATCTGGATCATCCTGTCGTAGTGTTCAATGGAAAGGCCTCGATCAGGCCAATTGCTTAAGGGACCGAGCACACTGTCCGTCGGTGAGACCAACTGAAGCGCCAGGGGACGAGCTTTATGTATTCTTTTGCCCTGATCACGTTTTGCCTTGGCCAGGTCGAGTGCGACGTTCAATCGAGTACGCCCGGGCGACGCCATCTCGAGATCGCTCACAATTGGAGCTACGGCCTGAGACGCGAGACTGGAGTTCAGGAGCTCCACTTGCACTTCAACCGGATCCTTGAGATCGTCGGATTGAAAGAGTTTGGCATTCGGATCCCGCTTGCCAAGGTGATTGACCCCGTTAAACACGTTTTCGGCGCGGCCATCCCAGAATTGACGGTGATTAAAGACGGCATTGATCACCGACGGCGTGTTGCGCGGCTCCACTCGCCGTGTGTTTTTCGAGCCGACGCTAAAGCCCTGAGGATCGGCGCCGCCGTCGCTCATGTGCTGGATGCCCTGAGACGACACGGAGTCATTGCTGTCGGTCGCGGCGTTGAGTCCGCCGGTACGATCGCCCGGAACGAGAAGACGGGTGAGCGGAAAGTCGGACGCCTTAAGCTGATAGTTCGGCCCCGGCCCCGTCGAGTAGGTGAGGTCTGCATCAGGACTATGCTTCATTCCGGGGTTCACCTGGTTCTTCGAACGTGGATCGGCGCCAGCACGAAAGTGGCAACTCGCACACGCCTGTACGCCGTCACTGCCTACCTGCATATCCCAGAAGAAGGCTTTGCCTAGAGCAAGTGCCATCGCGGGGTCCGCGATGAAGTCGCTCAGGTTCGGCCCAGGCACGGCCACGGCACGCAGGTCTCCGGGAAGATTTGATAGGTCGGCTCCAAGGGGAGGATTGGGAACCCGGAGAATAACAGCGTCGGGTGGAGTGTCTGCGACGAGTGCAATGGATGTGACGAGGACCGCCACTAAAAGGATGAACATCACCGTTCGGGGATAAAGCATTTTCTTCTCCTTAACCAGAACTCAAGCTAAGGAACATTGCTTAGCCGACAGAGGTGCAAAATGCTAGTGCGCGGCCGGTGGAGTGTCAAACAATCGTATGCGAAAAAAACGTTACAGAAATCTGCACTGCGGAGCGGTGCAAGGAGGGGTTGAGCGAGCAGAGCGAGCCGTCACTTTGCGGCTTCCTGTTTACGAAACGCGTCGCTATTGACGATTCCCAAAACAATCGAAGACAACTTGTAATTATCTTTCGCAGCCCCGCGAACAATCGCGCGAACCTGCGGCATATCGAAGTGTTCCAGCTCGCGGTTGATGGCGTACATCATCAACCTCTCTGTAACGGCATTGACGAACGTCGCAGGGCGAGCCACGAGTTGCGCCCGGAGTTCCACCACACCGTTGATCGCGACTCCGTTCGGCAGCACCGTGCTCGCATCAATTTCCGCCTTCGCCTGGCCGTCGACCGCCCGCCAGGCTCCAATCGCGTCGAAATTCTCGAGAGCCAGACCGGTCGGATCGATCACGCCGTGGCACATGTTGCAGCTCGCCTTGTCGCGATGCTGCTCAAGCCGCGCCCGTACCGTCTTCGGCGCTTCGCCAGCTTTTTGGGAGAGATCGGTGGCGGTATCCGGCGGAGGCGGCGCCGGCGGCGTGCCCAAAAGCTTATCGAGCACCCATGCTCCCCGCAGCACGGGAGAGGTGCGATCGGCGTAGGAAGTCCGCATCAGAACAGCGGACTTGCCCAGCAGGCCGAAGCGTTCCTTATTGGTGAGTGTCACCCTGCGGAACTGCGGTCCCGAGACGCCCGCGATTCCGTAATGCCTGGCCAGACGGTCGTTCAAGAATGTGTGGTCGGCGGTAAGAAGGTCCACCAGGCTTCGGTCCTCCAGGAGGATGCTGCTGACGAAAGCTTCCGCCTCGGCAGAAAAATCACGCCGCAGTTGATCGTTGAATCCCGGGAACAATACGGGGTCGGGCTTCACAGACTCCAGGCTGTCGAGATTCAGCCACTTCATCGCGAAATTGGTGACCATGCTGGAGGCTTTGGGATCGGCCAACATGCGGCGCACCTGTTTTTCCATAGCGCCTGGCCTGGTTAGGCCGCGCGACTCCGCCAGAGCAAGCAATTCCTGATCAGGGCCAGTGTTCCAGAGAAAGAATGAAAGACGCGAGGCCAGTTCAAGATCGGTGAGATTCGGCACTCCTGAAATCCCGCGATAAAGAAAATTCGGGCTGGCCAGTACCGCTGCCACGACTTGCTCAACACCCTGATCGAAAGTTCCTCCGCTCTTACGCGCGGCTTCAAAGAACTGCATGAGCCGAGTTATCTCGTCCGCGGCTACCGGCCGGCGGTACGCGCGGTGCGCGAGGTTTTCCGTAATCTGGCGGGCGCAAGGGGACTCTCCCTTTGACTTGGGATCGCAAACGAAGATGAGATCGCGGCTTGGAGTTCTGGAAATACCTGCGGGGTTAAAGGGTCCGCTGATCACAACGCCATCGACAAGCTTGTTCCTCCGCCCGGGAGGCGCACAAGAACAGCTCTTGGTCAGTTCGTCGAAGAAGGGGTCCGCGATATTGTGAGGAGACTCGACATGGGAACGATCGATGAAAGCGACAACGACGTCGTGCACACCGGCTTGCGCCTGGACAGGAATCTTCGCGAAACGCTCCATGATTTGAGCGCGTCCCCTGGGCCCCTTGGCATGAAGCTGCCAGTCCTCCGGCCCGCCGATCGTTTGGCGGAATGCAACCTTTCCATCGAGCAGGATTACCAGCGTGCTCTGATTCTCGAGCGTTGATGCGTAGATGCCCACTCCGAGATCGTTGATGGTGAACCGATACTCTCCGTCTGCCGGGAAGTTGTGCTTGAAACCAATGCCGCCACGCGTGCCCAACGGCAAAGGCACGTCGGGGTTTGAATTTGCGGCGATGGTGTATTTCGTACTCGCCACGGATGGATTGGGATTGCCAACGGCGAGCCTGGCAACTTGCCGAGCAGCGGCAACATACTGACTCAGGAAAACGGGCGACACGGTCAACGCGGCCGCAATGTTGTCGAATCCGTCGACCTGGCCGTCCTGCGGCAGCACGTCCGTCGCTTTCAGATCCACACCCACCAGCGCCTTGACTGAAGCGGCGTACTCCGTGCGGTTCAGCCGCTGGATCGGAACATGGCCCGCCTTTGGTCCCCCGGTGCGCGTGTCGAGCGTGTTCTCCATCCACCCGACGAACGAATCCACATCCTTCTGCGCAGGCTGCGGACTGCCGGGCGGCGGCATCAAGTGTCCGCGCAACTTGCGCAGCGCCTTCTCCCAAATCTCCGCGTTATCCGCAGCGGCCTGGAGGTCCAGGCCGTCCAACGCGAGTCCGCCGACTTTCGCGCGGCTGTTGTGGCAGGTGATGCAATAAGTGTTCAACATCACTTGATGTTGATTTTGCACGGCCGCTTTTGTTTGAAAGAAAGCCGGAGAGACGATCAAAGCCAGAACAGCAACTAAGTAAAGGAAACGCTTCATGGCTTCGGCGCGAGACCTTCGGTGATCTCCATCCTGGTTCCCCACGGGTCGGTAATGAACGCGACGCGCATCGTGCTGACGAAGTTGCTCGCGGTTAGCCCCTGCGTGATGTTGACGCCCTCAGCTTCCATCCTCTTAAGGAACTCAGGAAGATTCTTCACCTCGAAGCCAATGTGATCGAGCGAACGGCCCAGAGTGGGATCGAGCTTTGTTTCACCCTGTGACATCGCAAGGCTCACGCCGGGAACATCGACGCATTCGACTCCGTCGGGCGCTCCCGCGGGGACGCACTTGCCGGCAACGCCGCCCAGGACTTTCGCGTACCAGGCCTTCATTGCCGGAATGTCCTGGGGATACAGATGAACGTGATTGACCTTCACGGGCACCTGGAGTGACGGATCTCCGGAGAATTCCAGTCGAATGCCGTCGGGACCCAGAATGTAGCCGTGATTGGGATCGCTCTCCTCAATCTTGTAACCTGCGGCCTGCCATTTTGCCTTTGCCGCCGGCAGATCCTTCCACACGAAGCCGATGTGATTCACGATCGAACCGACGGTACCGCCCTTGGTCTCGCCTCTCCGCACGAGAACGAAGACGCCCGGAAACTGGATCATCTCCAGCCTCTGATTCGCTGTGGGAACGCCGCCCAACGTCGTCCAGAATTTCTGCTGCGCCGGAACGTCGCTGACGACGAGATGGATGTGCCCCGCGCTGACTCCCGCGCCGTTCGGTGCGGCGAGCTGCCCTGCTGCGGGCATCGCGAAAGCCGCCATTAGAAGGAAAACAAACGCGATCGTAGATTTCATTGCCGACACTCTACTAGGAATTGTGAGCAAAAAGGAAGGCCAGTGCTCGCCCCGCGAAACGTTTCCAGCCCATTAAACCCGACAATAATGTAAAGGAATCTTGATACATCTTTATAAAACCTTTGGTTGATGGCCTCAGCATCAATCGCTACAAATATGTGCCAGCGACACAACGGCGTGTTGAGACAGTGAAGTCTTCGGAGTGGATCCCCGAAGGCTTTTTTTGTTTTTTAGACAGCGAGTCATTCCCGGACGAGGCGGTCCATGGCCCCACCAGGCCATGGACCTTTTTTGTTTTCGGGGACTCTTTACGAAATCCTGATTTTGGCAAGGGAGTACCCATGAAACGACTGACTTTATCTGAAAAGATCACGCGCCTGAAGAGCCGGTTGCATGAAAGGGAGTGGCGTCGATACGGCACGCTGCTGCTCATCGGAAAAGGCGCTGGCATTGCGATGTTGATGCTGGTCGCAATGTTCATAAACCCCGGATTGTTTGGATTGGTATCGCACGCACAGGATCCGGCTGCGGCGGCAAAGGCCAGCGACATCATCAACCCCCTGAACACGGTCTGGACGCTTGTCGCAGCGTTTCTCGTTTTCGGCATGCAGGTCGGCTTCACGATGTTGGAAGCGGGATTCTGCCGCTCACGCGAGACGGTGAACGTGTTGATGGAGTGCATCGTCGATACCTGCTTGTGCGGGCTTTTGTTTTTTGCGTTCGGTTTTGCGTTCATGTTTAGCCACGGTAACGGCTTTATCGGCATGAACTGGTTCTTCCTGCAGGGAGTGCCCGCAACGTACGAAGCATCGGGCGTTTCGTTCCTGGCATTCTGGCTCTTTCAGTTCGCGTTTGCCGACACCTGCTCGACCATCACATCTGGCGCCATGATTGGCCGCACCGGTTTCGTTGGCGACCTGATCTACAGCTTCTGCGTTTCGGGATTCATTTATCCCATCATTGGTCACTGGGCATGGGGGCCGGATGGATTCCTGGCGACGATGGGCAGCGAAGGAAACTTTCTTTCGTCGCTTGGCATGAACTTCCACGACTTCGCTGGATCGACGGTGGTTCATACCATTGGCGGCATGGTTGCGCTTGCCGGAGCGCTCGTGCTCGGCCCGCGCCTCGGCAGGACGTTCAAGCGCGATGGCGGCGGCCCCATGATGCCCCACGATCTGACGATCGCCGCGTCAGGCGGCCTCCTTCTCTGGTTTGGCTGGTATGGATTCAATCCTGGCAGCACTCTGTCCGCAATGGACTTTGAAGGGATTGGACGCGTCGCCGCAAACACCACGCTGGCTGCATGTGCTGCGGGCCTGACGGCAATGGCGGTCGCTTACGGCATGAGCAAGAAGTGGGACGTCAGTTTCACGGTAAACGGTTTCCTCGCCGGGCTTGTGGCCATCACGTGCCCCTGCTACTGGGTTAGTCCGGCAGGTTCGATAGTTCTCGGCGGAATCGCAGGTGTGATTGTTGTCATCGCAGCCGAAGTTCTGGAGTATCTCCGTATTGATGATCCGATCGGGGCCGTCCCCGTCCACGGCGTCTGCGGAATCTGGGGAACCCTCTCGCTGGGCTTATTTGCTTCCGGGCAGTACGGAGTAACAGGTCCGCTCGCTGCAGACAATACAGCGCCGCTGACAGGTTTGCTTTATGGCGGTGGTACAAAGGTTCTTCTCGCACAGTTGGTAGGAAGTGCCATTGTCACCGCGTCAACGTTCACAGTCGCGATGATCGTGATGTACGCGGTCCATGCGATGGGTCAGCTCCGCGTGTCGCGCGAAGGCGAATCCTATGGTCTGGACTTGCATGAGCACGGAATTCCTGCCTATCCGGAATACGTGATTACAGCTGCAGGCCGTCCCGAAGGCATGGTTCACCTGGAGTCCGCGATGAAGGTTTCTGCAGTTCCGGCAAAGAGTCGCACGTAATTGGCGCGCACGGATTGGCTGACCGGGCGATCATGAGATTTCACAGCCCGGCCATCCGACCAGCTGCCAGGGACATAGCGACAGCGTACAGCAGACATTTCACATCCGACATTTGTGAACCTTTTCAATGTGAGATGTCAGCTGTCTGTTGTGCGCTGTCGCTATGTCCC
>Ga0111538_10006693_pt1 | contig 15569 bp, 10 predicted proteins | sample SoiMethybrSBSTD1_FD_79669 | JGI IMG/M metagenome (GOLD analysis project Ga0111538, IMG submission 79669) | Bulk soil microbial communities from a Populus tree surrounding site in Tennessee, USA - Soil MetaG P. TD hybrid SBSTD1 (version 2)... | ecosystem: Environmental > Terrestrial > Soil >...
ACTCGTTCTGCGGATTGCGCAGGCTCCAGCATGGCCAATTGTTACTCCCGCATTCGGGCTTTGGAAAGAGGCATCTTCCCCGCAGCGAAACGGCGCGCCTGCAACAGGAAAGTCGTGCATCGGCAATGTCGAAAGTGTAAACACAACCCGCATTAGATGAAACAGACAGCCTTTCTCACAGCGATTCTGTTCTGCGCCGCAACTTCCGGGTTGGCGGTTGAACAACTTCACTGCGGCCGCGCTTACGGCGCATTCGCGCCCACGGATTCCTCCGCGAACCGCAAGTACGCGCCCGACCGCGAATTTGACCTGCTGCATCTGGCCATTGACGTGACGCCGGATTTCAAAGCGCGAAGCGTCGCAGGCCAGGTGACGATTCGCTTCAAGCCGATCACCAAACCGCTGGACCAGCTAAAACTCGACGCGGTCGAACTGGCGGTTGAGTCAGTGACTTCGTCCGCGTCGATCGCGGCATATCAGGCCACCGATAAGCAAATCATCGTCACGTTTGCCGAACCCATTCCCGTGGACAAGGAATCGACCGTCACCGTGAAATACTCGGCGACACCGCGCAAAGGGCTGTACTTCCGCACGCCGGAAATGGGTTACAAAGCGAGTGACATGCACATCTGGACACAGGGCGAACCGATCGAGGCGCGGCATTGGTATCCGTGCTTCGACTCCCCCAACGAGAAGTTCACGTCGGAGGTGACCTGTCGCGTGCCGTCGGACATGGTGGTGCTTTCGAATGGCAAGCGGATGTCCGAAGAGAAGCAAGCCGGCTCGGATCTCATGGCGGTGCGTTGGTTGCAGGACAAGCCTCATGCGAATTACCTCATTTGTCTTGTGGCCGGGTATTTCAAGAAGGTTGAAGACAAACACAGAGACATTCCACTCGCGTTTTACACGACGCCTTCCGAGATCGACCAGGCGAAGTATTCCTTCGAGGGCACGAAGGACATGATGGAGTTTTTCGAGAAGGAAATCGGCATACCGTATCCGTGGGCGAAGTACGACCAGGTCTGCGTCGGCGATTTTGGCTTTGGCGGGATGGAGAACACCACCTTGACGACGCTGAACGAGCGGACGCTTCACACGCCGGAATTCGAAACGCTGCGTAGCAGCCAAGGACTGGTGGCCCACGAACTGGCGCACCAATGGTTTGGCGATCTGGTGACGTGCAGGGACTGGGCCCACTTGTGGCTCAACGAAGGTTTCGCCAGTTACTATGACCTGCTCTACGACCGCCATAAGCGCGGGCGAGACTCCTTTCTCTACGGCCTCTACACGAGCGCGAAGGGAATCATCGGGCAACCGGACCAGACGAACGCGGTGGTGCGGCGCGACTTCGATGAACCGGATCAACAGTTCGGCTATCAGGTTTATCCTAAGGGCGCGTGGGTTTTGCACATGCTACGCAGTCAACTCGGCGAAGACCTTTATCGCAAATGCATCAAGACTTACGTCGAGCGTCACCAGTATGGCACCACCGTTACCGAGGACCTCAACGCGGTGCTCCAGGAGTTTTCCGGGCGGTCGTTCGATCAGTTTTTCGATCAATGGGTTTATCACGCCTCGCAGCCCGACCTGGCGGTGAGTTATTCATGGGATGACAAAGCGAAGCTCGCGAAAGTGACGATCGAGCAGAAACAAAAGTTGAGCGAAGACGTCCTGCTCTTCAACTTTCCCCTGACGATCCGTTTCAAAACAAAGTCCACCAGTGTGGACCGGAAGATCACCGTCAAGGAGAAGTCCGAAGAATTCTATTTCCCGTTGTCCGAAGCGCCCGAAATTGTGCGGATCGATCCCGAACTGACGCTGCTGGCAAAGACTACGTTCTCGCCCTCCACTTCAATGCTTTATGCGCAATTGGTGGACAAGAGTGACGTCATCGGACGCCTGATTGCCGCGGAGCAACTCGGGTCGAAGAAAGAGCGCGGCGCCGTCGCAAAGCTCAAGGACGTGTTGGACAACGACGGTTTTTACGGAGTGCGGATGGCGGCGTCCCAGGCGTTGCGGGCGATTGGTACCGACGAAGCCTACGAGGCACTGCTGGCTTCCACAAAACAACCCGACGCGCGAGCGCGGCGGCAGGTTTTGAGCGAGATCGCAGGTTTTTATCGCGAGCGCACTTACGAGCACGCCCTGAAAGTTGCGCGTGAAGAAAAGAACCCTGAACTGCGCGCACAAGCGCTGGGAATTGTAGGCGCGTATCCCAGGCCGGAAACCGGTGAACTGCTTCGCGAATCTCTTGGCTCTGAATCGTACAAAAATGTTTTGGGCGATGGCGCGGTCAGCGGCCTCCGAGCTACGGGCGACGCCAATTACGCCGAACCGCTCCTGGCCGTGCTTAAGGAACATGAAAACCGCTTTACGACCAGTGGGTTCGCCCGCGGGCTGGATACGCTGGCTTACCTCGCACGCCAGCAGCAGGACAAAACGCCTGTGCGCGAGTTCCTGGTAAGCCAGGTCGACCACAAGAAACAGCGGGTGCAGGTGGCGGCGCTGACGGCGCTTGGCACGCTCAATGACCCCAAAGCCATCTCCGTGGTCGAGCCTTTTGCGGCAGGTACGGCGCAGAGCCCGGAACGGACGGCGGCGGAAAAGGCGCTCACGGCATTGCGCGAAAACCGCCCCGCCGCAGCCGAACTGGGGACGCTCCGCACCGAGGTGCTCAATCTCCAGAAAGATAACCGTGACTTGCGCAGAGAACTGGACGATCTCAAGAAAAAGTTGGAGGCGGCAATAAGTCCTGCAGCCCCCTCCAAGAGCAAGTCCTCCTCAAAAAAATCGGCTGTAAGGTGATCGCCCCCCTACACGATTCGAGGCGCGGCCTCTAAACTTTAAAGGGTCCGCTTTCGGCAAAGCAGGCAAGGGGTCTGGGCGTTGCCGTAACGAGCCCGGTCAGATGAGTCGTACCGTGCTGGGGATATTAAGCGCGGCAGGCCAGCCGGAAGAGCCGTGCATTTTGAAGCGCGCTTGCGAGCAAGCGCGGGTAATGTTCCATTGCGGGTCCGTCAACTCAGCAGGCGAAGGGGTACGCTATCTTGGTGGGAGTGGGCAGTACGGCAACCGGCACCGATATCCGATGCCGGCGCTGGTGATCCTGGATCTCGATCTCGAGGGCAGTGGAGGTTATGAGGTGCTTTCCTGGATACGCCGTGAGCCAAGACTCCAGAACTTGCCGGTGGTGGTAGTGAGCGAATCGAAAAGCCAAATGGACATGAGACGTGCGTACGATCTTGGAGCGAGTTCTTACCTCTCGAAGCCGGGAAGCTTCGCGGAGCTGGTGGACTTGGTGAGAGTCATCGATCGCTTTTGGCTCACCTTAAACCAGGCACCACGTGCATGAGGCGTTAGTGGCTCCCGCTTTTGACGTTGGGGGTGGGGTTGGCCACCACCGTACTCGCCACGTGGTTCGCCGCCAATTATTTCGAAGCTAAAACGCGCGGCGACTTCAACGATGCGGTGGGCGAAGCGGTGGAGGACGTGCGCGGGCGCCTTGACGCGTATGTGGCGCTCTTGCGCGGGTGCAGCGGGCTCTTCGCAGTGCAGCGGCAGGTCACCGCGGGTGAGTTTCGGGCGTTTGTGGAGCGCCTGGGTGTCAGCGCCGAGTACCCGGGCGTCCAGGGAATCGGTTACGCGGCTCGCGTTCGAGCCGGCGATGAGGAAGGGCTCATCGCTCGCATGCGCGTGCAAGGTCACTCGGAGTTCAAGGTGTGGCCCGAGGGCACACGCGAAGAATATTTTCCAATTCTGTTCCTTCAACCCAATGACCGGCGGAATCTTGCCGCGATCGGTTTCGACATGTTCAGCGATGCGACACGCCGCGCGGCAATGCAAGCAGCCCGCGACAGTGGCACGGCCGCCGCGTCCGGACGGGTCACCCTGGTGCAAGAGATCGAAGGACCGCAGCAGGCCGGCTTTCTGATCTACGTGCCGGTCTATCGCGAGGGAGATGTTCCGACGACGATCGCGGAGCGGCGCGCGGCCGTTCTGGGCTTCGCCTTCAGTCCATTTCGAGCCGAGGACTTCTTTCGCGAAGTTCTGGGCGCTGCTCCGAGCATGTTTCGTCTCCGGGTCTTCGACTCGCTCGGCTACGGGGACAGCACCCTGCTATACGGACAGGGCGGAAGCGAAAACGGAGGCCGCTTCGAGAGCGCGCGAAAGATCAACGTCGCGGGGCGCACCTGGACATTGCGTTTTGCGTCGCAACCGGGGTTCGAAGCGCGCGCGCACGGCGGGCGAATTCCGTTGTTGATTTTCCTTGCGGGAATCACGGTCACGCTTTTGTTGTTCTACTTCACGCACGGGGAAGCGCGCGCGCGGCAATCCGCCGAACAGGCGATACTTCGTTCAAAGCGCTCGCGTGAAGCCCTCCAGGAAAGCGAAGAACGCTTGCGCCTGGTGGTGGATAGCGCGCGGGATTACGCGATCCTCACGCTCGATACGGACGGGACGATCCGGAGTGCGAACACTGGCAGTGAGCATCTTTACGGTTACGCGGTGGACGAACTCGTGGGACGCAACTTTGACATCCTGTTCGCGCCCGAGGAACGAGCGAGCGGCGTGCCCCAAAAGAGCATCGCACAGAGCCTGGAAACGGGCCGTGCGGAGCATGACCGCTGGCTGATGAAGAAAGGCGGCGAGCGCCGCTTCGTGACCGGCGTCATGCGGGCCCTTCGCGATGAGTTTGGCCACGTGCATGGGTTAATTGACGTGACGCGCGACATTACGCGGCGGCGCGACGCCGAGGACGCGGCGCGGCGCGCCAACGAGCAACTGGCGGCGCACGCGACGAACCTGGAACGGCTCGTGGCGGAGCGGACCGCGCACCTGGAGCAAAGCATCGCATCGCTGGAGGGCGTGTTGTACCACGTGGCGCACGATCTGCGGGCGCCGCTGCGGGCGATGCACGGCTTCACTTCGATTTTGCTGAAGGAATATGCGCAACACTTCGATGCGACCGGCCAGGAGTACGCGCGACGCGTTTCCGAGGCAGCCACTCGAATGGATGAATTGATCGGCGACCTGCTGGAATATGGGCGCCTGTGCCACATGGCGTTGCCCCTCGCGAAGGTGGAGGTCGGCGAACCGGTGAAGCGGGTCCTGGGCACGTTGCACGGTGAGATCCACGCAAAGCACGCCGAGGTGGAGGTGGACACCAGCGCCGCGCCGGTGCTCGCAAATACGACGGCGCTCGAAGCGATTGTCACCAACCTCGTGACGAACTCATTGAAGTTCGTCGCGCCCGGCACGACGCCGAAAGTGCAAGTCTGCACGGAGGAGCATAATGGGGTAGTCCGCTTGTCGGTGAAGGACAACGGCATCGGCATCGACCCGAAATACCAGGACCGGGTCTTTCGCGTCTTTGAACGGCTGCACGGGACGGAGCATTATCCCGGCACAGGAATCGGGCTGGCCATCGTGCAAAAGGCCGCGCAACGCATCCACGCCAAGCTGGGAGTCCAATCGATCGTGGGACAAGGGAGCACGTTCTGGGTTGAGTTGCCGAAATATCGCGGTTAACGGAGCGATTAGCCGGTCAGTTTGCCGAACTCGGCATCGTAGGTCTTGCCGCATTTGGTGCAGACGGCGTCGCGCAAATCCATTTCCGGAGTCCAGGAGTAGGTTTCGCCGCAGGCGTCACACAGGATGATGTAGGGTTTTCCGGAGGCGCGATAGTTTTCGCGGGCCGGATCCGAGGGCGTTGTCAGATCGTCGGCTTCGAGGCGCGTCAGGGAGAGCGCGTCGATTTTGTCGCTGTTCGCCAGCCGGTTCGCCTGCGCGCTAATCACGGCCTCAAAAGAATTCCGAACAAGTCGAGCGTTACCGAAATGTTCATGGCGATTCTCCCAGAGAAATTGAAAATGGTGGACGATCTTTTCGCGCAACGCGGGCGAGAGGACGATGCCATTGCGACGGCACATGAGCCCAAAGATGCGGCAGAGTTCGTGCGCGGAATAATCCGGAAACTCGATGAAACGCGAGAAGCGCGATTGGAGCCCGGGATTGGAACGAACGAAGCGCTCCATTTCATTGGGATAGCCGGCGACAATCACGATCAGGCGGTCGCGATTGTCTTCCATGCGCTTGAGGAGGGTCTCGATGGCTTCGTCGCCGAAATCCTCCTGCGATTTAACGAGGCTGTAGGCTTCATCGATGAACAGCACGCCATCGAGGGCGCGGTCAATGACTGCGTTGGTGCGCGGAGCGGTCTGGCCGACGTATTCGGCGACGAGCGCGGAACGATCGCACTCGACGAGATGCCCTTTGCGTAGAATTCCAAGCGATTTATAGATGCGCGCCATGAGCCGGGCGACGGTGGTTTTGCCGGTGCCGGGATTGCCAGTGTAAACCGCATGATAGCTCGAGGCGATGGGCGCGAGCCCTTGCGCAACGCGCATCTGCTGAACTTTGGCAAAGTTGGCGAGTTGCCGAACTTTTTCTTTAACCCCGACAATCCCCACGAGCTCGTCAAGTTCACGCAACACCTGCTCCAACTGCTCGGCTTGAATTGAATGCGCGCCCAGCGCTCCCCCACCCTGCGCGTCCTTGCTGATGACGCCGACCTGCCGAAGCAAATATTGGATGAAACGGTCCTCTTTGGGCGACACCGTTCCGTCCATCAGCGAGAACGCCTCGCACACTTCGCGCGTGAGAAACTCGAAATAGAGAACGATGAGCGGAGGCAGTTCGAGTTTGCCAACGATGCGAGCGATCTCGGCGAAGACCTGGTCGAGGCCGGACTTGACGTGAGCGGCTACCGCTTCGTGCAACTTCTGCGCCTTCTCGACGGAGCGATCCAGATACTCCGAAATCGCGTCCTTCAGCCGCAGAGTGGTGTCGGGTTTGAAATCGTGACTTAAAACCTGGAAGCGGGCTTTGTGGGCGCGGCGGAAAAGGCCGACGAATCCGGCCATCATCTCGTCGGGCCGCGAGGTGTAGAGGCACGAGACCCAGAACTGGGCGGAGGCATCCGCGCCGAGGCCGAACTCCGAGCGCGGAAAGAAGACGCTCCACGCGCCTCCGACGAGTTGGCGAAACGCGTCGGCAAGTGCGGCAAGCAGATCGACGGTGCCTTGCGAGGTCTTCTCGTAGGAGAGTTGGGGCGCGATGAGGATCTCGAGATACTCGGACATCAAACGGGCACTGAAGAGCGCTCGGGCGAGTTGGTTGACCGATTGCGTGTCACAGCCCGTGACCTCGGCCACTTCCGGAATGTTCAGGGTCAAGTCGCGATAATACCGGACGAACTGGCCATCGACGGCGAGGATGCGCGAGGCCTGCTCGGGAGTGATCAGGTTGAGATTCTGCAATTCGCCGACGACCTCGACGGTGGTGCGCTTGTTGAATTTGACCAACTGCTCGTGGCTGAGCGGCTGCATTCGACGCACGGCGGGGTCGCCGGCAATGGCGGCCAGCAAACCGCCGGGCACGAGAGGATGGCTCTTGAAATCACTGAGCAGTTCGTTCATGCCAACTCATCGCGATGACGCTTACCTTTTCGGGGAGCGTACAACGTCAATGCGCGCGAGGGCAATCGGTATCGTGAATCAGATCATTTCACAACGTGCATCAAGGCCGGCGCGGCGAGGAGGGCTGATACCACCATCAAGAAAATGGCGATCAGCACAATGGCGTTGAGGACGAACATGCCCACACCGACGGCCGCGCGACGATATCGAGGCCAACCTGTCGAACGCCATTCAAGGGCGGCCAGCGAGAGTATAAGAGCGAGGACAATCCATGTGGCATGCTCGCTTAATGAAATCATGCCCTGCAGCATCGATGGCAAAGGCACATCGCCGGCGTGAAGGCAAATCTGTTTCAGTTTTGGGACGATAAAAATGATAGAAAGAGTCCAGAGCAAAACGGCAGGCAAAAGAAAGGCGCTGGCCTTCAGATAAGTGGCCCACCGGGGTTCGGTCTGTTGATGTGTTGTATTCATATCGGTAACGGGGGTTGGGATTCCGGCTAAAGTGAGAATGGCTTCGTGAAGGCGCGCCTGGAGTTCCTTCCAGCCGCCGACTTTCGCGAATTCGCTTTTCAAGAGACCGGTCTGGCCAAGACGCTGAATTGCGTTTTGGAAGGAGTGCACTTCGCTTGCGCCAGACTGCACTTGCTGCGCGACGTCATCGCGCAAGTGGCTTTCGAGTTCGTCGAGCACATCGAGGGAGCTGATGCCATCCACGGTTAGTTGCCGGCGCCACTCCGAGATTGCATGGTCGAGATCAAACATACCTCGTTCTACTGACTGCGTCTCATTTTCCAGTGCGCCCGGTCGTCAGCGCTCATCATGAGCGCCAGGCCAAGGCACGCAAAGACAGCGATCGGGAACACCGCCCAGAACCCAATGGCCGGAAGTTGTTGATCACGATTCTCAAAGTGCGGGAGGATGAAATTGCAAAACAGATTGCTCAGGACAACTCCCGAAACGATGCAGATCAACCCGGCACCCATTCTCTTGCCTCGACTGGCAATCACCGGGAGAAACGGGACTGCGTATCGCCAGCCACAAGCCACGAGCAAGGTAAAGGCAACTGCAGCGTAGGCGATAATTTGCTCCGATGGACTCAACTCCATTTGCAAAAATGTGTAGCCGCTCATCCAAACAATGAAGCCCGCCAGGATAGTGCAGATGACAACCATCAGCATTCCGAGGACTTCCGTGTCTCCACTGACCTTTTTGAATTCGGTTTTGAGAGCCTGATATCGTCCAAACCGCTGAAGAGCAGCGTCGAACGCCTGTTGCGGGCTCACTCCCGAACGCATCTGCTGCTGGATGTCCTCACGCAAATGACTTTCGAGTTCGTCGAGGATTTCGGACGCTTTGACGCCGCTGCCAGCCCATTGCCGCCGCCATTCCGAAACCGCATGTTCCAAGTCAAACATATTTCTCCTTCCAAAGGCCCGCGAGCACCGAGTGGACCTTCAACCACTGGTCGCGATGGGTTTCGTGCGCTTTTTGGCCGTTCTTTTTTAAGGAGTAATACTTTCGCTTCCGGCCGGTGTCGGACTCGCCCCAACGCGCCTTGATCCAGCCTTTGCGTTCCATGCGATGGAGAACGGGGTAGAGCATGCCGTCGGTCCATTGAAGCTGGCCCTGGGAGCGGGCTTTGATTTCCTGGAGGATGGCATAGCCGTAGCTTTCGCCTTCCGAGAGCAAAGCGAGGATGAGGGGTTCCGCGGAGGCGGCGACGAGTTCCTTGCGAATCATAGAGGCACTATACATAGAGGCTCAATGTATGTCAAGGGAAGATTTGTTGAAATGGATCACCCGGAACCATCGAAGCAGTTCTCGAGAATCATAAAAGCATGATACATAGATGTATGATGTATGTTGAGGAGAGGGAAATGAAAATTTTAAAATGAAAAATGCAAATTTCACTCCACGACGCTTCGCGAGGAACGAAGTCGCGGACCGCGTACGCGCGGATCTGAGTCTGGATTGGCGCAAACGCATGAGCAAAAGTGCCCCCTCCTTACGTCGGGGGTTACAAACGAGAAGCTGCCTCGTTACCTCGTCAGCTACAAATGGATGACAATTCCTGCTGGTTGTTTGCAGGGGAAGTGGCTAGGCTCGGCGCAGCACTCGGGTATCATGCGGACAGATCTGTTGAAGCGGACATCCCTAAGATGGCGACTGCGAGCTTTGTGTCTCGCGGGGCCATGCTGTCTGGCCGTCGCCGGGGTGAGCGCGGCGGTTGTATCCGGGCCGATCGAATATCTTCAGTCGGAGTACCTCGTCGATGCGTGGCAGACCGAACAAGGTTTGCCGGACAACTTCCTGAACGATATCGTGCAAACGCCCGACGGGTACATTTGGGTTTCAACGTTCAATGGGCTGGCGCGATTTAATGGCGTCGAGTTTGTCGGGTTTGACGCGGCGAACACACCGGAGCTGCCCAGCAGCCGGATCGTGGATCTCGATCTGGATCGAAAAGGGCGCCTCTGGATCAGGTCCGAGTATGGTCATTTGAGCCAGTGGTGGAACGGCCGCTTCAAGACTTTCACCGAGCGCGATGGGTTGCCCGAAAAGGGGATCGAGGTGCTCGTCGAGGATCATTCGGGCGAGATCTGGGTCAACACTTCGTGGCACCAGACGAATTACTATCATTACGTGGATGGGGCCTTCAAGGCCGTGAGCAGCACCAACACTTTGTTTGACCGGTTCGGCAGGGGATCGGACGTGGAAGGCTATGGCTGGGGGATACGCAGCAACTATTTGTTTTCCGTGCGGCCGGAGAAAAACCTGCAGGTGAAGATGCCATTCCGGATAACGACGGGGTGGCGCCTGGTTGGCGCGCGAGACGGCGGCATGTGGGTGATCGCGGACCATGTGCAAAAATTTCGCGATGGAGCATGGGAGGACTGGGGCGAATTGCCAGTAAGGACGGATCAATTCACCGGTTACATGGAAGATCGGAGAGGGAACCTGTGGATCGGCACGGGTGTAGGAGAACTGTGGCAGGCGGGGACCAACCACGTCATTCGACGGTTCAAACTGCAGAACAGCGCGGCCACCGAATTGGGTCGAAACATCCTTGAGGACGCCGAAGGGAATCTGTGGCTTTGTACCGGGGGCAATGGATTAATTCGGCTGAAGCCGCGCGGCTTCAAGACTTATGACTCGCGAGATGGATTGACCTCGGATGTGGTGCGCTCTGTCGCCGAGGACCGGCAAGGCAACATTTGGATGGCCACCGTGAATGCGGTCGATTGGTTTCCTGCGAGCAATCCTCATCTCGCCCAGCGTCATCCGGCGGCCCCCGGGGGCCTTGCATGGAGCGTTTTGGGCGACACCAAAGGCGCCGCATGGGTTGGCTTCTATGGTAGCGGGTTGTGCCGAATTCAGGGCGAGAGTGTCACGTGGTTCAAACAAGCGGCATTACGCCACTCCGTGGACATCCATGTGGTTTTTGAAGATCAGGCGGGGGAGATCCATTTGGGAACACCGCGAGGGCTGTATCGGATCGACGGGAATTCATTGACACTGCAGGAGGGAATGCCGGATTGGGGCCGGCTGGATATACGGTGCATGGCCGAAGGCAAACGGGGAGAACTTTACCTGGGGTCGAACGGCGGGGGGTTGCTGCGCAAGAGCACGAATGGATGGGAGCGGTTCACGATGCGCGAGGGTTTGGCAGATGATCATGTATGGGCCCTCTACGCAGACGAGGACAAGACGTTATGGATTGGGTCGCATGGCCGTGGACTGAGCCGGTTCAAAGACGGAAGATTCTTCAATTTCCGTCACATCGATCTGCCGCGTGTGTTGACGTGCATCCTTGAAGATGACACGGGACATCTTTGGTTCGGGTCAAAGCAGGGACTCTTCCGCGCGGAACGTGGCGCGTTGAACGACCTGGCGGACGGGCGCACCAGCGCCATCAGCATTACGCACTACGACCGGGCCGATGGCATGGGCAGCAGCCAATGCACCGGGGACCGTCAACCGACGGCGTGGAAGGCGAATGATGGAAGGTTGTGGTTCGCCACTATGGGCGGGGTCACAGTCGTCGATCCGCGGTCTCTGCCGTTCAACCAGCGTCCGCCGCCAGTCGCCATCGAACAGGTGTTGATCGATGACAAGCCAACGACTTTGCCCAGGGGCGGTCGGATCACAGTGCCTCCGGGTGGGCGGCGACTGGAGTTTCGTTACGCCGGACTCAGTTTTACCTCGCCTTCAAAAGTTCGGTTTCAATATCGACTGCAAGGCGTGGACGATGCCTGGATCGAGGCGAACGATCGGCGCGCAGCTTATTATACGAGAGTCCCGCCCGGGGACTATCGCTTCCAGGTGATCGCGGCCAATAACGACAATGTCTGGAACAAGGCCGGGGCGTCCCTTGCAGTTGTAGTGCAGCCATATCTTTGGCAGACGGGCTGGTTCCAGGTTTTGAGTGGGATTCTGCTGGTGGGCCTGGGAGCGGGGCTTGCCCGCTATTTTTCGGTAATCCGCCTGCGACGGCGCCTGGCCGACCTGGAACGTAAACACGCCCTGGAGCGGGAGCGGGTGCGCATTTCGCGTGATCTGCACGACCACCTTGGGGCGGACCTTTCCCAACTGGCGCTGTGGAGTGAATTGGCGGCGCGAGAAACCGCGCAGCCGGCGGTGATGGCAGAACGAGTGCGCAGCGTTTCATCGCTGGCGAGGGAGGTCATCCAGAACGTTGAGGAAATCGTTTGGACGGTAAACCCGCGGAACGATTCGCTCGAGCGCTTCACCGCTTACGTGTGCGAATTCTCGGAGCGGGTGATTACGGGCGCCGGCCTGCGGTTCCGCTGGGAAGCGCCAGATGAGATTCCGGCGGTGCCGCTCCCATCGGACCTGCGCCACAACCTTTTCCTGGTGACCAAGGAGGCGCTCAACAATGTCACGAAGTATGCGGCTGCAACCGAAGCACAGGTCCAATTGCACCTGGTAAACGGCTCCTTTATCCTCACCATTTCGGACAACGGCCGCGGATTTGATGTAACCTCCATGCACGCGAACAATGGCAACGGCAACGGGCTGACCAACATGCGCGAGCGGATGGCCGACTGCGGGGGGCATCTCGCTGTGGTGAGCCAACCAAACCAGGGCACAACGATTCGAATGACGGTGCCGCTGCCGGGCGGGGAATGAAAAGTGAGAATTACAAAGTGAGGACGTCACTGAACGCGTACGCGTGGATTGTGGCGGGGTGGCATCCGTTGGGAGTGAGAAGTGCCCCCTCCTTACGTCGGGGGTAACAGGATGCGGCCCGATTGAGGAGTCACCCGATTGCGGTATGGCGAGAAATGTTACCCTGGGCTTAAATCAGCGGACATTAACCGTATGGTGAGTTCCGCTTCCGCGCCGATCCGAGTCTCGATCGTTGAAGACAACGACCGGTTCCGCGAAAGCCTGTCGGTCATGCTGGCGGGCTGTCCGGGCTTCTGCTGCGCAGGGGCGCATCGCACGGCCGAGGAAGGGCTGGCGCAGATTCCGAAGAGCGCGCCAGACGTGGTGCTGATGGATATTGAACTGCCGAAACGCAACGGGATCGAATGCGTCCGTGAGCTAAAACGCCTGCTGCCGAAACTGCCGGTGATGATGCTGACGTCGTACGACGATCCTGAAAAAATATTTCAATCGCTCAAGGCCGGGGCATGCGGTTACCTGCTTAAGCGCACGTCCCTGGCGGAAGTGCTCGAAGCCATCCAGGAAATGCACCGGGGCGGATCGCCGATGTCGACGCAAATTGCCCGGCGAGTCGTGGCTTCGCTTCATCAACCGACGCCGAAGACCGCGGCGTCAGCATTAACGGAGCGTGAGGAGCAGATCCTGGCGCGACTTGCAAAAGGATTCAGCAACAAGGAGATTGCCGACCTTCTCAGCGTGAGCCTTGAAACGGTGCGCACGCATCTCCGCCACATCTACGAAAAGCTGCACGTGCATTCACGTACGGAAGCAGTGGTAAAATATCTGGACCGCTGAGCGGCGTCACCCGATTGGGTGAGAAAACGGCGATCCCCCTCAAAAAATCTGCGCGCAATCACCCCTTCATGGGATTTTTTGGCGGGCGCGTCTGCCCCAAACTGTGCTCCAGCCTAGAAACTCGTGCAAACGCCTTACAGAGCCGCAGCGCCCAGGACCACAACGAGTGCTTTCTGGAGAGCAGGTCTGATGGGAATCGGCCTCGTGCTCGGATCGATGCCGATGACGGGAGCCGCGCAAGGCACGCTCTCGATGGATAGCCTGGACTACGTCGGCAACATGGCGGCGATCGAGTTTACGGACACGCGTCCGGGCAGCCTCAGCCGAATCTATATTCTCGAAACATCGAGTGCGCTCAATACGCCAATTCTCTGGAGCAATGCGCCCGGCGCGCAGATTTCCTCACTCGGCGGTGCGAGGTGGCTGGCCACTGTTCCTTCGGCGACGGGAATGCGCTTTTTCCGCCTGCGCCTCGATACAGACAGCGACGGGGATGGACTATCCGACAGCGATGAAGCCACTCGCGGTACGAATCCTTCGGTCTCGGATACCGACGGAGATGGTTACGCCGATGGCCTCGAAATAACCAACGGTTCAAGCCCTTTGAGCGCTACGAGTCAGCCGACGCGCTCGGCGCAGCCTGAAGTTCAATTCGCGACACCCACCTCGCAGATTAGCGAAGGGCGTGGGAGCTATTCCGTGCCGGTAGTTTTCAACAGGCACTATGCCGGCCAACTTCATTACTCCATTTCTATCATGAGCACGGCGACGAACGGACTGGATTTTACCCATCCACGAAATGGTGTCGTGCCTCTCAACGGAACGAGCACAACGATTCCGCTGAACATCGTAGATGACCTGAACGTGGAAGAGATCGAAGCGATCATCCTTGAACTGCATGAAGACGTCGCGGGCACTTATCACACCGGGGGAAATCAAACTCACGCCGTGCTGGTGATGGACAACGACGCGAACTGGAGCGGCATCGTGCGTTCAGATGCGGGCGAAACCAGCTTTCGTCTGCGCGTGCTGCGCGCGTCCGGCCAGGTTTCGGCGATGCTGATTCCAAGCCCGCAGAACAGCACGAATCATCTTGGCGGCCAAATCATACCGTCACCCGCAGCGGGTCAAAGCGGTTGGAACGTGAACGGATTGGTGTTCACGGATGAGCGGTTTGAAGGCGTGTCGGTCCCGCTGCCGGCAGGGGCTTCGAAGCTGCTGAGCCAGGTGCCGTTGCAACGCATGTTTACGTTCTCATCCGTGGCGCCGTCCCTGGGAGTGACAAACATCTTTTATCGTTTCAAAACGAACGCTCTGGCCGGGCCCGTATTGATTGGCGGGGAACTAAGGGAAGTGATCGAGCCTGTTCAGGCGGGCATGTTTCTCAGATTTACGAATGAGGGAATTTTCATCCTTTCGCGCGAAATTCCAAGGATGGCCACGCTGGAGGTTCCAGCGGCGTCCGCACCGTTACGACAGGCACGGCGATGAAACGTTCTCGAGCATCATTTCAAGCGTTGGTGCTAGGCGGATTTGGAATCGTTTGCGCGGGCGATGCGAATGCCCAGGGCGTTACGGCCTTTGTCGTCTATCCCGAGTTCATCAATGCGCTGGTGGATTCGTCCACCAATCCCCCCACGGCCAATTCGCTGGCGATCTATAGCGGCAGTTGGGGCGCCTATAGCCCTCCTGGCTCGGGATTAGCACCGAGTATACCCAGCGCAACGAACGGAACTGAGATCGTGCGATTGGCACACTCCGGCTTTGGCCAGACCTTTGCACGGACGATTCCGTATCCGAATTTTGAACTAACGACGATTTCCAACGCGCAGCTCTGGTTATATCCAGCGGCCACTCTCGTAACACGGGAACAGATCGCAGGCAGCACGAACGCGTTTCGATACAAGGATCTTCTCTACAAGCCGGGCACCAACGGCCAGGTGCGCGCGGAATTCGAGAGTATTGCGACGTTCTTCGGCGATGCCGAGCGGCAACGCGCACGCAATGGGATTGAAGAGATGCGGCATGCGCTGAAGTACGCGCCGCTCCACCGGGGTTTGCGCAACGCCTTGCTGGATGCCTACTACGATTTCATTGTCGCCGA
>Ga0111538_10006694_pt1 | contig 15568 bp, 12 predicted proteins | sample SoiMethybrSBSTD1_FD_79669 | JGI IMG/M metagenome (GOLD analysis project Ga0111538, IMG submission 79669) | Bulk soil microbial communities from a Populus tree surrounding site in Tennessee, USA - Soil MetaG P. TD hybrid SBSTD1 (version 2)... | ecosystem: Environmental > Terrestrial > Soil >...
GAAATCGAAGAGAAGCTCAAGAGCAAGAAGCTCAGCGAGGAAACGCAGCAGAAAGTGCGAAAAGAGCTGAAGAAGCTCAAGATGATGCACCCGACCAGCGCCGAAGCCACCGTCGTTCGCAACTACATCGACTGGATCCTGAGCCTGCCCTGGTCGGAAAAGACCGAAGAGCGCTTCGACATCGGAGAGGCCGAGCGCATCCTGGAAGAGGACCACTTCGGCCTGAAAAAGTGTAAAGAGCGCATCGTCGAGTACCTCGCGGTCCAGGCGCTGACCAAGCAGCTCAAGGGCCCGATCCTGTGCTTCGTCGGGCCGCCCGGCGTCGGCAAGACCAGCATCGCCAAGAGCATCGCCCGCGCCACGGGCCGCAAATTCGTGCGCCTGTCACTCGGCGGCGTGCGCGACGAGGCCGAGATCCGCGGCCACCGCCGTACCTACATCGGCGCGCTCCCGGGCAAGATCATCCAGAACCTGAAGAAGGTCGGGACCAACAACCCCGTCTTCTTGCTCGACGAGGTCGACAAGATGAGCACCGACTTCCGCGGCGACCCCGCGGCCGCGCTGCTCGAGGTGCTCGATCCGGAGCAGAACCACTCCTTCAACGATCACTACCTCGACCTCGACTACGACCTATCGGACGTGATGTTCATCACGACCGCGAATACGCTCGGCGGCATCCCGCTCCCCTTGCAAGACCGCATGGAGATCATCCAGCTCTCGAGCTACACCGAGTTCGAGAAGCTGAACATCGCGCTCAAGTACCTCGTCCCGCGTCAAAAGAAAGAGTGCGGCCTCGACGAGGTCGACGTCACGGTGACCGAGAATGCCGTGCGCACGGTGATCCACCATTACACGAAGGAAGCCGGCGTGCGCTCGCTCGAGCGCGAGATGGCCAGCATCTGCCGCAAGGTGGCGCTCCAGGTCGTCAAAGAAGGCAAAGACAAGCAGATCGACATCCGCGGTCCGGACGTGCCGCGCTACCTCGGCGTTCCCAAGTTCCGCCTCGGCAAGAAAGAGGATCAGGACGAGATCGGGCTCACCCACGGCCTCAGCGTGAGCGAGCACGGCGGCGACATTCTCGACTGCGAGGTCAGCGTCGTGCAGGGCAAGGGCAAGCTCGTGATCACGGGCCTGCTCGAGAAGGGTATGGAGGAAAGCGCCCAGGCCGCGATGAGCTACATCCGCTCGCGCGCCGCCGCCCTCAAGCTCGAGACCGATTTCTATCAAAAGATCGACGTGCACGTGCACTTCCCGGACTTCATCAGGAAGGACGGGCCGAGCGCCGGCGTCACGATGGCGACCAGCATCGCGAGCGCGCTCACGCGCGTGCCCGTGCGCTCCTCGGTCGCGATGACCGGCGAGATCACCCTGCGCGGTCGCGTGATGCCGATCGGCGGCTTGAAAGAGAAGCTCCTCGCCGCACACAGAAACGGCATCACCAGCGTCTTGATCCCGAAGGACAACCGGAAGGACCTGCGGGAAATTCCGCGGCGCGTGCTGCGGGCGCTGCGCATCGTGCTCGTCGACCACATGGACGACGTGCTGCGCGACGCGCTCGTGTTCGACGATCCCGAGCGCTTGCTCGGGCCGCGGCGGCTCTGGCTCGAGTACCGGAACGGCGAGCTCTGGCAGGGAGACCGGCCTGCGGACCCCGATGGACGGCCGCTGCCGCCGGCGGACTCACCGGGCGACCAGCCGGGCGCTCAGTAGGAAAGGGGTCAGGGGGGAGCGGCGATGCGCGGTATGGAGTCTCCGTACCGAACGGCCGCGCTCGAGCGCGTTTCGCGCAAGGTGACACGATGGGGCACGGGGGAGCGCCTTGCGCTGCGGGTGCCGATGTCGGAAGCGGAGGTGCTCGAAGCGTTTGGACGACTGACGCAAGCAGAACGTCCGAGCCGGTCCGACAAGAAGAGCGGCAACTACCGGCCATTTTGGGGGCGGGTTGGCGGACGCCGGTTTCAGCTCGTTCCGCTTCGATCGAAAGCGAGCGCCCTCCACGTTCGAGTGAGCCTCGAGCCCGGTGAAGGCGTCACGATCATCGACGTCGACATCGAGCTGGCGCTCGTAACCTACGGTTTACTAGCGCTCATGATGCTCGCGATGTTCGCCTGGCTCATCGCTCGCGCAGACATCGGCGACCTCATCTACTTCGTCGTCCGCGGTTCGGCTCACATCGTCGTGTTCGTGGTGATACTCGTGACGGCCGTTCGCGTGTGAATCGGCGAGGTCAGGCGCCAGATCGTCGAAGGGCTGGAGGAGCGGGAAGGGGCGGGAGAGCGACCCCAGCTGGAGGAGCCCGAAGAGAAGTACCCGCCCGTTTTCGAGAACCCGGAGCGAATCCTGGAACGATTCGACGCGTGGATGCGCGAGCGGTTCCGCTGAGGTAGGCGGGCGGCGCGCGAGGGCGGACGCGGAAGCGGGAGCGAGGGCGGAAGCGGGGGTGAGGGCGAGCGCGAGAAGCGGAAGCGAGGGCGAGAGCGGGCGCGGACGCGGTTGGGACGAAGCGCCGCTTCGGGACGGAAGTTCGGCGCGTGGTTCGGCAATGACGAGCCGATGCGCTGTGCGCCTTTGAGGCTTGCCGCCGGGTTTCCCATTTTGCTCTCGTGCTCGGCCGCCTCAAGCGGCTTCGCCCGCGCTTCGCGCGGCGCCTGCAGAGCCAGGCTCCCTTGACCCGGTCTGCGCGCGAACGCGTGGGGGCTTCGCCGATCGCGGCACTCGCGCCGGGGACATCGCACGAGTGCTTACGGAGTGGCGCTGCGAGAGATGGGCGAGAGGATTCGGGTAGCGTTCCGGGCTACGGCTCCGCGGCGCCACCGGCAAATCGAGGGCGTTCGTGGATCTCGGCGAGCTGCGCGGGTCGCTCTTCGTCCACAAGCCACCGCTGCGTGTAGTCCGCCGAAGCCTGCCTCGATCAGGGGACGCGTGCTTCGAGCGCGCACTCCGCGACGATGGCGCCGCTGGGCCGGCTTGCGCGGCAGTCATGCCAACTCCCGGCATCCCAGATGGCCCGCAGATCGATGGTGCCGTCGCTCAGCGTCAGGGCTGCATTGTGAAGCTCGAGGCCGACGATCGTCAAATCGCCGTCTAGCGCTGCCGGCTCCAGGGACCCGTCGTCGACGCTGAGGTCGGCTTCGAGCCTCATGGTACTCATCGCAACGCAGGACACCCGTTGCGCGGGAGCGTCGCTCGCGGAGGCCGCAGAGAAGCTCCGCGAGGCGCACGTCGCGCGCGTTTCGGGCGAAGTGGGGCGTGTGACGTCGAGCGAGAAACGCGCCGTCGAGCCCGGGGTGGTGCGCCATGCGCCGGACCATTGTCCGACCACGAGCGCCTGTATGTCGGCTTCGTTGTAGGCAAAGTCGTTCCGCTCGCCGTCGGCCGACGAGCCGCACGCGCCGAGGACGAGCGCAACCCCGAGCACCCACGCTGTTTCCCGCATGCGGTGAGCTTAACATCGTGACAGCCCTCCGCTTCCGGCTCGCGTCGGGGCTGGGTCCCGCGACCGGCTGGGCGCCTAGCTTTCAGCGGCCAAAGCCTGCGCTGAACCGTCACTGCACTCTGGACGACCACTTGCGCGAGCATGCTCGCGCATGCTCGCGCATGCGCGCGTAGCCGTCCCGCGACCGCGCCGGCCAGTGGCTGACCAGTGTCGCCGCACGTGTGCGAGCTGACGCGCCAACGCGCCCGGCACGCGCCTTGCTGAGCCTGCGCCGGGCACCGGGATGTTCGCCCGAGGCTCGATCGTCGTGTCCGATTCCTGACGCATGAACGGGAGCGTTCGCATGATCACGCGCATCGCATTTTGGGGAATGGTGTTGGCATTGGTGTTCGCAAACTCGGCGTGCTCGGATCCGGCTGCGGACGTTATTTCTCCAGCCGTGGACACGACGGTCGAGCCGATTATCAATGGCACGCCGGCGAGCACTGCCTCCTTGCCGAGCTCCGGTGTCGTCCTGATCTATGCGAACTTTCCGGACGCCCCGCCCGAGGTCTGCACGGGCGTTCTGCTCACCGATCGCTGGGTGCTCACCGCGGGACATTGCTTTTGCACCGCGCACGTGAACACGCCGAGCCTGGTGAAGGTCAGCGTCTACGGCAAGGACGCGGATGCCGCCGATCCAACCGGCAAGGCGCTCTATGGAGTTCAGGCCACCAACGTCATTCGGCATCCGAGCCTGGACGCTGCCCTCGTCAAGCTGTCGCTCACGCTTCCCTTCACGACGCCGCCGCTCATGTACACGGGAACCGGAAGCGATCTCGCGGGCAAGAGTGCAACGGCATGGGGATTCGGAGACCACGCGATCTTTTTCGGCAAACCGGGTGGCGCCGCTGACTCGCTCTCCTCGACCGCGATGACCATCAACCAGCCCGCCAACATCACGAGCGGGAACTCGATGCGCTGCGGGACAGGACCCGCGGAGTTCGCCCACGGCACCCAGGGGTTTTTCGCGCGGCCCACTGGCGCCACAACGACCATCGAGCATGGCGACTCCGGAGGCCCGCTATTTCTCGCCGGCGACGCGAACACGCGCGTGCTCGTGGGTATCGCGAAAGGCGTGACCACGCCGCCGACGGTCGTCTACACAGGCATGTGGCTGCTCCGCGACTGGATCCTTCAGCAACAACTGCTGGACCTTCCTTCGCGGACCGCGTGTTCGACATCGCTGCCGTCGAGCAGCGGCGCCATCGCGACCGCGCTCGCCGACGCGGGCGATGGCACGCTGCACATCGTGGCCCGCCAGCCCGCGGGCAGCTTGGCGCACTGGCAGGTCGGGATCCTGGGCATCAACAAACTCGCCGACGTGCCGAACGTGAGCACCAACGACGCACCCGGGCTCGGCCTCGAGTCGGGGGCCGCGTCGGGTCAACCCGTCAAGCTCGGCCTGGCATACCGCGACGCTTCGAGCGGCGCCTTGAAATACACCCGATGGAACCCGCTCACCGGCGCCTGGTCCGCGCCGGTCGGGGTTCTGTCGATCACCACGCCGGCCAGCCCTGCCATGACCAAGGGCGGCCCGATCGCATTTGCCGACGCGACGAAGCGGGTCGGCGTCGCGTTCTACAACCCGACGACGGAAAAGTTCTCGACGGCGATGTTGCCCTCGAGCGCTCCTTTGGCGGATCCGGGCAAGCGAATCAGCCTCATCTACGAGCCCGCCTTCGGCTCCACCATGGTGGGATACCGCAACACCCTGGGCGACTGGATAGAGGCAGCCGGCAGCCCCGCCTGCTCGACGTACTTCTGCGGCTCCGATCCACCGTTCGCGAACAGCTGGAAGAGCGCGATGCTCGCCTACTCGAGCGGCCAGCGCGTCTCGATCGTGACGACGGAGAACAGTGGCGCCACGCCCATCGTCGTGAACCGCGTCGTGTCCAGCGCCGTCAAATACAACTGGGGTCAGAATCGGGTCATCGGCCTCGGCCAGCCCGGTGTGGCGCAGTTCGGAAACGCCATCTACTTCGTCACGCAGAACGCGGGTGGGACGCTCTCGCTGGTGCGGGCGGACAACTGCCTGGCGAACTGAGCCACCACGAGCAAAACGCCGGTCGCGCTCAGTGCGCGGTGACGTCGCCGCACATCCCGTGACTCGACGCAGGGTTGCGCGAGGGTTTGCGGTGAGGCGAGAGCGAGGGCGTACGCGAGAGCGCGAGCGAGTGCGGAAGCGGGGGCGAGTGCGGAAGCGGGGGCGAAAGCGCCGCGCGTGGACGGAAGTCGCGTGCTTGGCTCGGCTTGTTTGGGTGGGCGGGTGCGGCGCGAGACGGCAGGGCTCCCCTCGGCGTGATCCGACAGTGACGTAGCGGACGCATTGAGCGGCGGTGATTTCTGCCGCTCGGGGTTTGTCATTTTGCTCTCGTGCTCGGCCGCCTCAAGGGGCTCCGCTTCGCTCCGCCCGCGCTGGCGCGCGGCGCCTCCGGCGCCCTTGACCCGGCCTGCGCGCGAACGCGTGGGGGCTTCGCCGATCGCGGCAGAAGGGAAAGGACACGATGCTTCGAATCTATCCAATCATGCTCGAGTGGCTCGAGGGGATGCGTCCGTTGATTGCTCAGATCGCACGCTACGATCGGGATCTCGCGAAACAGCTTCGACGGGCGAGCGCAGCGGTGATCCTGAACACGGGCGAGGGGATGTACTCGCGCGGAGGACATCGCACGAACGCTTACGGCGTCGCGCTGCGCGAGATGGGCGAGAGTTAGTGCGCCGGCACAAACCGGCAGGAGAAAACAGGTGAGCGAGAGGAAGAAACGAATTGAGCAAATCCTGTCGCGGGAGGAATCCACCCCCGTGAAGCCCAATCCTTACGCCGCGTGGAGCGATCCACGAGGTGAAGCGTAGGAGGGCGGATGAGCGGGCCGGGTGATGGAGCCCCGAAAGACCATCAAAGTTGGGAGAAGCCGACGCCCTTAGCTTTGGCGGAAGGCCACGGAGCGGATCCGAATAACGTGGATCTGGATTCGACTCTCTCCCCGGGGTCGGAGAGCACGGCACGCTCACAAATGTCTCCAGCACGGGAGCCGGGAGACCTCGACGGAGTCTCGCCATCTATGGTGGGTGGCAGGCAAACGCGGGAAGGCGAAAAGCCGCAAGCCGCCGGATATGCCGTCGAGGAGTCGGACGAAGGCGTAGTACCGAAGAAGTCGGCGAAGACGTGGGTAACGCCCGTCGAGACGGCGGAGGGAAGGCCCGAGGCCAAGGGGAAATCCGCTACACGAAACGCATCCTCGACTCAGCGCGAGAGCAATGCGCTCACGTACCTGCAGCGGATCGGACAGCGAGCAAAGGAGAAGCCAAAGGAGAAGTGGACCACGCTGCTCAGCCACATGAAGGTACCGCTCTTCAAGGAGGCGTATGGACGCCTTCGAAGAGATGCGGCAACCGGAGTGGACGGGGTGACCTGGGAAGAGTACGGCAATCGTCTCGACGATCGCCTAATCGACCTCGAAAATCGCGTCCATAGTGGGAGCTATCATCCGCAACCGGTGCAACGCGTACACATCCCGAAAGGCGATGGAAAGACGCGCCCCATCGGCATTCCGGCGCTGGAAGACAAGCTCGTCCAGCAGGCGGCGCGGATGCTGCTCGAGCCGATCTACGAGGCCGAGTTCATCGGGTTCTCATACGGGTTTCGACCGAAAAGGTCGCAGCACGATGCGCTCGATGCCCTGGCTGTCGCGATCGAGCGCAAGGTCAACTGGGTGCTCGACGCGGACATCAAGTCGTTCTTCGACACCATCGACCATCGATGTCTGCAGCAGTTCCTCGAGCACCGGATCGGGGACACGCGCATGGTTCGCCTGCTGATGAAGTGGGTGAATGCAGGCGTGATGGAGGAAAGCAAGCTGCGCGAAGTGAAAGCAGGCACGCCACAAGGGGGCGTCATCAGCCCTCTCCTGGCGAATATCTACCTGCACTACGCGCTCGATCTGTGGGTGCGGTCATGGAGGAAGAAGCAAGCGCACGGCGAGATGTACGTCGTGCGTTACGCGGATGACTTCGTGATGGCGTTCCAGAGAGAAGAGGACGCGCGTGCGATGCGGTCGGCACTGGCCGAACGACTCGCAAAGTTCGGCCTCGAGCTGCATCTGGGGAAGACCCGGGTGATTGAGTTCGGACGCAACGCCCACAAGGACCGCGAGCAACGCGGGCTTAGTAAGCCCGAGACGTTCGAGTTTCTCGGGTTCGTGCACATCGCGAGCACGAGCAAGAAGGGCGCGTTCCAGCTCAAGCGCTACACCTCCCGGAAGAAGTGGCGAGCAAAGCTCGCCAGCTTGAAGGAAGAAGCCGAACGCCGCCGGCATCATCGAGTAGTGGAACAACAGGCCTGGCTGAGCCGCGTGCTCGACGGGCACTATCGCTACTACGGCGTGCCGAACAACTCATGGTGCCTGCGAAAATTTCGAAGCGCCGTGTGGTGGATTTGGCTTCGGTCGCTACAGCGGCGCAGTCAACGGGCGCGAATGACCCTCGCGGACCGTCGTGCATTCGCAAAGCGCTTCCCGCTTCCGCGCCCTCGTATCCATCATCCCTGGCCCTCTCAGCGCTTCGCCCTCCGTTGACCCTAAGGTGGGAGCCCGGTGCGGGAAATCCGCTCGCCGGGTTCTGTCCGGGGGGCGGCCCGAAAGGGCCGTCCCTACCGGGAGTGCGGCGCTGCAGGCGGCGCGGGTGCACGGGTACATCAAGGCGCTCGAGCCGGAACTCGAAGCGCGGTGCCAGAGGATTCTCGGCACGCTCGTGAAGCTGGCGCTGCCGGCGCGGTGAGCAGCGGATCAGCAACCACGTCCCGAAGGCGCCCAGGCGCCCTCGGAGTGGGTGGGGGGATACTTCGAGCCGCCTAGGTGGGGGTCGGTCCGGGTCTCGGGAGCATGCTGCGCGGGTTCTGCGAGCATCGGTACCGAAGTACCGACGGAGCGGTGACGATGTCCGGGATGAGCGGTAACGCAGTCCGGGATCGATGGTGGCTCCGTCCACAGCCCCGTCTTCGAAGACGGATCGTTTGGTAACAGTCCGATCAGCCCGAGCAACAACGTCCACGAGAGACGAGGGTTACCGAATTGTTCTCGCTGCGCGCGCTCCGCGGGAGAGCTGCCGCTGGGATCCCGCGTCGCTCAAGCCCCCCATTCAATCCGTTCTTGCCGGTTTACCGGGTGGTAGACAGGCGCGACTGTGTTCGGTTTTTTGGCGACATCGTTCGCGCCTCGGTGAATTTCGGGCGAGGAGCGAGGCGAGCGGCGTAAAATGGTGGGTCATGCGCGCCAAAAAACGCTGGGTCCTGCTCGCGGTGCTTTGCCTGGGCTCGCTCGCGGGTGCGGTTCACGCCAAGGACGCGTGGCGCAAGACGATCGCGGTGGCGGTGTTTCCGGGCGTCGATGACAAGGACGAGGCGGTGCTCGCACAGGCAACGGCCCCGGCGCCGATCGCCGAAGGAACGGATCTGAAGCGCGAGTTCGGCCCGCGGCGTTCGGCGCATGCCGCATCGGCGGGTTTGCCCGAGCTTCTGGCGAATCCGTACGACGCGACGGCTGGCAATGACTCGCTACCGCTGGCGCACACCCGTGGTTTCGACAAGCGCGCAGACGAGACCGGGAGCGACGAGCGCTGGTCCAATCCCTACGCCGTCGCCCGCAACACGGACAACGACGAGCGCTGGGCGAATCCTTACGGCGCAGTTCGGAACGTCGCCGGTGACGAGCGCTGGTCGAATCCCTACGCCCCATCCGTCCGGCGCTGAGCGGCTGATCTTCTCGCTAGGACTTGCTCTCGAACGCGAACACGAGCTTGCCGTCGCGGGTGAACTCCCGGACGTCCCCGCGGGTGAACTCAGCTACGACGCGAGACCAAAACAGCTGCGCTCCGCGGTTTCGCTCCAAGACGCGCACGGTCCACGTGCCAGGGAACCGCTGCCACAGCGCGAGCGCCGCTCGCCGCCCCACGCCCGACCGGCGATAGCGTCGCAGCACGAAGAACTCCGCGACGTCGAGCGCGTTCGGATCGTCCGTCACGGGCGAGCCCCGCGTGACGAGCGTGAAGCCCACGGTGCGCCCCGCATACCGGATCAAAAGAGCAAAGTGGCGCTCCGGCGCGGACCAGTAAAGGGAGAGCTTGGGATAGCCGAAACGCCCGTCCGCCCCGAGCTCGACGGCGAACACCTCGCTCATGTCGTGAACATAGAGCTCGAGCAGGTTCGCGAGCAGCGCGGCGTCCGCCGGTGTTGCAGCGTCGAGCTCGACCTCGTGCGCATCCGTCATTTTGGGGTTCAGCCTCGCGCCGCAGGGGCCAGCGCCGCGCCAGGCCAGGCGTAGCATCGACGCCACCCTGCAAACCAGCGGCCGCCGTGGTAGTGAAGCGCAGAACCGTTATGGGCGGGTAGCTCAGCGGTAGAGCGCTGGCCTTACAAGCCGGATGTCGCAGGTTCGAAACCTGTCCCGCCCACCGAAGCACCGCGCCGCACCATCGGGACGGTGCGGCGTGCCGAAGGGGGAATGTGCTGGGCGTCTGCCGTAGGAGAGAACCTGGCTGGCGCGTAGCGCGGAGGGTCGTGATGATGGATATCGAGCAATGGAATTTGCTGGGGCGGGCCAAGAACGAGCGGGTGTGTGCCGCGTTCGAGGACATCATCGAGCGCGACGGCGAAAGCGACGAGGACTTCGGGGAGGACGAGCGGCCCGAGGAGCTGGCGGACGCCGTGCTGGCGGAGGTGGTCGCGTTGAACGCCGCGGGCAAGTGGCGGGAGGCGCACGATCGGTTCGACGTCGCGCACGGACCGTTCGTCCCGCACATGGAAAAGACCGAGCAAGGCCTCACGGCGGTCGTGATGCTCGGTCCCGATTCGATGCTCGTGCGCCGCGGTGACTTTCGCGACGACGGTCCCGTGCTTCACATCGGCGGCGACTCGATCACGACGCTCGATGGCGTGGCGGGGTTCGCGATCGGTCGCGATCGCCGGTGCCTGGCGCTCGCGACTCCGGAAGGGATCGTCATTTCGGAAGGATTCCGGGGTCCGAGAGCGGCGGCGATACCGTGGCCGGAAGTCGGGGTGATTCGTCCGGCGAGCTTCGGCATCTCGGACGATGGAAAGTCGTTGGTGATCGCCAACGACGAGGCGGGCATCTGGCTGGCGCGCGCCGGCAAATGGACGAAGCTCGTGCCACGCGAAGGGGTGGGCGACGAGGACGAGCCCGACGTCGTCAATGCCGCGATTTCACCGGACGGGCGCTACCTTGCTTACGGTTGGCAGGACGCACCTGGGCACTACGTCGAGGACATCTCGGGGGCGGGAGTCGAGCGCGTCGGCGTCATCGGCACGGTGAGCGACTATCCGTACCTCGTCCACTTCACGGACGACTCGAAGCGGGTGCTGTCGAACACGCGGCACATCTACGAGGGTGTGACCGTGTGCGCGACGATCGATAGCCTGCGCGGCATCGAAGCGTACGGTGACCTGCCGGACGAGACGCCGCACATCGACGAATACCTGCGCGCGTACGGTCTGTGCATCTTGCCCGGGGCGCTGCTCGGCCAGGAGGATGGCGTCGCCTGGATCGGCGGCGCGGGCTGGTCTCACGCGGCTCCGCTCGGTGGCGGCAAGCCCGCGTTCACCCAGCTGCTCGGTTCGAGCTTGCACGCCTTCGACTATGACCCGGTGTCCCGGCGCGTCGCGATCGCCAGTGCGTCGAGCATGCTGCACGTGCTCGAGCCGGCGCGTGCCGCCACGCCGGGACGCGCTCGCGGATACCGGCCGCGTCACGAGGTCTATCGCTGGATCTTCTGGGATACTCTGGAGGCGCCGATCCGCTGGTGATGTAGACTCGCTCGGCATGCCGGCTCGAGCCGACGCCACTGAACTCGCGGAGCGCGTCCGGCGCAAAGACGTGCACCCGAGCGAGCTCGTCGAGGTTGCGATCGCGGCGATCGAGCGCGTGAACCCGAGGCTGAACGCGGTCATCCACCGCATGTACGAGAAGGCGCGCGCCGCGGCGAAGGGCGAGCTGCCGCAAGGGCCGTTCCGGGGCGTGCCGTTCGTGGTGAAGGACTTCGACGGTTGGCTCGCGGGGGAGCCGTACACACAGTCGTGCCGGATGTCGCAGCACTTCGTGCCGGCGGAGGACGCCGAGATCATCCTTCGCATCAAGCGGAGCGGCGTCGTGATCATGGGCAAGACGAACGCGCCGGAGCTCGGTCTCTTCGGGATCACCGAGCCGAAGCTACACGGGCCCACGCGCAATCCGTGGAACCTCGAGCACACACCCGGTGGCTCGAGCGGCGGCACCGCGGCGATCGTGGCGTCGCGCGCGGTGCCGATGGGGCACGGCGGCGACGGTGGCGGGTCGATCCGCATCCCGGCGTCCGCGTGCGGGCTGTTCGGTCTCAAGCCGTCGCGCGGGCGCAATCCGATGGGGCCGGCGCTCGGCGAGGCGTGGGGCGGCTACGTGCAGCCCGGCGTGATCACGCTCAGCGTGCGCGACTGTGCGGCGATGCTCGACTGGACCCAGGGGCCGGATGTCGGAGCGCCGTACGCGACGCCGCCGCGCGAACGGCCGTATCTCGAGGAGATCCGCCGAGCGCCGCGCAAGCTGCGCATCGCTTTTTCGACGAACGCGCAGCTCGGCCGCAAGACGCACCCCGACGTGCAAGCGGCCGTGAAAGACGTCGCCGCGCTGTGCGCGAGCCTCGGCCACGAGCTCGAGGAAGTCCCGCTGCCGATCGATCGGGACGCGCTGATCGAGGCGTACTTCGCGCAGATGACGGTGGGCGCCGCGATCGGCATCGAATACACGGCGGCGTGGGTCGGGCGGGCCGCGACACCTGCGGACTTCGAGCCCGAAACGTGGCTGCTCGGCACTATCGGCCGCAAGCTGACGGCGCTCGAGCTGCAGCGGTCGCGCGACACGTGTCAGACCGCGGGCCGGAAGCTCGGTCGATTCTTCCAGAAGTACGACGTGTTTTTGGACGGCACGCTCGCGTTCCCGCCCATCAAGATCGGGCAGCTCGCGCTCAAGCCTGCCGAGCGCGCATTGCTGGCCGCACTGCGCGTGGCATCGCCGCCCAAGCTGCTGCTCGACAAGGTGCTCGCCGAGTTCGGCCCCAAGGCACTGGCGTTCACGCCGAACACGCAGGTCGCGAACCAGACCGGGCTGCCGGCGATGAGCGTGCCGCTTTGCTGGAACGCCGCGGGGCTGCCGATCGGAACCCAGTTCACCGCGCCGCTCGGCGACGAGGCGACGCTGTTTCAGCTCGCGGCGCAGCTCGAGGCGGCGCGACCGTGGGCCGGCAGGGTTCCGCCGGTGACGGCCCATCCGGAGTGAAAAGCGATATGGAGGACGGGCAAGCTGGGCAGCGCCGCGCGGCACTCCACACCCGCGCCGATGCCTGGCGAACCGCGGCAGTCATGACGTGCCTGTTGCCGCCGATCGGGCTCGTCTGCGGAGCTTTAGCGCTGATCGCGCTCCGCAGCATCGCGGCCAAAATCGATCGCGGCAGGGAGACCGACGCGCAGCGCGCGCTGCGGCTGGGTCGCGGCCTGGTGCTGGCGGGCACGGCTTTCGGAGCGCTGTTTGCGCTAGTGGCCGCGACGCGGATGATTCTGTTCTCGTTCCGGATCACGAGCCTCCAGCCATGATCGCCCCGATCCGCCCTCGAGCCGCGACGGTGCTGTCGGTGATCTGGCTTTACCTGGGGCCTTCGTCGGCGCTCGGCGGTATCGCGGGGCTGGCAGGTGGCGCGGCGGTCTTGTCGCTGTTGCCCGATCCGGGGAACGTCGAGGCGCCGTTTTTCGGGCTGCCGGCTTGTTTCCTCGGTGCGACCGTGAGCGGCGTGCTTGGGACGGCAGGCGCGTGGAAGCTGCTCGCGCTGACTCACCGGGGTCGAGCGCTGCTCGAGCTGGCCAACTGGATCGCAGTCGGCACGATCGCGCTTTTTACGCTGATCTTCGTGCTGGGCGTTGCCACCACGATCGAACCTTTCGGACACAGAGTCGTTCGCTGGGAGGGCATGGATCTCGCGCTCCGCGCCATCGCAATCGCAGCCGTCCACGCGGTGCCGTTCTTGGTCATGGCGCGCAAGCTTCGAGCGCCGGTCGTTCGTTTTGCCGTTCGCGACGCCGAGGCTCGCCGCGAGCGCGCGCTCACTTCGGAATCCTGACCAGGTCGTGCCGGCTGGTCGCGTCCGGGGGGCTCAGCATCGCGAAGTAGCGCTCCTGGTCGAAGGTCAGACCGCGCATCAGGAACGCTCCCGTCGAAAACGTGGTCACGGGCCCGCCCGCGATCGGCATGCGGTGAAACTCGGTGGCGCCGTACTTGAAGTAGACGACGTCGGTGCCGTCCACGGCGATCTTCCAGGCGTCGAGCGGCCCCGGGATCGCGGTCGGCGTGACCTCGACGTTGGTGTTTTTCGGCACCTTGTAGAGCTCGCCATTGCTGGCGAAGTAAAGCGAGGTCGCGTCCACGTGCATCATGTCCGGCCCGACGATGCGCGTGGCCAGCACCGTGGTCTGCTTCGACGCGCGGTCGTATCGCAGGAGTCGGTACGAGCCCGAGCCGAGCCCCGGATTGTCGGTGCCGTAGAGAAACGAAGCGTCGACGGCTCGCACGTAGAGGCCGTTCGGGTTCGATTCGTCGGTGGCGCGAAACCTGTCCATGTCGATGCGGACCAGCCGCCGCATGTCGTGCTCGTACACGTTGACCCAGAACACGTTGGCGAAGGTGTCGAGGAAAAACGGGTACGCGGTGGCGTTCAGCGTCGTGGGCACGGTCCACAACGTCTCGCAGGAGCTGCCGGGGCCGAAGCCCATCGGCACGCGCGAGATGTTGTTGAAGTACAGGTAGCCGCCGGAAATCTGGGGATTCGACCAGCGGACCACGCAGCCTGTCACGGTGAAGCTCTGGAAGTTCGAGCCGTCGACGTTCAAGGTCGCGATTGGATCGTTGGCATCGCTGCCCATCTGCCAGATCACGCGCTGACCGTCGGCGAAGAACAGCCGGTTCTGATCCCAGGTCGCGCCCTGGCGCAGGAGCCAGCACATGTTGCAGCGCGGAGCCGCGCCGTCGCCGCCCGCGTCGCTGCTCGCGCCGGTGCCGCCGCTTCCCGAAGTTCCGCCCGAACCCGCGCCACCGGCGTCCGGAGCGCCGTTGCCTTCCGTGCCTCCGGACGATGCTCCGCCGGTCCCCGCGCTGCCTCCGGAGGTGCCGCCGCTGCCCGTGCCGCCGCCGTCGATGGAGCTGCCGCCGTCCGGAGACGCGAGCGCGCTCGCACCGTCGTCGCTTCCGCAACCGTGTGCGACGAGCGCATAGAAAGCTATGAACCAGATTTTGGATCTCATGGCCGCGCTCCTCCGAGGCAGATCTGACTGGTGAGCCCTTTGCAGCCGCAGTGGCCCTCCATGGAGCAGCACTTGTAGCCGTCGTCGCACGGGGGACACGTCGTCGTGACGCACGCGCCGCAGGTTCCGCCGGGGCACAGCCGCGAGCCGCAGTCGGTGGCGTCTTCGCAGGTGCGGCCGGTCGGGCAACGGCGGCAGTAACCTCCGCAGTCGACGGCCGTTTCGCTGCCGTTCTGAACGCCGTCACGGCACGTGTCGGCGCACACGCCGGCCACGCACGACTGGCTCTGGCAATCGGCGTTGCCCGCGCAGCGTTCCCCGGTGGGGCAGGGGCCGCAGGTGCCGCCGCAGTCGGTGCCGGTTTCCGTGCCGTTCTTCACCGCGTCGAAGCAGCCGGACGCCACGCTGTAGAGCTCGCAGACATAAGGCAGCCGAACTCCACATTCCCAGTCGTTCCAGCTCGTGCCGCCGCGCACGCAGCGTTGCTCGTGGTTCTGGCCGCCGTCGTTCGGCTGTCCGGTGCTCCACGACGTGAAACTCCCGCCCTCGGCGGCGCCATCGGCACCGCCGCGCCAGAAGACGTCCCCGCCGATCCAGCGCCAGACGCCGTCGTTGTCGCGATCGAAGCCGCCGATCCAGCCGAGTGAGTTGACGCCGAGGCGGCCGGCTTCGGTCGCCACCAGTTGCAGCTCGGCCGCGCTGTCGGGGCGAAAGAGGTGCATTCCCTTGGAGCGGCACGACGCTTCGGCGTCGTCGAA
>Ga0111538_10006695_pt1 | contig 15566 bp, 14 predicted proteins | sample SoiMethybrSBSTD1_FD_79669 | JGI IMG/M metagenome (GOLD analysis project Ga0111538, IMG submission 79669) | Bulk soil microbial communities from a Populus tree surrounding site in Tennessee, USA - Soil MetaG P. TD hybrid SBSTD1 (version 2)... | ecosystem: Environmental > Terrestrial > Soil >...
GCCGCGCGGGTCTCGCGCTCGGCCTCGCGCCGTTTGATCGTTTCGCGTTTGTCGAACGTCTTCTTGCCCTTGGCGAGCGCGATCGCAATCTTGACCCGGCCCTTTTTGAAGTACATCCGGATGGGAACGATCGTGAGACCTTTTTCGGTGGTCTTGCCGAGGAGCTTGTTGAGCTCGGCCCGATTCAGCAGCAGTTTGCGCTTGCGCACGGGGTCGTGGACCGCGTAGCCGCTGTGGCTGTACTGACCGAAGTGAGCGCCGTGCAGAAACGCTTCCGCACCTTCGAGACGGCAGTAGGCGTCACGAAGATTGACGCGGCCTTCGCGGGCGGACTTGACCTCCGTCCCGGTGAGCACGAGCCCGGCTTCGAACTGCTCGAGCAAGTGATAGTCGTGGCCGGCCTTGCGGTTGTCGGCGACGAGTTCTTCCGCGCGCTCCTTCGTGTCTTTCGCGGTCATCGCCGTGCCACGCGATCGAGGTAAGGGTAGCTCGCGTCTCGTTCGTGGATCCGCGTCGGCGCGCCGAGCGGCCAGTCGATAGCGAACGCCGGATCATCCCATCGCGCTCCCCGCTGGTGCGGAGGCGAGTAGGGCGCCGACACGAAATAGAACACCTCGGCATCGTCGGTGAGCGTCTGGTATCCGTGCGCGCAGCCAGGAGGCAAATACATGATCGTCCGGTTCGCCGCGCTCAATTCGCAGCCCACCCAGCGCAGGTAGGTCGGGGAATCCGATCGGAGGTCGACGGCCACATCGAAGATCGCGCCCTGCGTGACGCGTACGACTTTGGCTTCCTCGAAGGGGGCGGCCTGGTAGTGCAGACCCCTGATGCTGCCGCGGACGCGTGTCAATGCCGAACTGGCCTGGGCAATCCGGGTCTCGAGTCCGCGTGCCGCGAATTCCTCCGGCTTCCACGCGATCGCAAACACTCCGCGATCATCCTCGAAAACGTCGGGCCGGACGATGAAGACGCCGGCGAGTTCTGTTGACGTGAATTCCATGTAACGGCCGGCTGTGAGATCTTAGTGCTTCTTGATGGTACGTATATCTATCTATCGACGATCTTGCGGCCAAAACACCCCAAGATGATCTATCCTCAAATCGGTGCGCTGGTCACGCTTTTCGATCGTGTCCGACCAAAGACCCCTTTGGCGAGTCAGCACGACATCCCTGAATACCGTGGTTGAGCCTTCGCTCGACGTCGGCTCGGCTGCGCAGCGCCGGGTCCAACGGGCGGCCAGGAACGCGGTGCTGGCGCTCTGCGACGCAGCCATGCTGGTGCTATCGGCGTTCATCGCCTACCTGACATGGGCGGCGCCGGAGCGGCAACAATCGCCAGCGTTGTACCTCGACCTGATGCCCCTCGTCGTCCTGTTCGTGGCCGGTTATGCTCGAGCCGGTCTCTATCCGAGTCTCGGGCTCGGCCCCGTCGAAACGCTCCGACGTGTCTCCTTCGTGACGATTTTTGGCTTCCTTGTCCTGGCGTCGTTCTCCTTCGCGCTGCAACTGCCGCATCTGTATTCCCGAGTCACCTTTGGAATTGCATTTGTACTCAGCCTGTTCCTGGTTCCGCTGGGCCGAGTGGTCCTGTTCTACATCGCTCGAAAGTGGCACTGGTGGGCTGAGCCCGTGGTCATCATCGGGACCGGTCGGCGCGCAGCGCATGTGACGCGCGACATCAAGAAGGCAAGTCATCTGGGCTATCGACCCGCCGCGATTATTACAACCGGCACCACGGCGCCCGCGGGCCGGGAATTGGAAGGCGTGCCGATTGTCGGCGGCCTGGAGATCGTGCCGAGGCTCGCTGCCTGCGGCATTCGTGTCGCCTTTCTGGAGGTCGATCAACCGCACACCCGGCGGATCCTGGACGGGCTCCAGCAGAGCTTCCGGCGCGTGATCCTCCTTCACGAATTCGATGATCTGCCGGTGGAGGGTGTGCAGGTACGCAACCTCGGCAATCTGGTCGGCATCGAGTACACCAACAACCTCCTGCGCCCCGTCAACCAGACCGCAAAGCGTGCGCTCGATCTGGTCATCGGAACCGCAGCGTTCATAGTCCTGCTGCCGCTCACCGTGGCCGCCGGACTTATGGTCCTGCTGATCGACGGCGCTCCGATTTTTTTCTGGCAGCGCCGGACGGGCCTCGCCGGCCGCATCGTGCACGTGCCGAAGATCCGCACCATGCGGCGTAACGCGGAGGATCAGTTGACCGAAGTTCTGGACTCGAACCCTGCCGCTCGCGATGAGTGGGAGAGTCGTTACAAGCTCCGGCAGGATCCGAGGCTGATTCCCGGCATTGGCCGTCTCTTTCGCCGCTTCAGCATCGACGAACTTCCTCAACTCTGGTCCGTCATCGTTGGCGACATGAGCCTGGTCGGGCCCCGTCCGTTTCCCGGCTACCACCTCGAGAAATTCACACCTGGGTTTCAAGAGCTTCGGCAACGTGTGCGACCGGGCATTACGGGCCTCTGGCAGGTCACGGTGCGCAGTGATGGTGGGATCGAGGAGCAGGAAGGGTTCGACACTTACTACATTCGCAATTGGTCGGTCTGGTTCGATCTTTACGTGCTCAGCAGAACGATCGTCGCCGTGGCGAGCGGTCGTGGCGCTTCTTAGTCCGTCCCCAATCTTGCGACCGGACGTTTTTGGGAGAGACCTCTGACTCGAATTTCAGGTCTCCTCGAAGTCTTCCGCCTGTCGCCGTTCGACAGTTCCACTCCTGAAGGACGGGCGCGAGAGCGGCATCGCCGGGTCGCACTTACCGCTGCGCTGTCGGCCGTCTCCAAGGGCGCCGCCATCGCGACAGGCCTGATTGCGGTTCCGTTGACCATCACGTACCTCGGCGTTGAGCGGTACGGCCTCTGGATGACTGTCAGTTCGCTGATCACGATGTTCGCCTTTGCGGATCTTGGCATCGGCAACGGCCTGGTCTCCGAGGTCGCCAGCGCGCACGGACTGGGCGACACGCGCCGGGCCGCCGAGGCCGTTTCGAGCGCCTTTTTTGTCCTGGCCCTCGTCACTGCGGTAGGAACTCCAGTATTCGCCGTCCTGTACTTTCAGATCGACTGGCCCCGTGTGTTCAATGTCCATTCGGCGACAGCCGTGCACGAGGCCGGTCCGGCGGTCGCTGTATTCGTCTACTGCTTTCTCATCAGTGTGCCGCTGGGGATCGTTCAGCGGGTACAGATGGGTTGCCAGGAGGGTTACATCAGCGGTCTGTGGTCGACCCTCGGCCAGCTGGGTTCCTTGATCGCGGTCATCGCGGTGATTCGATACGAAGGCGGCCTTCCCGCGCTGATCCTCGCGATGACTGGCGTGCCGATCCTGGTCACCGCCGCCAGTGCGGTGCTGCTCTTCGTACGTCAGCATCCGGATCTGCGGCCCAGGTGGGGACTCGTGTCATCCCTTACCGCCGGCCGGATCATCAGGACCGGCTGGTGGTTCTTCGTGATCCAGGTTGTCGCAGCGTTCCACTATTCAGCCGACTCCCTGATCATTGCGCACCTGCTCGGGCCTGATGAAGTGAGCAGATACTCCGTCGGCATGCGACTGGCCGTGGCCATGCCCACCATTGTCGGCATGTGGCTCGTCCCGCTCTGGCCGGCGGTGGCCGAGGCCGCTGCGCGAAGAGATTGGCACTGGATCCGCCGTACATTCAAGCGGACGTTCATTGGATCGGTCGGCGTCGTCGCGATCGGCGCGGTCTGTCTTGCGAGCCTCGGGGATTCGATCATCTCAGTCTGGATCGGTCCTGGCATCGTGCTTGGAGCAGGACTGCTCAGTGGATTCGGCCTCTTCATGATGGCGACTGCGATGTCAGGTCCCGTCGCGATGTTCATGAACGGCCTGGGGATCATCAGAGTGCAGGTGATCACGAGCATTCTCATGGCGCTCGTGTCGCTCTGGGCGCGGATCCATTTCGCTCCCATCTACGGGCTTACCGGCGTCATCGTCAGCAACGCGCTGTCGCAGATCCTGCTGGTCTCACTGCCGTCATGGTGGATACTGTGGCGTGTCATGCACGCAGACGAAGTCAGGACCGCGCGATGAAAGCCGTGATTCTTGCCGGGGGCCTGGGAACGCGGCTGAAGCCCTTTACTGAAATCATTCCGAAGCCTCTTCTGCCGGTCGGCGAGAGCTCTGTTCTGGAAATCCAGATCATGAGCCTCGCGAAGCACGGCGTGACGGAGGTGTTCGTCGCCACGAACTACATGGCGGAGTACGTTCAGGCTTTCCTGGGAGACGGCCGCAAGTACGGGGTTCGCCTGGTATTCAGCAGGGAAGAGCAACCGCTTGGCACATGCGGCCCGGTGACCCTGCTCGAGAAGGAGTTCGACTCTCCGTTCATCCTCATCAACGGCGATGTCCTCACGACCCTGGATTTTCGGAAGGCCTACGACACCGCCGTTTCACATCCGGCGCCGCTCGTCGTCATCACAAAGGAAATTCGCACGCCATTCAGTTTCGGGACTGTTGTGTCCGAAGGGGATCGAATACTCGACGTGATGGAGAAGCCGGACTTCCGATACGAAGTGCTGGCCGGTATCTATATCCTGAAGCCCCAAATCCTGAAGGACATTCCGAAGAACACCTATTACGGTATCGATTCGCTCATCAAGGACACCCTGGCCAGGAAGCAACCGGTCGGCCGGTACCTGATGGAGGAATACTGGCTCGACATTGGCCAGGTGGACGATTACAAACAGGCCGGCGAAGCCTACAAGACGCACTTCGGACACTTGAAGTCTGCTGACCGACCATGACTCCGGATTCGGATTGTGTCTGAGACGGCCACGGAATATGGCGGCTCGCGGGTAATCGTCCTCGGCGGGGCAGGCTTTCTCGGGAGCCACATCGCCCGCCGGGTTGCGGCATCGGGCGGGCGCGTGACGATCATCGACGCGATGCTGGCTTACAGCGGCGCTAATCGCGCAAATCTCCACGGAGTGTCCGAGACGGCTGAATTGGAGGTCATCGAGGCGGACGTGGCGACGATGAGCGACTTCGACCGCAGGCTCGCCGCCGCCGATGTCGTGATTGATGCGATGGGCACGACTGGCCACCAATGGGCCCATCTCCATCCGCACCTTGATCTCGCCGCCAATGTCACCAGTCATCTGACGGTGCTTCGCGCGCTCGCAGCTGCTCGTTCGAAACCGCACCTCGTCCACCTCAGTACTCGCGCCGTGTACGGTCGTGCGCAGGCAAAGGTCATCGACGAAGCGCATCCACGGCAGCCGATCGACATTCAGGGCAGTCACAAGTTGCTGGCGGAGCGCCACCTTGAATTGCTTGCCGATCGAGATGGCCTGACCTTCACCGTCCTGCGAATCGGCAACTGCTATGGACCGGGCCAGCGTGTTTCGGGAGACGACGTCGGCCTGATTGGCGGATTTTTTCGTGACATCATGCTCGGGCGTACTGCGGTTGTGTATGGCGGAAGCGCCCGCCGTCGGGATTTCCTGTTCGCCGACGATCTGGCCGACGCCGTGCTCGCGGCCGGCGTGCAGAGCAGGGGAGGACCTCGCGTGTTCAACATCGGAGGCGCCAGCGAACGGTTGATGGAGGTGGCCGAGCAGACGGTCGCCACGGCACGACGCGGGGCCGTGTCGCTCGCACCCTTCCCCGACGACGTTGGCCGAATGGACCCGGGCGACTTTGTGCTGGACTGCTCGCTGGCGCAGCAGGTGTTGCGCTGGTCGCCAAAGACGTCCCTCGCCGCGGGCGTCGAAGAAACGGTCGACTACTATTCCACCCACGCGCAGAACTATGGGCTCGGCGACTAATCCTCCCCTCTATCGCGCGGATCTCTCCGCCCAGGCATCCGCGTTTCACGGCGAGCTGATGGCAGCCGTCGAGCGTGTCCTTGCGTCCGGCCGGTACGTGCTCGGTCCGGAAGGCGAACTGTTCGAGATCGAGTTTGCCCGCTATCTTGGTGCAGGCCACGCCGTAGGCGTTGGGTCGGGCACCGATGCTCTGATTCTCGCTCTGGAATCCGCGGGTGTCGGCGTCGGGGACGAGGTGATCACGACGCCATTTACCGCGATTCCGACGGCCTCCGCCATAGTCCGCGTCGGTGCGGTCCCGCGTTTTGTCGATATCGATCCTGCCACTCTGCTGATGAGGGTCGACTCAATCGAAGCCGCAATCGGACCTCGTACCAAAGCGATCATGCCGGTGCATCTGTTCGGCTCCGTGGTGCCGATGGATGCAGTCCTTGAAATCACCCGGCGGCGCGGCGTTCCGGTGGTCGAGGACGCGGCACAGGCGCACGGCAGTTCGTATCGGGGAAGGCAGGCGGGCACGTTCGGCGACCTCGGGTGTTTTTCCTTTTACCCCACGAAGAATCTGGGCGCATACGGCGACGGTGGAATGATCGTCACGGATGATCCCCAGCGGGCCGCCGATTTGCGGCGTCGCCGCAACTACGGGAAGACTCACCCGGACTTCGCGGTCTCCGACGGCGTGAACACGCGGTTGGACGACCTGCAAGCCGCGATGCTCCGCGTGAAACTGCCGCATCTCGATGCGATGAACGCTCGACGAGCCGCTGCCGTCGCCCGCTATCGCGAAGCCCTGTCTGAGGTCCCCCTCGTCTTTCTTGACGTTCCTGACGAGTGCGTCTCGAACAATCACGTCCTGACGGTGCGCGTCCTCCAGCGCCGCGACGAGCTGCGTGATCATCTGGATTCGTGCGGCATACAGAGCACGGTGTTTTATCCGGTTCCGCTGTACGAACAGGAGGCGTTCCGCAGGTTTCGAAGCCCCGGCGAAAACCCGTGCCCGGAAGCCGCGAGAGCTTGCCTTGACGTGTTGACCTTGCCGCTGTTCCCGGAGATGTCGTTCGACGATGTCGATCGGACAGTCGGGGCCATCCAGGACTTTTTCCGGGCGGGACGGTCGAAATGATCGAACGAGTGAAGATAGGGGCGAATCCGAAAATCTGGTTCCCCGACCTCGTCAACATCTTCGACTGCACCATTGGCGATGACGTCATCATCGGCCCCTTCGTCGAGATTACCCGCAACGTCGTCATCGGCAACAACTGCTCCATTGAGAGCCATGCCTTTCTCTGCGATTCGGTCGTGCTCGAAGACGATGTGTTCGTCTCGCACGGCGCCATGTTCGTCAACGATCTCTTCCCGCGGTCCAAGGTGCACGTCCAGTACATTCCGACGCTCGTCAGACGGGGCGCGAGCATCGGCACCAACGCCACGATCGTCGCCGGTGTCACCATCGGCGAGTACGCCGTCGTCGGCGCGGGCGCGGTGGTCACGCGGGATGTGCCGAGTTTCTCGATTTGGGCCGGCAATCCGGCTCGGGAGTTGAAGCGCTTCGAGTCGGCCGACGAGATCGAAGCCTACATGCGCGCGAAGCAGCCATTGGCCCGCCCGGCGGGTGCCTGACGCCACCGGCTGCCGGCGAGCCGGTTTATGTATTTCGATCCGCATCTGATTCGCCTCACAGCCATCGCGTCCAGGTTGCGGCGTCGTGCCGCCAGGCGGGAGCCCGTCCAGGGCCCGCTCCTTATTGAGGGGATAGATCGGTTCTGTCGTCCGGCCGCCGCGAAGCGCAGGGCGCTCCTGTCCCTGAGTCCGTCGGCATGGCTGCGGGCTGCCGCGCAGTACCCGGACGTACGCGTCTTCAACATCGACGGCCTGACGATCGAAGTGGTGCGAGCGCTCAACACCCTGGGGTACGTCGTTGACATCGCGGACTGCACGGTGCCGGGGTTCGAACCGTCGCGCGCGTACGACTTCTACCTGGGGCATGGCGGGCACGGTCGCAGCATCCTGGATCGCCTGCCCGCCTCTACGTTTGTGCTGCACTATGCATCCGGGGCGTACTGGTCGGCATTCAACCGGATGTCACAGGACCGCTACGACGAGTTCTATCGGCGAACAGGTCAGGAACGCCGGCAGGGATTCGTCCGCTCACTCGAAGGCACCGAAGAAGGCGAGGAGTACCTGGCGCGTCGTGCAGATTCGACGTTCGTCTGCGGACCACGAACCGCCGCGACGTTTCAGGGCATCGCCAAGCGAGTGTATGTGCTGTACCTGGGGGCCTATATCGAAGAAAGTCTCAAGCCGCAGGCGCGTGATTTTGACGAGGGCCGGCGGCACTTCGTCTACGTCGCCGGGACCAGCGGAAACATCCAGAAGGGCATGGACCTCCTGCTCGAGGTGTTTGCGGCGATGCCGGCAGTCCACCTTCATGTTCACTGCAGGGTGGAGGCGGAGATCCTGCGGGCCTACGGACGCGAGCTGGCGAGCCCGAACATCCACTACACCTATCTCTACGAGTGGGGCCCGTTCAGGCGCCGCTTGCGCGAGCTGATCGGTCGGGCCAATTTCACACTCTCAGCGCCGATTGACACGGGGTGCGGTACGGCCTTCCTCGGTAGCATGGGGCTGGGGCTCGTTCCGGTTGGCTACGCAGACATCGAAGCAGGGCCGAGCGAGAGCGTACTGGCCGTTTCGGCGTCAATCGATGCGCTGAGGGAGGCCGTGCGATGTGCGAGCACGCAGTCCGTCGAGTGGTGCCGCGAAGCGTCGCGGCTGACGCTCGCGCGGTATCATCGCCTTCATGCGCCGCCGGTGTTCGGTGAGAATTTCAAGAAGATGCTGATCGAACTGGGACGATAGGTGGCGTGATCTTCGATCTGGACACGTTCATCCGCGAGCGGGTTACCCGACGGGAGCGCAGCCTCCTCGACGCTGACTTTGCGCGCCACGATGCCGATCTCCACGCGAGAATCGACGGCAAGCGCGTGCTGGTCATCGGCGGCGCCGGGTCGATCGGATCGCACTACATCAAGGCGCTGCTGCGATTCAGGATCGCCTCGCTCTGCGTAGTCGACATCAGCGAGAACGGGCTCACTGAGCTGGTCCGCGACGTCAGGAGCGCCGGCGGCGACGGGATCCCGAAAGAGTTCACGACCTATCCGGTCAATTTCGCTGACCCCGTGTTCAGAAAGATCTTCAACGCACGCGGGCCATTCGATATCGTCGCCAACTTCGCGGCGCACAAGCACGTCCGGAGCGAGAAGGACGTGTTTTCCATTCAAGCGATGGTTGAAAACAACCTCCTGCGTGCGCGAGACCTCCTCGAGCTTCTGTCGCATCGGCCGCCCGAGCACCTGTTCTGCGTCTCGACCGACAAGGCGGCGAATCCCGTGAACGTCATGGGCGCCACAAAGCGGTTGATGGAGGAATTGGTCCTCGCATATGCGGGCCGGTTGCCGGTGAAGACCGCACGGTTTGCCAACGTGGCGTTCTCGAGCGGCAGCCTGCTGGCGGGGTTTCTGGAGCGACTGAACAAACGCCAGCCTTGGGCGTGCCCGCTCGGAATCAAGAGGTTCTTCGTATCACCGACAGAATCGGGAGAGCTGTGCCTCCTGGCGTCTGTCATGGGACCGGCAGGGGGCATTGTGTTCCCAAAGCTGGATGCGGAGCGGGACCTGATCCCCTTCGATCAGGTGGCGCTGGACCTTCTGCACGCGCTGAACATGGAAGCGGATGCGTGTCGGAGCGACGACGAAGCCAGACGCAAGATGGCGGTGGTGAAACGTCAGGTTGTGGCGGGCCGGGAGGAAGGTGGCGCCGGACGCGCAGGGAAGATCAGCTGGCCGGTGCACTTCTTCGAATCAGACACGAGTGGCGAGAAGGCGTACGAGGAGTTCTACACTCCAGAGGAGGAACTGGACCTTGAGACGTTCGAGAACCTTGGAGTCGTGAAGCGCGCGAGGACGCAGGAGGTTGCGGAGATTGATCGGATCTTCGATGCGTTACGGTCGCTGTTTGAGTCGGAGGACTTGACGAAGGCCCGGGTGGTCGAGGCGCTGACGGAATATCTGCCGACCTTCGCGCACCTCGAGACCGGCAAGAACCTCGATCAGAAGATGTGAGGCCCACGCCCTTGATGCAGCGCGTGTTCAATCTTGTCATCGCTGCCCACGTACTGGCATACACCAGCTTTTTCTCGATCATCCTCGTGATTGTCGGTGGGCGAAAGGTATACGCCATCGATGTGGTGTTCGCTTTCCTCGTCATTGGCGTGCTGGTCGCGCTGACTTCGTCAAAACCCTCTGACGTCTGGGGTCGCCAGCACTCCACAAAGGTCATCGCCCTCCTCACCGGATGGGGGCTCTTTGAATTGGCTCGAGGGATTCCCAGTTTCGGCCTCTCCGCGTTTGGGGAGTCGCGATTGCTCGTGCTTCCGGCGTTGTTCTTTTTCTTCGTCGTGGCGACGTACCGGCAGCGGAGTGATCTGAAGAAGTTCATCGCGTTCGCGGGCCTCGTGGTTTGCCTGATGCCGCTGGTCCGGGGCGCCTTGTTCTATCTTCTCGGCGGGCGAGCGGCGTTTATCGACCAGTTCTCCGGCTCCAGCATTCTGAGTGCACAGGCATCGTTCAGGTTCATCCAGGCTGGCGAAGCCGCACTTGTCTCGTCGGTCGCCGTAGGGCTGCTCATGTTCGCGGCACAAGAGGACGCGCGAAGGCGTCGGCACGGGCTCATGCTCCTGGCTACGTCGCTCCTTATCGTGATTGCGATCGTTCAGGTTCGCGCTGCGTGGGTGAGTGCCGCTGTCGGTATGGTTCTGGGCTCGATTCTCGTACGTCGATTCTTCAGGTACGCGGCGGTCAGCGTGGCGGTCGCTGTCGCCGCCCTCGCAATTGCGGGACCGGTCGGGTCGAGGCTCGGAACCAGCACAGGCGCAGAGGACAAGAACCACCCGGGTGCCATCACGCAGGGTGCGCGTCCTCCGGCCGGCGTCACGCAGAGAGGACGTGGTCCGGACGCCGCCACACGGCCTGGTTTCCAGGACAGCATCACCTACAGTGCGGCATTCATCAGGGACCCGGCCGCGGACGTCACCGCCGCATGGCGTCTGGTGCTCTGGCGGCAGGCGCTTGCGGCTGCCCGCGAACATCCCGTGATTGGCCAGGGACTAGGGGGCTACTGGGTGAACGTTGGGCCGAACGGTGCGCCGGTCAACCAGATGCCCCACAACGGTTATCTTGCTGTGCTGGTGAAACTCGGGGGCGTCGGCCTTGCGCTGTTCCTGATGGGCGCCACTCTCTGGAGCATGGAGCTCGTGCGCTTCATCAGACATGAGCCGGACCCGTATTATCGCCTCCTCGGGAAGACCGTCGCGGTGACGGTGGTCATGTCGGCGACCTTCGCATTCTTCTACGACTTCACGGTAGCGTTTTGGGTCTTGCTGGGCGTCGGAACGGTACTCGTTCGCGGTCAGTCGTCCGCCGGGCCCGTTTGAAGCTGCCCATGCCCTGCAAAATCTGCTCTTCCGAAGCAACGCCCTTCGCAACTGCCCAGGTTTTGAGCAGGTACGCCGTCCAGTACTTTCGCTGCGTTCACTGCGGGGCTGTGCAGACCGAGCCGCCGTTCTGGCATGAGGCGGCCTATTCCTCGGCGATCACCGGCAGCGACCTTGGGTTGGTGAGCCGGAACGTCATGCTGGCCAAGACGTCGCGCGTGATCATCAAGTCGTTCTTCCGCCGGGACGAGTCCTTTGTGGATTATGGCGGCGGCTACGGGCTGTTCGTGCGGTTGATGAGGGACCACGGATTCAATTTCTTCCGGTACGACAGGTATTGCGAGAATCTTTTTGCCAGGGGATTCGACGCGGAGTTGACGCCCACGGCCCGCTACGAACTGGTCACGGCGTTTGAAGTGTTCGAACACCTCGTGGATCCCCTGGTCACGATTGAGGAGATGCTGTCGCTCTCGGACAACATCCTGTTCAGCACACTGCTCATTCCGGAGCACAGTCCAAAGCCGGGTGAGTGGTGGTACTACGGCCTGGAGCACGGCCAGCACGTACTGCTGTACACGGCGAAGGCACTCGCGATCATTGCGAGGCGGCATGGCCTGCATCTCCATTCAAAAAACAACGAGCTTCATCTGTTGACACGGAAGAAGATCTCGCCAGCGCTGTTCAAGATCGTGGCGAGTCGCAGACTCGGAGGGTGGCTCGATCACGTGGGCCCCCGGCGTTCGCTCCTGGAAGCCGACTACGCGAAGGTCGTTGGTGCGAAGGGCGGGTCGGCGGGAATGCTGAAGTGAACGTCTTTGTCGATGGCATCATCTTCGCGCGCCAGCGCCATGGCGGCGTGTCGACGGTCTGGCGCGAGTATTTGAAGCGGCTGCCCGACCATGGCGTTCACGTCCAGTTGTTGCTGCCGCGCCGGCACGGGAATGCCGTCCTCTCGACGATGCTGGAAGACCGACAACGGTATCGGGTGATCCCCGACCACTTCAGCTGGCCGCGGCGGCTCTTTGAAAGGACATCCGTCCGTAGCACGTTGGTGAGACGCCACCTGGACGCCTCGGTCCAGGTCTTTCAATCCACGTACTTCTCGACGATCTACGGGACGCCGATCCCGAAAGTCGTGACGCTGTACGACATGATTCTCGAGAGGCGAGAGACTGGTCCTTCGCAAAAATGGGCCGAGTGGGGGATCGCAATCAAGCGGGCCGCCTTGCACAACGCCGATCACATTGTGGCCATTTCCCATTCGACCAAGCGGGATTTGCTCGAGACCTATCCGGCCATTTCTGCCGACAAGGTCACGGTCATTCCTCTTGCTGCGGAGCTGCCGGAGAAAGAGAGCCATTTGTCCTTCGCGGACGTGATTCGAAAGTACGGGCTTGATCTCACGGCGGGCGCCTATCTCCTCTATGTGGGTGCCCGTCACGGATACAAAAACCACCAGCTCATCGTCGACCTGCTGCGCCAGAGGTCCCGATTCCGGGAGCTTCGCTGTCTCTGCGTGGGCGGCGAGAATCATGAGCAGGACCTCGCGGCGCTGCGCGCTCTGGGGCTGGACCGAAACGTGCTGTTCGTGGATTTCGTCGCCGACAACGAACTGTCTGTCCTGTACCGGAACGCCCTCGCGCTGGTTTATCCGTCCCGGTATGAAGGCTTTGGACTTCCGGTTCTCGAGGCCATGGCGGCGGGATGTCCCGTGGTGTGCTCCGACACGGCCTCGCTGCCTGAGGTCGGTGGAGACGCCGCCTTGTATTTCGATCCGGAGTCTGTTGAATCCCTCGAGGTGGCGCTGACTCGACTCCTGTCTGGTGCGCGTGACGAGATCGTTCAGCGGGGATTGCGGAACGTGAGCCGTTTCTCCTGGGATCGGTCCACGAAGGCGCTGGTTGATGTATACCGCGGGCTGACGGACGCGACGCCTCCATCATGACTTTCTCAATCGTCACGCCTAGCTTTCGGCAGCCGGAGTGGCTGCGACTCTGTTTGCGTTCAGTTGCCGATCAGATGACAAGCGCGGCTGGAGCCGGGGATCAATCCGGCGATGACGCGCCGGTGATTGTCGATCACGTCGTGCAAGACGCTTGTTCTGGGGAGGCTGTTCGCGGCGTCTGCGCCGAGTTTCCGAACGTACGGCTCTTCCAGGAGCACGATGGCGGCATGTATGACGCCGTGAACCGCGGCTGGCGACGCGGGACCGGTGACATCTGCGCGTACCTCAACTGTGACGAACAGTACCTTCCAGGAACCCTGACGGCCGTCGAGGCATATTTCCAACAACACCCGGACGTCGACCTGCTGTTTGGAGACGTGATCGTGGTGGACGCGACCGGACAATACATTTGCAGCCGCCGCGTCCTGACTCCTCTCAAGCACCATACGCAGGTCTGTCAGCTGAACACGTTTACGGCCGCGATGTTTTTTCGCCGCAGGCTTCTCGAAGACCCGACAGGATTCTTCGACACGAAGTGGAGGAATTACGGCGATGCGGTCTGGGTCCTGAAGATGATTGAACGTGGCGTCAAAATGGCCGTGCTTCGACAATACCTGTCAGTCTTCACCGACACCGGCGCGAATATGAACCTCAATGAAGAGGGTCGGCGGGAATTTGACAATCTGAGACTTGCGGCAGCCCCGTGGGTCAGAGCGTTGGCGCCGCTGTGGGTCGCTCACCATCGCGTGCGCCGGCTCGTTCATGGTTTGTACGAACGCAGCCCGCTGGAATACTGCATCTACACCTCAGCGGCGCCGAAGAAGCGTGCGTGCTTTGAGGTCGAGAAGTCGACGCCGATCTGGCGTGACCGGCTCGCGTGGACCCGGTAACGTGAGAATACTGATCGATGCCCACATGGTGGGGGAGGAGGAGACCGGTAACGAGACGTACATGGCCAACCTCCTTCGCGGGTTGGCGCTTGTCGTGGCTGAGGACGAAGTGTTCGTCGCCGCCGCCCATGCCGACCATGTTGAGCCGTTGATTGCCGTCAACCCGCGATTAAAAGTGGTTCCGGTTTCGGTCGGCCCATTCCGCCGGTTACTGCGGGAATTGCCCGCACTGGCTGCGCGGCTCGAATCGAACGCGCTCTACGTGACCTACGCGGGACCCATCAGATGTCGCTGCCCTCTGGTTGTGGCCGTGCATGACGTGTCCTACCGGCGCCACCCGGAATGGTTTTCCCTGCGGGATCGCATTGTGCTCGGTCTTGGCGTCGGTATCACGCTGCGCAGGGCCGCGGCGGTCGTCACGCTGTCGGAGTTTTCGAAGAATGAGATCGCGGCGCTCTATCCCATTCCGGCGGAACGTATCCACGTGACACCGCTGGCGTCTCCCTCGCAATTCCGTCCCGAAGAAAACGATGACTTCGAGGTTCTTGCCCGTTTGGGCGTTCGCAAACCGTACGTCCTGGCAGTCGGCAACCTGCAGCCGCGCAAGAACCTCGGGCGGTTGATCGACGCGTTCGGCCGGTTGGCTGCCCGCACTGCTTTTGTTCACGACCTCGTTCTCGTCGGCAAGGCCCAGTGGCAGGCGTCCGAACTCGGCTCGAGGATTGAGCGGCTGAAACTGGCGGATCGCGTGAAGGCCGTGGGTTATGTCAGCGGCCAGGACCTTCCGGCTCTCTACCGTGGCGCTGATCTGTTCGCCTACCCGACGCTGTACGAAGGTTTCGGACTGCCGGTCCTGGAGGCGATGGCTTCCGGCACGCCCGTCTTGACGTCGAACGTCTCGCCGATCGCCGAGCTGGCCGGTAACGCAGCGCGCCTGGTCGATCCGCTCTCCGTCGACGAGCTAGAGCGGGGAATCCTGGAGATGTGCGCCGAGCCTGGGCGGCGGTCGTTTTGGCGTGAGGCAGGTCTGGCGCTCAGCCGCAGGTTCAGCTGGGAACAGACGGCTCGTCAGACTCTTGCAATCATTCGGCGCGCGGCGGTTGCGCCCGGCGAATGACGGTGCGTGTCGGCCGATGAAAATTGCCTTTCTCGGCTCACGCGGCATTCCAGCCCGTTACAGCGGGTTCGAGACCTTCTACGAACAGCTGGCGGTGCGCCTCGCGCGACGCGGCCATCACATTACGGTCTATAACCGCTCGCACTTCATCAAGGACGTACGAGGTACCTACCAGGGCACCAAGCTGATTTCGCTGCCCTCGATTCGCACGAAGCATCTGGACACTCTCACGCACACGCTGGTCTCCTCCCTGCACGCGCTGACGCAAGGCTTCGATATTGCCTACTACTGCATCGTCGGCAACAGTCCGCTCGTGTGGCTTCCTCGTGTTGTGGGAA
>Ga0111538_10006696_pt1 | contig 15566 bp, 16 predicted proteins | sample SoiMethybrSBSTD1_FD_79669 | JGI IMG/M metagenome (GOLD analysis project Ga0111538, IMG submission 79669) | Bulk soil microbial communities from a Populus tree surrounding site in Tennessee, USA - Soil MetaG P. TD hybrid SBSTD1 (version 2)... | ecosystem: Environmental > Terrestrial > Soil >...
CGAGGCCGACCGCGGCACGCTGTGCATCTCGAGCCAGGTCGGCTGCACGCTCACCTGCTCGTTCTGCCACACCGGCACGCAGCGGCTGGTGCGCAACCTCGAGGCCTCGGAGATCGTCGGGCAGATCCTGCTCGCGCGGGACCGGATAGGCGACTGGCCGGGGGCGGTGGCGCCGCAGGACGGCGGCCTCCCGCCCGATACGGATCGCAAAATCACCAACGTGGTGCTGATGGGCATGGGCGAGCCGCTCTACAATTTCGACAACGTGCGCGACGCCATGGCCGTTGCCGCCGACGGCGATGGGCTTGCCATGTCGAAGCGGCGCATCACGCTGTCGACCAGCGGGGTGGTGCCACAGATCCCACGCTGGGGCGAGGAGGCCGGCACCATGCTTGCGATCTCGCTGCATGCGGTCAACGACGAGCTGCGCGACAAGCTGGTGCCGATCAACCGCAAGTATCCGATCGCTGAGCTGATGGCGGCGTGCCGCGCCTATCCCGGGCTCTCCAATGCGCGGCGCATCACTTTCGAGTACGTGATGCTGAAAGGGGTCAACGACAGCCTGGCCGACGCCAAGGCGCTGGTGCGGCTGCTGGCGGGCATCCCGGCCAAGATCAATCTGATCCCGTTCAATCCGTGGCCGGGGACGGCGCACGAGTGCTCGGACTGGGAGCAGATCGAGCGCTTCGCCGAGGTCGTCAATCGCGCGGGCTATGCGAGCCCGGTGCGCACGCCGCGGGGGCGGGACATCATGGCGGCGTGCGGACAGCTCAAGAGCGAGAGCTCCAAGCTCGCCGCGCGCGAGCGCAAGGTCGAGGCGAAAGCCGGCTGACGCGCCAACGAAGGGGGGACAGGGAAGATGCTGCGGGCCATAGGACGGATCATCGTGCTGCCGATCGCCTTCGTGCTGTCGGCGGCGGTGACGCTGTTCGTGATCTTCTCGCTCGGCCAGGAGCGGGCGGTGCAGGCGGTGACGGGCCGCGGTCCGGAGGAGATCCCGCTGGGCGCGGTGATGGACCTGGTCGGCCTGGCGATGCGGCTCGCCTCGATCCACACGCTGCTGCCGGCGCTGCTGCTGGTGATCGTGGGCGAGGTGGCCCGGATCAGGACCGCGCTCTACTATGTGGTCGGCGGCGGGGTGGCGCTGGCCGTGGTGCCGATGCTGACGCGGCTCGGCCAGCCGATGAGCGTGCTGGAGCTCTCTCCGGTGGTGTGGCAGGTGCTGGCGACGGCGGGTTTCGCGGGCGGCTTCGTCTACTGGCTGCTCGCCGGGCGCAACGCTTGATCGAGCGCGTGGAGGAAAGCATGCGGTTGAGGATAGCAAGTCGTCGTATGTAGACTGGACCGGTTGTCGCCATCGACCCCTGGGGGAGCAAGCATGATCGGGCGCATACTTCGAATGATATTCGGTTTCGCCCTGGCGTGCCTGGCGGCGGGGCTAACGTTGGTGCTCTTCATCTTCACGCCGCCCGAGCTTATTGGACCGCAGAACGAGCGGCTGAGCGAGGCGGGCCTGCTGTCGCTGGCGGCGGCCACCCAAATCGCCATGTTCTCGGCCCTGCTGGCCCTGATCGGCGCGGGTTTCGGGGAGTGGCAGCGCATCGGCAGCTGGATGTACTACGTGCTGGTCGCCATCGTCATCGCCTCCATCGGCTTCCTGGCCCAGTACTGGGGCGAGGCGCAGGGCGCGGCCAGCATCGTCAACAATTATGCGGCCACCGCCTTTTTGCTCACCGGCTTCGTCGCCGGGCTCGTCTATTGGCTGTTTGCCGGCCGCTTTGCGCGCGGGGGCGACAGGGAGCGGGAAGTCATACTCCCTTCCACACCCAAGCCTGCGGCCTCCCCCGATGTGTCGCCGCCGCCCGAGGTCGCCACCTGAGAGGACGGCAGAAGCGGGCCGATCCCGAGCAAAGTTCTTTGGAAATCTTGTTTTGCGATGCAACAATTCTCTTGTTGCGTTGCGAAAGCAAGCGTAGCATGGGTCCGCGGCATGTAGAGAGGCTCGGCTGCCCGACGGCGCAGGAGCGTCACCCATGTTGGATCTCAAAGCTCAATCGCAGTTGGTCGACGCGACGTCGGCCATGCTGCGCGCGTATCTTGCGGTCGCCACCCATGGCTGGACGGCATCGGCTACTCGTGGTTTCGCGTTGTGGGCGGATATGCTGGGCCACGGCAATCGGCGCGGCATCCCCGACTGGTCGGCTCCGAGCTTGGCTCCATGGATACCGTCTGGCGACCGGCCGGCTTGGCGGCAGCCGCGGGATGGTGCGAGGGGGTCGACGCTGCCCGCCGGCTTCTCGAGCTACCGGTCAGATGGCGGCCATGCAGTGGCGCAGATCATAGCGCCGGAGCCTGAGCTCGACACCCCGCCCGATCCCTTGCACGCCATGCTCGGCTTGTGGAGAGCCACGCTCGGGGGCTGAGCCGGGACGGGAGTGCGCCAGCCTTACTTCTTGGCCGGCTCCTTGGTCTTTTTCACGGGAGGCTTGGGCTTGGACTTGCAATAGGCTTTGCGCTTCTGCTTGCCGGTTTGCTTGTCCATGACCGCGGCGATCCACGTGCAGGTAGCGTTGGCCTTGCACGCCGCCTCATCGGCGATCGCATTGCAAGCGCTCTTGGGTTTGGTCTTCGTCGCCGGCTCGGCCTTCTCCGGCGCCTTCTGCTGCGCATTGGCAGCGAAAGCAAACAGCATGAGCGTGGCGATCGCCGCCAACGCCCGCAGCACGCTACCGATCCTCGTCACGTTGTCCCCCGACAGTCAGGATCGTGACATCATAGTTGAGACGCTCGGAAAATACAAAGGCTGCGATTCCGTCTCACGGAATCGCAGCCCCCGTTCAAGCTGGGCCGCGCAATCGCGCGTCCGGCCCAGCGCTACTACTTCGCCTTGGCCTTCGGCTTTGCCTTGCACGAGCCTTTGGCCTTGCCCTTGGGCTCGGTCCACGAGCAATCGTCACGCGCCTTGCAGGCGGCGTCGTCCTTGATGGTGGTGCAGGCCGCCGGTTTCTTGGCCGGGGCCGCCTTCTTCTCTTGCGCAGCCGCCCCATAGGCAAAGAATGCGAGCGCCGCAGTGGCGGCGGATATTCCCAAGGTCTTGAGCAGTGTCTTGTGCACGGCCGTGGTCTCCATCGGTTGAACCGGCGCGGATACTCTGCGCAATCGGATGAATGCACAATGAATGCTTGCGCAACTGCCCTCGGGCAGGGAGCACCGAAGCCGCCCCGCGCTTGCGCGTGCGCTGTAGGCCGCTTCAACCCAGGCTCGATGTCGGCCTCACCGATGCGCGAGGAAATCGTCTGCGAATCAAAGGTGTAAGGCAAGCGCACGTCGCTCGGCAATGTTCGCGGGTGCGCAAACTGGGAGGGCGCGGCTGAAGGGGCGCCCGGCGCTCGATGTCGCGCACCATGTGCGGAATACCGCGGCTCAGCGGGAATCGCACATCGCCAGGTTTCTGGGTAGCGACTTCGCAACGATGGTCGTAGCACTCGACCCTACTTGGCGCACCGTGGCCTTGCCGCCTTCTACACTGTACACGCAAGTTGCGCGGCGAATGAGTGCCGGCCGGTGGGCTACCACGATGCGGGTAATCGGCAGCGCCGCGACGAGATCGGCGATCGATTCCTCGTTGACTTCGTCAAGGTTGGCCGTGCCCTCATCGAGGACAAGCACCTTGGGCCGGCGATAGAGCGCGCGAGCGAGCAGAACGCGCTGGCGCTGGCCGCCCGAGAGCGCCGATCCCATGTCGCCGACCAGCGATAGGTACTGCATCGGCAAGCGCATGATGTCGTCGTGCACACGGGCGGCAGCAGCAGCCTCGCGTACGCGGTCCATGTCGAGATCGGGGTCGAAGAAGGCGATGTTGTCGGCGATGGTGCCCGAGAGCAGGCGGTCGTCCTGCGCCACCACGCCGACCTGCGACCGCCACGCGCGCCAGCGCTCTGGCGTCGCGCGCATGCCGTCGATCTCGATCGATCCTTCCGTCGGCGAGTTTAGGCCCAGCAGCAGCTTCATGAGGGTCGTCTTGCCGCCGCCCGAGGGACCGGTGAAGGCGACGAACTCCCCGCCGGCGATCTCGAGATTGACCTGGTCGAGCACGTTCCGGTCGGACGCGCCATAGCGGAAGGACACGTCCTTGAGCGTCAAGGCACCTTCAACCTGCACGCTGGGAGCCGCTTCCAATCGGCACTCGGGCTGCGCGGTGACGATATCCGCCAGCCGGTCGAGATGCAGGCGCAGGAGCCGGAACTGAATGGCCTGGTTGATGAGGCCTATGGTGCGATCGGTGAAGGTCTGTCGGAAGGACAGGAATGAGAACAGCATGCCGGTCGAGAAACCCTCCGCGCCCAGGATCATGCGAGCGGCAAGGTAGGTCACGATCACGGTCTGCAATCCAGTGATCACGCCTTGAGCGAACTGGAGGCTGATCTGATGCTTGGCGACGGACACGCCCGCATTGGTGTAGTCGGCATAGAGGTTGCGCCAGGCGCTCTCGCGCTCCACCTCTCCGCCCATCAGCTTGATGGTCGTCGATGCGCGAACGGTCTCCATCAGGTGCGACTGCTCCTTGGCGTGTGCGAAGATCTCCTCTTCCATGCGGCCGCGCAGGCTCGGGTAGACCACGCAGGCAATGGCGATGTTGAGGGCAACGGCGACCAACACGACCAAGGCGAGCATGGGCGAATAGAAGAACAGGATCGCAGCCGCCAGCACCGCCATCAGACCGTCGATGACTGCGGCCACGACGCCGCGCGTAATCGCATCCTGGATCGGCTGCACCGAGCCCAACCGTGACAGGATATCGCCGACGTGGCGCTTCTCGAAGAAATCGGCCGGCAGGCGCAGCAGGTGCCGCACGAGATTGCCGACGATCTGGAAGGTGAGGAGCGCGCCGAATATGCGCAGTGCCCAGGTTCGCAGCGCCTCGATGCCGGCCTGCATCACCGCCAGCGCGCCGAAGGCGAGCGCCAGGACCAGCAACAGATCGCGATCGGCGTGAAATAGCGCCTCGTCCACAACCAGCTGGAGTTGAAACGGTGCCGCAAATACCGCGACCTGCAAAGCCAGCGACAGCAGCAACACCTGGGCCAAGGCCCCGTAGGAGCCGGACAGCTGCGACCAAAGGCTGGCAAGCTTTATCGGGATGCGCGCCGTGATGGGCTGGAAGTCCGGCGCCGGGACGAGCTCGACGACGATGCCGCTGAAGTGGTTGGAGATCTCACTGAGCGGCAAGGTGCGCGCGCCCATGGCCGGATCGTGCAGGACGGCCGTCTCGCCGTTCACGCACTTGAGCACCACGAAGTGATTGAGGTCCCAGTGGATGATGGCGGGCATGCGCACCCTGTGCAGCGAGCCGAGCTCGACGCGCAGCGCGCGTGTGCCGAACCCCAGGCTGTTGGCAAAGCCCATCAGGCTGCGCAGCGAAGCGCCGGACAGCGACAGCGAAAAGCGTTGCCGCAATCCGTTCAGGTCGACGTCGTGCCCGTGGTAGGCTGCGACCATGGCGAGGCAGGCAAGCCCGCATTCGGCGCCTTCGGCGGCGAGCGTGACCGGCAGGCGCCGGCGACGCGACAGGTTGATTTGCGCTGGCATTTTCATGAGCGTCCCCTTACGGCGTAGATTGGATCGAACAGCCATTGCAGCAGCGAGCGGCGGTCGAACACGACGTCGGCCGACAAAAGCATGCCCGGTTGAAGAGAAATGGTTTCGTCGTAGGCACTGATGCTTTCCCTATCTAGGGCCACACGTACGCGGAACACCGGCTCCTGCACGTTGATGCCCGGGATGGAGATTTCCGTCGGACCGAGAACCGTGCTCGAGATGGAACGCACCTTTCCCGTCACGGCGCCGAAGCGTTGGAACGGGAACGCCTGCAGCATCAGGCGCACGTCCTGGTCCTTGCGGATGAACCCGATTGCGCGCGAGGGCGTCAGAAGCTCCGCCTCCAGGCGGCCGCCGGTCGGTGTCATGATGGCGATGGTTGCGCCGGCCGGCACCGATTGTCCCGCGGCTACCGGGAGGGCGGCGACGCGCCCGGCGATCGGCGCGGTGATGAACTGCCGTCTGCGCGACTCCGTGTCGATCGAGCGCTGTTGCAGCGAGGCCTCGGCGGCCTGGCGCTCCGCGTTGGCCGCGGCGATCTCGATAGGTATCGCCTTGAGGCGCCCGTCGAGGTCGACAAGCTCGCGCTCGACCGCCGCCACCTGGCGGTGGTGCTGGGTCAGCTCCTGCTCCGCGGCAAGCGCGGCAGAGATGCGCGCTTCGAGATCCTTGCGCGCCATGTACCCTCTGGCAGCGAGGCCCTCCGATCTTGTCACGAGTTCCTGCGCGAGCCGCAGCCGCTCCTCCTGAAGCTTGACCTGCGCCTTTGCTTGGGCGAGCTCACCAGCCAATCCTTTGATCCGCCGTTGCGCCTGGGCTTGCTCGGCGACGAGCTTTGCCACCTGGGCCTCGCTGCGGGTCTTGATGGCCTCGGCTTCGGCGGCAATGCTGCGCTGCGTGCGGTCGCCGGTATTGCCCATGCTGGTTTCGCTCGACAGACTGATTTCGGCGATGCGCTCGCCCTGCTCGATGATTTGGCCTTCCGAGACCAGGAGGCGCTTGACGAACCCCGGCGCCTGGGCGGTGGCCTTGATCAGGCCCAGGTCGGGCACCAGCCAGCCCGACACGTTGGCCTTGCGCGCGTAGCTCGCGGTGGCGCTGAACGTGGCGGCGCACAAGATCGCGCCGGCCAGCAAGCCCGAGAGCAGCTTTACCGACAACGGGCTGGCAAGCACGACGGCCCCATCGAGCCGGCGCGTCGCATAGGCGACGGCTTCCTGTCGAAAGAGCTGGCTCAAGGTGATACCTCCCGGTTTTGCACTTGAAAGCCCTGCGCGGCAGGGTTCGGCGGGAAATGTGCCTGGAACGTCTGGATCGCGCTGTGCTGTAGAGCACGTGTCTGTCCGCGAGCGCGCCAAAGAAGGAGAGCCCTCACGATCAGGGAGGGCCAAAAGAAAAGGGCGCGCCTGCTCCTGGACGCGCCCCTTCTTCCGCTTCCGGACGGCAAGCTTCAGAGGTGAAACCGATCCTCGATCTTCTTGGCCAGTTCATCCTCTTGGCGGCTCTTGAGGGCCTCCGTGAGCCTTTGCTGGAGGGCAATGCGCTCCTGCTCTCGGACGCTGATCCCGAGGCCGCCGCTGACGGCGTCGGTCTCTGCGAGTGCGAGCTCGCGGATGGAGGGGGCAGTCTTGGTTGCATCGTTCATGGTCAGGCTCCTGTAGCTCCTGGGTTGCTGCTCATCGGGGCTTCATGGCCCTGATCGGCTCAAGTTGGCGCAAACTGCGCGGACACGCTGTGTCGTGCAGCACGCCTGCGTGGTCTTCCGATGCTCCTTCGCGGATATCAATTGCTTCCCACCACACGGCTCCTGCGCCCAACAACGCGTCCCCACAACGAAGAAGCGCGCCTCGAGGAAGCGCGCTTGGTCGGGTAAGGGTTTGTAGCTGCGAGCGCCTTGGCCGTCCTCGAGCCTCGGCACGAGATGCTACATGATCTGAGGTATCGGCTTTGGCGGCACGGGAAAGCAGGGACCGGGGAAGGGCTCCCTCGGCTTGGTGGCGGCGCCGCCGGCGACCGCGTCCAGTTCCGAGGCAGAGAGGTCGCGAACTTGGCGCGTATCGACATGCTTGCTGTTGCTCGACATGGTGTATCTCCGTAAGGTTGGTTCGCTATGGGTTGTTAGGCGGTCACGCTGCCGGCAGAGCCGGGTTTCGGATAGATGGGCTTGCATACTGGAGGGGTCTGCTTCATGCCGCCGGCGACCGCGTCCAGTTCGGATGCAATCAGCTGGCGGATCTGCTCGGTTTGCAGGGCAGGCTTGGCCTTGCTCGACATGCTTGTGTCTCCTGGCTGGATGATACGTTGTGGGCGGCTTGCTTGCTCCGACGCCCGCAAGATACGGTTTGCGCCGGCGCGACGCTGTGATGGACAGCACAGGGCGTTCCGCTTGCGGATGTCGGGCCAGCCGGCGGTGACGGGTCAGGGGGTAGCATGATGACCAGCCACGACCGAGCCCGCGATGCGCTCAAGACCTTGAGCTTCCTCGGCGGCCTGCCCGACGCGGTGCTCGACCAGCTGGCCGGCCGGGCGCACGTGAAGCGCTACGGCAAGGGAGAGACCATCGTCACGCGTGACGACGCCGGCGAGAGCCTGATGCTCCTGCTCGGGGGCCGGGCCAAGATCTCCAATATCACCAGCGACGCACGCGAGATCGTCCTGAACTTCCTGGGCAAGGGCGATGTGATCGGCGAGATCGCCATCCTCGACGGTGCTCCGCGAACGGCCAACGCGGTCGCCATCGAGGATACCGAAGCCCTCGTCCTCTACCGGCGCGATCTGTTGCCGGTGCTGCTCAAGAACCCCGATGCCATGCTCGAGCTGATCCAGATCCTATGCGAGAAGCTGCGCGCGACTTCGGCGATCATCGAGGAGAATAGCCTGCCAATGGCCGCCCGTGCCGCGGCCGGACTGCTTCGCCTGGCCGACCAGCACGGGCGGGTCATAAAGGGTGGGACGTTGATCGACCTGAAGCTGTCGCAGCGCGATCTTGGAAGCTACCTGGGGCTTTCGCGCGAAAACGTGAGCCGCCAACTCGGTCTGTTCCGCGATATCGGATTGCTACGGATAGAGGGTGCGGAGATCGTCATACTCGATCGGGATGCATTGCGCGCCTACAGCGACGCGCCCGCCTGAGCGGCGGGTGGCGAACCCCTGTTCGTAATCATGACCAGGATTCCATTGTGATTTGCAGGCCAGGTGAGCCAGAGTGGTCGAGGCCGCAGCCGCTCCGAGCACGTCTCAACCATGTCCCCCTCGCGAGATATCGGCAAATTCCTCTCCCGCGCAACTCGGCTGAGGCGCTGGGCGACCGCTTGGTCCTCCGTCTGGCTTGCGATCCTGATCGGCGTCCTGATGCTGTTGGCGGGACGTTCTGAATTCGCCGAGCAACGGCGCGAGCGCAATTTCGACCTGTTGCTGGCGTCTCGACACCTGCCGCCAAGCCCCGAGATCGTCATTGTCGATATCGACCAGCGGTCGCTGGCCGCCAAGGGCCAATGGCCATGGGGTCGCGACAGGATCGCCGCACTGATCGGAATCGTTGCCGACGCCAAGCCTCGCTCGATCGGCATCGACACGCTCATCGCCGGCGGCGACGAACGCTCGCCGGCGGCGCTGGCCCGGCGCCTGGCAGAGATCACCGGCAAGGCTGACATCGCCCGCCTGGCCGTCGCGCTGCCCGATGGAGATCGGGAGCTGTCGGCCGCTCTCAAGAAGGCCCCGGTCACGCTCGGCGTGGCCCTCAGTGCGGAGCGGGTTGAAGACAAAGGCCCTGCCGCCCCGGTGCTCGTTCGCGGCCGACTGCCGGTCGACGATTTCTGGCATGCCGAGGGTGTTATCGCCCCAGCAGATGCGCTCAGGGATGCCGCCTCCGGTCTTGGTATGCTGCTGCTGCCCGGCGATGCGGACGGGAAGGTGCGCCGGGTACCCCTGGTGGCCGTCGTCGGCGACAGATTGTGGCCGTCGTTGGCGGTGGAGATCGTGCGCAATTACGGCGGCGCCTCGGCGCTGCTGCTGCCGGCTGATACTGGCAGGCTCGAGATTGCCGGACGGATGGTGCCGATCGGCAGCAACGGCATGCTGAGGTTGCTGCCCCTGCGCCATGATCTCTGGGCTGGCCGCACGATCTCCGCACTCGAAGTCCTGGACATGCCGGAGGCGCGAAAGCGCTTGGCCGGCCGCATCGTGCTTATCGGCGGCTCAGCCCCGGAGCTTGGGGGGCTGCGCGCGGCGGCGTCCGGCCCGCTCGTCCCATCGGTACTGCTGCACGCGGCGGCGGTGGAGCAGATCCTCGACGGCACGGCGCCGATCCGGAACTTCCCAATCGAGGTTGTGGAGGTGGTGGCGGCCCTGGGCGCCTGCATCCTCGCCACGTCGCTCGTTCACGTCCTGTCGCCGCTGGTGGGCAGCCTCATCGCCGCCGGATTGGCGATCGCGTGGCTCGTCGGTGCCCCGGTTCTGCTATGGCGACAGCAGTGGCTCGTCGATCCGTTCCTCGTCCCCGCGATCATCGTCACCTGCTTCACGGTAGCCGGCTTCTTGACGGCAGCGGCCAGTCGACGGCGCGAGGCCGCCATGCGCCGGCGCTTCGAGCAGCACCTGGCACCGGAGGTCGTCAGTCGACTGGTCGCGCAGCCCGAGTTGCTGAGGCTCGAAGGCGAGATGCGCGAGATCACTGCGCTGTTCACGGACATCGAGGGCTTTACCGCCATGACCGAGCGGGTCGATCCTCGCACACTCGTGGCTTTGCTCGATAGTTACTTCGACGGACTCACCCGGATCGTGATGGACCGCGGCGGCATGGTCGAAAAGATCGTAGGTGACGGTCTGCATGCAATCTTCAATGCGCCTATCGATCTGGCCGACCATGCGCGCTGCGCCGTCGATTGCGCCATGGCCATTCGCGATTTCGGCGAGCGCTTCCGCAATGAACCGCAGGCCATTGCCGCCGGCTTCGGCCGCACGCGCATCGGGCTCGAAACCGGCATCGTGGTCGTCGGCGATGTCGGCGGCGGACGCAAGCTCGACTACACCGCCCATGGCGAGGCGATGAATATGGCGGCCCGCTTCGAGTCGGCCAACAAGGAGTTCGGATCCAGCATCTGCATCGGCCCAGCGACGGCGGCCAGGCTCCCCAATCGAGCCTTGCGCCCGCTCGGCCGCCTCGACGTGCGCGGCCGAAGCACGCCCGCGGACGTCTTTGATCCCTGGCCCGACGCATTGGACAAGTCGGACCGTAAGACCTATCTCAAGGCGGTCGCGATGGCCGAGCGGGACCCGCTGGCCGCGGCCAAGCAGCTCGATCAACTCGCGAGCTTGACGCCGCACGACCCTGTGCCCGCAAGATTGGCGGCGCGACTACGCGGAGGCGAGTCGAAAGCGGCATCGCCTGAGCTCGTTCATGCAAGACGGCTCTCGCAGGGGCAGCCGGCGCGACGCGGGTCGAAGAAAAAACGCCGCTGATCAAACGACGCTCTCCAACGCGGCCTTGATGCGCGGGGGCTTCCAAACGGCGGGGTCTGTCGGCGGGTCGCCGGGCTGGGCAATGTTGGTGCCAAAACCTCGACCCAGCGTCACCGTCTTGCCGGCGGCCGTGACGTCTACCGTACCACGCGCGACAAAAACGCCGAACACGCCGTTGCTCGGCCCGGCAAAGACGCGCGTTCCGCGGATGGCAATCAGTCCGAACAGGCTGCGCAGCACGCTCTCGGCGCGTTGCAGTTTGCGAGGCCGATCGTAGAGCAGACCACCCTCCATGAGGCTGAATTCCCCGCCCGCGGCGGCCATGTATCGATCGATTTTCAGACGCGCAGCCGCCCCCAGATTGAGCCTGGTGTCGCCGCCGAAGCGTAGGGCCAGCCGAGCGGCCTGGCCCGTCATGATCGTCTCCTCGACGAACACGTTTGCGCGTATGGCCAATGCGCGGCGGGCACCCCCAAGCTCGGCGAAAGCCTCGCCACGCACGGCCTCGACCAGGCCCGATGCAGACGCCGCCTGGGCGCCGGCGCCCCAAGGCGCCGAAGTCACCCCGGCACCAATAACCAGGAATTCTCGGCGATTGATCATCGGTCGTATCCTCCCTAGTCACCAGCCGCGAAGACGACCACCCAACATTGGGGCAAGGCCCCCCTACAAAGCAATCGTAGCTCCTTTGTGAAGGTTACGCCCGTATCTCCAACCGGAAACGACTTCCTCGAGTGGCAACCAGCGGCGTCACTCCTTGCCGGCCATCGCATCCCAAGCATCATCCGCCCGTTTCGACAATTTGTGCTTCATGATGCGCTGGCTCGGTGTGCGCTCGAACTCCGCGACGATGACGATGTAGCGGGGCCGCTGGTAGCGCGCGAGGCGGGGCGCGAGCCAGTCGGAAAGCTCCTGCGCAAGGAGGCTCATGCCCACCTTCGGTTGGACAAAGAGCTTGATGGCGGCCTCACCCACGTCCGCCGCCACGCCGACCATCGCGCAATCCTCGACGGCCGTATGCTTGCGGACCACATCCTCGACCTCGGCGGCCGCGACGTTCTCACCCCGCACCCGCACGCTGTCGATCATGCGCCCGTGAAAGTGGAGATTGCCGGCAGCGTCGGAGGATGCCAGATCGCCGGTGTGGAACGCACCGTTGCGCAGCGCTTTGGCAGTTGCTTCGGGGTCGTTGAAGTATCCTTGCGTGAGGGCGCCCGGCAGACGCTCGCGCACGATCATCTCGCCGCGCTCGCCAGGCGTGACCGGCCTGCCGGCATCGTCGACAACGGTAACGTCGAACCAAGGCAGCGGCCTGCCAATCGAGCCTGCGGGGCCATCGAGGTTGGCCGTCGTGAAGCTCGAGCATTCCGTCATGCCGTAGCATTCCCGAATTGCGACCCCGAAACGCTCCTCGAACGGTCGCCAGAGGTCCTTTGGGCAACCTCCTCCCCAGGCGATGCGCACGCCGTGCGCGCGATCCAGCGACGCTGGCGGCTGCTTCATCAGGATCTGCAAGATCCCGCCGAGGAAGTGCATGTGCGTGGCGCCGCTCGCCCTTACGTCCACCCAGAAGCGGCTCGCGCTGAAGCGTCCGGCGATGGCGAGCGTCACGCCGCGGATCAGCGGCAGCACCACCATTTGCGCGCCGCCGATGTGGAAGAGGGGTTCCCACAGGTAGAGCGCGTCGCCGTCCCGCACACCCGACACCAGGGCGGCAGCTTCGCCCGCAAGGCGCAGCATGCGGTGTGAGACGAGCACGCCCTTGGGCCGACCCGTCGTGCCGGAGGTGTACATGATGGCGAATGGGGCATCGGCGGCAACGGGCACCACGGCGGCGCGCGAAGCGGGGGTTTGCCGGGACAAAGGCAGCGCGCCGGCGTCGACCGTCATTGCCGACCGCAGATCGGCGCTGCAGGCGGCAATGGCCTGCATCAGGTCGGGCTCGGCAACGACGATACGCGGGCCGGAGTGCGCCAGCACATAGGCCAGATTGTCGCCCACGGCCTGGGTATTCACGGGAACCCAGACCGCACCGATACGGGCGATCGCAAGCATCATGGCGAGCGCCGTCTCACCGTTGCGCAGCATCAGCGCGACACGGTCTCCCGGTCGCGTCCCGTTGCGGCAAAGCCAGTCGGCCAGCACCGCCGAGCGCTGGTCGAGCGCACCGAAGGTCAGCGCGCGCTCGCCGACGCGGGCAAAGATGCGCTCGGGATTAGCCGCCGCGAGGCGCGCAAACAGCGGGATAAAGCCGTCGTCCGTCGCCGGGAGCCTCGTCGCTGACAGCTCGTCGGACACCGGCGGCATCGCCGCTCAGCCCTTGCCCCGCGCGTCCCCACGCGCCTTGCGCCGCGCGGCGCGCTCGGCAAAGAACACGCGCATGGCGGCCTGCGGCTCACCCGAGGCAAAGGCTTCCGCCTGGTAGACGCCACCGTTCTCGAAGGCCTCGTCGAAAGCCGGCTGCGTCACCTGGCGAAAGCGCGCCTTGGTCAGGCGCATGGCCATGGCCGGCTTGGCCGCCATCGTCTCGGCCACCTCGCGCGTCTTGCCCATCACATGCTCCGGCCGGTCGACCAGATAGTGGATGAGGCCGACCGCGCGGCACTCCTCGGCATCCATCATGCGCCCCGTCAGCGTGAGCTCGATGGTGCGCGAAAGCCCGATGCGAGGCAGCATCAGCATGGGGCCGGTGACGCTGGGGATGCCGGAATTGATCTCGGCCTGGCCCATGCGCACGCTCGCGTGGCCGATCCGCACGTCCGTCAACATCGCCGCCTGGAAGGCTGAGCCCGCGGCTACGCCGTTGAGCGCCGCCAGACAGGGCTTATCGAGATCGCGGATGGAATTGTAGAAGTCGCGCCAGGATTGGAACCAGTTGGCGCCGTCGCTGCCCGACTGGAATTTCTCGGTCTCGTCGAGGTCCTGTCCCGCCGAGAAGGCCCGGTCGCCGGCCCCGGTCATGACCACGGCGCGCACGCGCGCCTCCTTGTTCCAGCCGCGCAGCACCTCGGCAATCTCCGCGCGCATGGGGGTGTCCCAGGCGTTGAGCTTCCACGGCTTGTTGAGCGTGACGGTGGCGATGCCCTCGGTGACATCGGTCAGGACAGGGCGCTCGTTGCTGTTCGACATGAGGCTCAATGTCTCCGCGTTCGGCACCGCAGTGCTCGGGCAAGGTTGCGCGCCGCGTGCGAGGCCTGTCAACGCCGGGCTGTGCGGCTCCTCTTCAATCCTGCACGAACCGCTCTGGCGCCAGGCTGCGGTGGAAGCAGTGCACCAGCGTTACGACGTCGAACACGGGCAGGCCGGTCAGGCGGCCGATATCTCGCGAATAGGGCGCGAGGTTCGTGCACTCGAGAACGAGCGCGCCGATGCGGGCGTCGGCCCGAACGGTTCGCTCGGCGGTCTCGAGCACTTCGCGCTGCAGTGTGGCAAATGGCACGGATGCGTCGCCCTCGCGAATGGCGCGCTGGAACTCGGACCCAGGGGACATGCCGTAGACGGGAGTCGCAATATCGACGCCGACGGCCTCCAGGTGGCGCGGCGTGAGCGACTCGGCGCAAAAGGTGAGGATCGCCGGGCGTTTTCCTTTCGGTAGGATGCGCGCCACCATCGGCACCTGCAGCAGCGCGCTCGTCGCCACCGGCACGCTGCAGTGCTCGGCGAGCTCCCGCTGATAGAGCGCGAGGAAGCCGCAGGTGGTGGTTATGCCGTCGACGCCGGCATCGATCAGCTCGTCCGCGGCCACCTTGAAGGCGTCGAGCAAGTCCGGCCCTTCGGGGCGCGTGACGCGGTTCGGTGTCGCGTCGCGCACGATGCGGTACTGCACGGGGAAGGGCCAGGTGCGCGCATTGCCGATGTCGCCGACGAAGCGTTGAAAGCGCGTATCGAGCATGAGGATGCCGATGCTGACGCCGTGGTAGACCCGCTTGCGGTCAGGCATTGCCGACCTCCTGTGCAGATTCCCGGAAGGTGGCGACGAGCTCTGGGTCGAATTCGCTCCACAGCTTCTCGTCGGGTGCGACCCCGCCGGCGAAACGCTCGATCGAGAAGCTTTCGATCGACGTTTGCGAGACGCCGTCGACGATCAGGTCGGCCACGACCGCACCGACCCCGGGCGCGAGCTGGAAGCCGTGGCCGCTGAAGCCGAACGCGTGCAGGAGCCCCGGCGTGGTCCGGCTCCAGCCGATGACGGGCAGCATATCCGGCAGATAGCCTTCGACGCCCGACCAGATACGGCCTACGCGCATGCGGCCAAGGCCTGGGATGACCTCGGAAAGGCGCGCAAGCCCGCGCTCCACGCGATCCCCCGGGACCATGGCCGTACCCGTTGCGATGTCGGCCTTGACGCGCGGGAAGGAGCCCGCCACCGCCTCCCCGTTGCGGCCCGGCCGCAACATCACCGTGCCGTCGACGGCGTGCAGCGACGGGCCGGCATAGGCATGCTGCGGTGTGATCGTGAACAGCGGCGGCCCGGCCGCGAACATCGGCACCGGCTCGCCGAATTGCCG
>Ga0111538_10006698_pt1 | contig 15565 bp, 14 predicted proteins | sample SoiMethybrSBSTD1_FD_79669 | JGI IMG/M metagenome (GOLD analysis project Ga0111538, IMG submission 79669) | Bulk soil microbial communities from a Populus tree surrounding site in Tennessee, USA - Soil MetaG P. TD hybrid SBSTD1 (version 2)... | ecosystem: Environmental > Terrestrial > Soil >...
AAACACTTGTTAAAAATGGTAAAAAGTACAAGATCTATAGAGGAATGGCCTCTTTTTATGCTTCATTAGGAAGAAAATATCGTGAAGAGGGACAACAAATAATCGAATCGGAAGATCTTAATGATTATGTTCCGGAAGGCGTAGAGGCAATGGTATCTTATAAAGGGAGTGTAGTGGAAATTATTCGTCAATTAGTTGGGGGTCTCCGTTCCGGGCTAAGTTATTGTGGTGCAAAAACTATCGATGAAATGCAACGAAATGCGGAATTTGTCCGAATAACAACAGCAGGATATATTGAAAGTCAACCGCATGATGTAAACGTTATGTAAAAAATTTTTTTTATAGTAGTTATAACGGTTTTTGATATGATAATATTTATAGAATGATACACTAATAATTTAAGGTCTTGTTACAAATTTTCTTATTTGCATGTTAGAAGTCAGAAGTTACTGTATCTATTAAATTATATAATGTAATTTTTATTAGGATATATAGATTGTCTATTGATGTAACAGTTCAAGTATTAAAGGAAAATGTTGGAAAGAACATATTGATTAAACTAAAAGGAGATAAAATAGTTAGAGGGATACTTGCAAAATTTGATCAACATATGAATCTTGTATTAAGTGATGCTATAGAATCTAAAGGCGACGACCAGACTAAATTAGGAAATATCCTTCTTAAAGGAGATAATATAATAATAATATCCCCGCAAGAATAACTTAGAGGTTATTTGTTTTTCTTTATGTTTATTAGAAAAAATAATAAATTTTAATATAGGCTATTCCTACGGTGCGTGGACTTTGGTCTTCATCTCATGTTATAAATGATCAGTTCGCCCATCGATTGCCACGCACCGATAGTATGATAGAAAGAGGACCCGGAAATTAAATTGTATGGATTATAACTATTTCTTTGTCAGCATCAACTGTAACTGTAGTATTACTATTTATTGATCCAAAACTTAATCCTGTTCCGTCTACAAGTGGAATATCTGAGATTGCACATCCTGATGCAGTTATGATATCACATTTATTGGTACAAATAATCGCTTTTGGATTGAAACCATTGATTTTTAACGAATAAAAAATATAAGCTCCCACACTACTTCCAATACAATTTGGAAAAATCAGAATTCTATTTTTGAGTGTTTGATTAAATAAATCATGGTCTTTGTCTTTTATCTGTCCAGTTTTTGTATCAAACATAGACAGCATGTTTAATGGCTTATTCGACAAGAGTGCCAAACCTTCTGCCTTTCCGCCAACAATTTTTTTGCAATTTATATTTCTCATAACTAAATCATTCACAATATTCTTTTATTATGGATTTCATATCTTTTAAAGAAACGTCTATTTTGTTTGCATGTTTCATATAGTATGCACATTTTATGCTATTAGTTACAATTGAATCATACTTATTTTTTGTTATTAACGGAGTCAAACATGTACATGAATCACAATTAATATCCGCGCCTGCATTTTTTAATTTGCTAACCATTTTATTATTACATTCGGTAAGTGAACGAGGACAAAATATCATACACGGTTTTTTAAATTTTTTTCTCTCTGTTAAGTGACCAAGTAGGTTTATTTCTTCAAAACCTAATTGAGGACTTCCAAATACTATTAATTCTCCTTTTTCAGCTGTATTTAAATCATCTTTTACTTGTTTTAGCTCGGTTTTCCCAAAAGAAATTTTCTCACAGGAATTATTTTTAGTACTAAACATTCCACACATACCTGATGTTCCTATTCCTGCCGAAATAGCTTTTGATTTGATTATATCTAAACTTTCAGAATTAATTTCCAAACCTATACAATTATCTTTTGCTATTTTTCCAGCAAAGTAACCTAATAATCCAAAGTCAGATTCTGTTTGTAGGTCTGTGTCTAGTTGTATGCTAGTAGCTGGTTTTCTAAGATCATCAATTAACAAGTCAGAATATGGAGTCTTGCCAGTTATGGCACTTGCTAATGAGCTCAAAGAACTTTCTTTGTTGGTCTTGATACCTAATATAGAATTTGTGAATACCGCTGCATTACTTTCTGCAAAACTAACGATCTCGCCTTTTTTTGGCAAAGTAAAAATTTCATAAGGTATACAAGTGAAAGAAGGTTTGATCCCTAACGATAAATATGAATTTATAATTGACAATTGATTTATTTTAAAATCTTCTGTAATGTTATTGTCTTTCTTTAAGTCAAATCCCATTGGATTTAACGTTGTTGTGACTGTAACTTTAGTTTCTTTATCTAACTCTGAAAGAAATTTTACACCAGCTTCGCCTATTGTGTTAAAATTAACTCCCGATACATGCGCCCACTTAATAGGAATTAGTTTTGTTGCATTATTAGCATTTCCTATTGAAACAAGTATTTTATATGCTAGCATCAATCCATCACCATATTCTCCTTGTAATGCCCTCTCTTCTTTTCTTGTCAATTCCATTCTTTAAATTCGAAAAATAATACAATCTTGTCATTTAAAAGTTCTTATCGTTATTTCTAAAAAAATACCTAATAGATATAATTCTTAAAAATTATCTAACAAATAGTCTATTAATAGGGTATTATTTATAATATATGTGCAATTTGTAACCTGGTTCCCATATTATCAAGTTATCCGACAGAAAATGGGTTATAGTACAGAAGAAGATCAAAAAGCTGCATATTTATTATCTAATTTAATAAAGAGAAAATTTCTTGATCCTAAAATTTTGGATAAAAAGATAAATGGTAAAAGAATATTGGTTATTGGTGCTGGACCGAATTTAGATCTTTATACCTCTTTTATCAAGAAAAATAAATCGTACATCAAGATTGTTGCAGATGGAGCAGTAAAATTTTTAATAGATAATAACATTAAGCCTGATATAGTGGTGACAGATTTAGATGGGGATCTTCATTATTTGATAAAAGCAGAAAAGCTCGGAGCAATTATAGTAATTCATGCTCATAGTGATAATATAGATTTAATGGAAAAGTATGTTCCTAAATTTAGGAAAATTATCGGAACAACCCAAGTAATGCCTGTTCCAAATGTATTTAATTATGGAGGATTTACTGATGGTGATAGGTGTGTATTCCTTGCGGAGGAGTTTGGGGCAAAAGACATAGTATTAATTGGAATGTTATTTGATGACAATATAGGACCATATTCGAAAGAGAAAATAGATAATGTTGAAGTGAAAAGAGAAAAACTCCAAATTGCAAAAAAACTTTTACAGATTCTTGCTAAAAATTCAAAATCAAATTTATTTGATACTTCTAAGAAACCTATAAGTGGTTTTAAACCATTTAAAATTCTCCCCTAATTTTCTAAAATGAAAATTAATTTTTAATTATAATCAAGTTTTATAAGAATAAGTTCTGTATTCAGTCATCAATATACTCTTATGAAAGTTATATAATTTCAAATCTTATTTTTAGTGTATTTTGTTAACATTTTGTTAACCTTTCGAAGATGAATTATCAAAGAATTTCTTATTATATCAATTAGCAAGATTAATGAGAAAGCAGAGTAGTTCACCACCCTAGATTATAATATGATATATACTCTGATCTGTACTATGGTCTTCTTAATTTGTAGTAGTTTCTTATATAAATAAGATTTATGTCATCTATAACCTAAATTTTTTTGAAAATTAATTAAATTCATCAATGAGTAATTCTTAATATGATTTAATAGACTCACTAGGAAAAATTGACAAATAGCCTTTGACATAAAATTAGATTAAAAAATTACCTGTAAAACAGTATATCATCAGGAAATAGAATTGTATCTGTTTTATACTCCCCACTCATTTTCAATTCTAAAACCTTGTCAAATAGAATATTGAATTATTTAGCATCAAAAACAACTTTATATTCTTATATTATATTTACATTGAATGTTAAATTATTCAGAAGAGGATATTAAAAATGCTGCAGAGTTGAGAGATTGGGTATTAAAACAGCTCTCTGATAAACAAGAAGAAATAGACAGACTAAAACGCCTTCTTCTACTCATAGATAACTTATTGAAACAGGAAAGTTTTAAACCTGCTTCTAAACTTCAACGTTCAATAAATAACACCGAAGGTTCTAGTATAGGTGAAACACAAGAATCAGTTCTTCGTAATAAATCTAATATTAAAACTGAGTCCAAAAAACATAATCTCACTAATTTAAATGAGAATGTGTCCAAATTTACTGAAACAAGAGAACTTAAAAGACTTAAAGATAATTTATTATTAGCAAAAGTAAATATATCATCACAAACAATTGAAATAATTCCAGAAAATGATCTATTATTTAGTATGGATACTCCTCCATTCAAATCATTTTTTATAAAAAGGATTCTAGAAGGAATGATCACTCAAGATCGAGATAGAAATCGCCAAAAACAGGCTTTAAATAATGAGCCTTTAAACTATTCTATCGATGAATATGAAGGAAAAATTAAAAAGATAATCATTAACAATTATAGAGAAAAAGAAAGGTTAACTGATATTATTAATACATCTGCTTGGGTGTTAACGAGAATGTTAGAAAAAGAGAATACTTTTGGAAATAGACCTTAAATTGGATAAAATAATTATTCTAGATTTTGGATCTCAATACAGTCATCTAATATGTAGAAGAATCAGAGATGCAAATGTTTTTTGTGAAATTTATCCGTATAATCTTACTTCTGATCAAATTAAAGAATTATCTCCAAATGGTATAGTTTTTTCTGGCGGCCCATCTAGTGTATATTATGAGAATTCTCCCAAACCCGATAAAAAGATATTTGAACTTGGGATACCCATACTAGGAATATGTTATGGACATCAAATCATCGTTGATAATTTCAAAGGAAAAGTCAAAAGATCTCACACTAGAGAATATGGAAAAGCAGTATTGACAATAGATGATAAATCAGATCTTTTTAAGAATTTAGACAAAAGCATAAATTGTTGGATGAGTCATAGCGATGTAGCAGAAAAAACTCCTAGTGGATTCAAAGTATTAGCTCATACAGAAAACTCATTCGCAGCAGCAATAGGAAATCAAGAAAAGAAATTCTATGGGATTCAGTTTCATCCCGAAGTTGTTCATACTGAGAATGGTTTTGAAATTTTGAAGAATTTTTCTATCACTATCAGTAAAGCAAAACCTGAATGGGATATGGCAAATTTTATTGAATCTACTATTAAAAATATAAAGAAAAAAGTAGGCAATGATAAAATATTATGTGCCGTGAGTGGAGGTATAGATTCTACTACCGTAGCCGTTCTATTAAATCGGGCTGTCCGTGATAATTTGCAATGCATCTTTGTTAATCATGGTTTACTTCGATATGGTGAAGAATCATTGGTAATGAACCTTTTAACACAAATAGGTTTGAATGTAACTTATATTGATGCATCAGAAAAATTTTTAAACAAATTAAAAGGAATTACAGATCCGGAAGAAAAGAGGAAAATAATAGGCCACGAATTTATTAATGTTTTTCAAGAGGAAGTAAAAGGAAAAGAACAGTTTCGATGGCTAGCACAGGGAACTTTGTATCCTGATGTGATAGAAAGTGGTGTTTCTGTAGGCCCAGCCTCAATAATAAAAACTCATCATAATGTTGGAGGCCTTCCTGCTGTTCTTAATCTAAAAGTATTAGAACCTTTGAGACACCTTTATAAAGATGAAGTTAAAAAAGTCGCCAAGATTCTGAAAGTTCCAGAGGTCCTTTTAAATAGACATCCGTTTCCAGGACCTGGGCTGGCTGTTAGAATAATAGGAGAAATAACACCAGAAAAAATAAGAATTTCAAAATATGCAAGTAAAATTGTTGAGGATGAGCTTATTAATGAAAATATCTATAATTCTGTTTGGCAAGCCTATGCTGCGGTAGGTGATGATAAAGCTGTAGGGGTAGCAGGAGATGAACGGCTTTATGGTAATATTGTGACTATAAGAATAGTAAATTCAATAGATGCAATGACAGCAGATTGGACCAAGCTTCCTTATTCACTACTAGAAAGAATCAGTAATAGGATTACAAATGAAGTGGACGGAGTATCATGGGTAACATATGCAATATCAAGTAAACCACCAGCAACTATAGAACCACAATAATTTAAATTATATATTTTTTTTCTTTGATATAAAGTTAGTAATAAACATTATGCATTGTAATATTTAATAATTGTGAAATAATCAAACAGATTATTTATTTAGTCAAAATATCACTAAAGTCCTATATATATTTTTAAAAATTATTATTATATTAATTTAAGTGATAGAATCTCAAACTTTTTACTCACTCACCAGTGGATAAATTAAACCCAAAATTAGGTAATATGGACACTTTTATTTGTCTGGTAAAAGAAGAAATGAAAAAGTCAGATAGGTAAAAGAAAGTGTAAAAAAATAAAAAATTAATAAATATTAAGAGAGATTTAAGGTCGATCTAAATGGTGGATTGTCAAAACATAATTCGAATCTCAATAATACGAAATTTATCCTTTTTTGCTAATTCATACGGTATCTAGATACTGAATAGTCTTAATCTTTGGACATATTTAAGTATTAATGCTATATCTAAAATCTATCTTTCTTTTCTCAAGATAATATAGTCTCTGATAGTCATCTAGGGAAAGAATAGAAAACCACTTAAGGTTTATATCAGAATACATTCAAAAAAAATCATCTTCTACTTTAGGAAACACATTTACTATTTTATTTCTACAGTCTGAACAAACAATACTATCTCTTTCAAACGGTCCTTCTTCTCTATCAAAATTAGATGTTATTATTAAATCAACATTATAAGATTTAGATGTAAAAGTACCACACACTTCACAATTTGGCATTTACATTTATAGTTTGTTATTAGGAATATATTAATCATAATAATATTATAAGCAAAATCAACTAAATTAATAAATAGGTTGTATACTGTATACGTTATGTCTAAAGAATCAGCTCGATGTCCATATTGTGAATCAGTATTTAATAATAAAGAGGATCTTTCTAAACATATTGATAGAATCCATCTAGGTTCTGGTCTATTAGAGGGTGATTCAAGTAAATTTTAACGTATATTTGTTATTATTATATAAAATAAAATTTGCTTAACATTCTTTAACTGGATATTAATAATCCTTTATTATTTGATGTAAAAATTTTTTATGATCTTGATAAGTATAAATTATATATTTCTAATTATAGTATTAATGAAAATTTTAATGTTATTTTTTTTATTTATTACTTTCTTAACTTTTCTTTATATCGAACATATAAGATTCGAATCTATTTCTGCATTAATGAATAGTTCCAAGTTGTTAAATATAAAATTGATTTCTATTAATGGTTCTTTCATATCTAATGGAAAATTTCTCATCATTCCTGATCCATATCAAAAATTTTCACGCCTAGAAGTATCTGATAATGGATTAATGGATTCAAATAAAACCGTTGGAATTATATCTCTTAAAGATATTTCAAACAATAATTATACTATTACACAAAAAGCTAGTAATAAGAATTATTTAACCAATACAATTTCAAAGATAGTGGAAATAAATGATGAAAGTCCAATTTCTTCAATCGTATTTGTAAATAATTTTAATTTTAAATCGCAAAAATCTGTGAATTCTATACCTAATTCTTTTATCTATAATGCTAAATTTGTATGTGGTTCTATCAGGGGAGATGAAGGACCATTACGGCCAGGACATTACGATACGGATATCAGCGTTTATAACAAACAAAATTATCCCATAACATTAATTTGGAATACAGTATTTAACAATAGTAACTCGAGTAATTCAATGCTAACTACCGTTAATCCAAAACAATCAAGTGGATTTGTATGCAAAGATATCAAACAGTTAGCAAATTTAAACCCTCAAGATACCGATTTATTAGAAGGTTTTTTAATAATCCAAATTGATGAAACAAATATCTCTTCTGAGACAAAGCAAAGCTTTGCAAATGAACCAGTTAGTGTACAAGTATTTTATAGTGCTAATGCACTTGACTCTCTTCCACAACAAACTTTAGTCGAAAAATTTGTGTTCGAAATAAGGAATGATTCAACAGGAAAAATTCCTAAATCATTTGTCAATAAGGATTTGGAAGTATTGACCAGCACCGATCTGAACTCGATTGTTCCACAAGATGCGAAGATCAAAAAAATCTTATCATCCATTTATAATTTGACTGATATAGAAATAAAAAATATTGGAATAGTTATTAAAGAAACAGATCTTGGAGTAGGTAACATGATTGATGATCATGCCATTTCATTATTGAAACTGTCTCCAGAATAAAAATATTATCTAATTCAATTATGATTCATGCATTAATTACTAATATAAATTTAGAAAAAGAAGGCAATATTGCAAAAATTATAAAATGTGAAATTCTGCAATTACAACAATACTCCAACCAAAATTAGATGTATCAATACAAAGGATATAAAAAGTGATAAGAGAAATAGAGTTGATGGAAATGATAAAATAAAAGAAGGAAAAAGAAATTATCAAATGTGTAAAAGAGCTTCAAACACAAATGATTACTTTGTTGTTTGCTAACAAAATTTGTTAGAATGTCTTGGATATATAACTAAATATACACAACATAATTTGAAAGATACCTATGTTATTTATCTTAAATAATATATTTAAAGATTTAAAACAGATCTGTTGTTATCAGGTAAGAGAAAATATTGTCCGTTTATATCCACTATAATTAATTATTTGAGATCATTATTTATTTTGTTATGGATATTTCTTGATTTATTCACATCATTTAAAATATGTTAAATAATTTTTTAATTTCCTTCTAGATATATTAAGTTCTTTGATAAAGATTTAATGACAAAAAACTTAATAAAAGCTATTTTATAATTTATATATGGTATGATATTTTGATGTAGTATTGTTAAATTATAAACTTGTTTCAATTCTCATGATAACTACATTTCTAATGACTGTATATCTACACTATGTTAGTGCAGAATGGACAATACCATCAAATGCTGATAAAAATTAAAATTTTTTACTTATCAAAAAAATTTTCTAAAAGTAGATTTTCCAGAGAATTGGATCTTTACAGAAACTACTGATTCAGTCACATTTGCTCCAGATCGTAATTCAATTGATAAAATTAAACTTAATGTATTGCATCTTACTAGTGGTTCTATACCCATAAAATCCATAGTAGATTCTACACTGGATGAATTTGTTAGGACATTTAAGGATTTTGAATTAATTGAATCAGGTCCACTTTCAAATATAAAAGCTCCAAATCACAAACTTGTATATTCTTATCTAGATGAAAATAAAAATAAGATTCAAAATATAGATGTTGGAATAATCAGAGGATCGAATCTGTATATAATTTCCTCAACCGCAAATTATACCGATTATTATCGTAATTTGCCAATTTATGAACGAATACTTACATCTTTCAATTATTATAATGAGCAAGAGTTATTAAATCAATTTTCTTCTAATTTATCAAAACCTGTTGCGGACTTTGTGCCAATATTGGGTAACTCCTCTAATATTATAATGGTTGAATTTGGAGATTATCAATGCACATTTTGTGCAAAATTCCATAATGAAACACGCGAACAAATTATGAAAAACTTTGTAGATTTAGGTAAAATTAATTTTATAATTAAAGACTATATTGTAAATGATATTCCAACTGATAAAGGTTCTAGTATGGGTGCAGAAGCATCATATTGTGCGGGAGAGCAAGGTAAGTATTGGGATTATCATGCGGAATTGTATGATAATTGGAAAGGAGAAGGAACTGGATGGATAACAAATGATAGCCTAAAACAATTTGCTAAAAATATTCAGATACCTAATATCGAGCAATTTTCGAATTGTATAGAATCCAATAAATATTCTAGGCTTGTTCAAACTAATGATAATATTGCTAGATCAATGGGATTATCTGGAACTCCATCATTTATACTAATGAAAGACAATAATATTGAAACCATAATTCCAGGAGCATTACCTTATGAAATTTTTGAACAAACACTAAATAGACTGCTTTCCAATTAGGTTACTTTTTTAATATTTTTTATTCTAAAAATTTTATAATTAAATGCGATTCTTAATGAGATATAAAGGACTAATAATCTAATATTATTAGATGAATCTCTTTTGTAAAAATAATAGATATTATAATGCCGTTCTTTTCTCTTCTCTTTTGGTCTTAACTATTTTTATTTCTTCCTTAACTCTGAATTCTAATTTTTCTAAAATCTTTTTAACAAACGGATTTATGTTTTCCGATATATTAACACCAGTCTTTGGAGATCAAATAGAAGATTCCAAACAACAGGCTATTGAAAAATTTAAAAGTCAATTTTGTGGAATCAACTCTAAGCCGAATTCCAATCAGTATGTTAAAGAAATAAAATTGAATAATGAATGCGAAATGCCATTGGCAATAACATACGATGATAGTGTTGAAGGATTATGGTATATTTCTACCAAACAAGGATCGCTTATTTTATACCAACCTGATAGACAAATTTTTACAAAATATGATATACCTATTTGGATGTCACGCGATAAACCTATTGACTCCTCTCAAGTTTGGGATATCAAACTTGATCCATCGAAAGAAAATTTATGGTTCACTGACGAAAAACAAAATTTTATTTGGAAATTTAACAAAGAAAAAAAGGAATTTGAACATTTTACAATCCCAGAAACTAACTTATCTTTTGGTACTATCTATCCTGTTTCAATTGATTTTGATAATAATGGACATATTTTCTTTGCAGGAATTAGATCACACTCATTATGGAAGGGAGATTTGAATTTAATGAAAACTGGTACATCAGATGGAATTGCACCAATACCACTTCCTATTGAAGATTTTAAAGATTTCGATCCATCTCTTGTTAGTACTGGTTCAATTGCATTAGATAAAAAAAACAATAACATATGGGTGTCAGTACTTGCTTTTGGATATAAAGGCCAAATTTACAAATATGATATAACAAATAAGTCATTTAAAAAATATGATCTTGGAAATCTTCCTTCTCCTGTTGGTATAACTATTGATGAAAAAGGTAATATTTGGGTAAGTGACCACGGCACTAGTATATTTGTAAAACTAAATCCTATTAATAGTTCCTTAACACAGTTTGTAACTTCTACTGCATCTCCAAAAATTTTTGCTGGAGATAAAATTAATAGTCAAGCATATACTTTACCTTATTGGATGAAAAAAGGACAAAATGACTCTATCATATTTAATGAACATACTGGTAACAAGATTGGAAAATTCTTTCCAGATGAACTCAAACTAGTTGAATATTGGATTCCTTCACAAAACAAACAATTTGGACAATGTAAACCAGATGTACCGGAAAATAGTTGCGGTATTGGAAATGTACTGCAACTTACAGATGAAACTTACAATAAATCAATATGGTTCACTGAATGGAGTGAAAACAAGATTGGTTATGTTAATACTAGTATACCCTTACCTTTTTCAATTAATACAAAGGAAAAGGAAATAACACTTAGTCCTGGGGAAAGTAAAGAAATTAAATTCGAGATTACGGCCCATACTGATGCTTTACTTCATCCTATATCCTCATCTACATTAACTCCAAGCGGTGAGTTAGGGACATCTTATGGAATCTTTAGCGAAGGCTCAATAAACTTGAAAAAGGATGAATCAAAAGAGATATCTTTTGTATTTACCCTTTCTAATGATGTTGCTATGGGAGATTATATTTTGATGTTAGGATCTGAAGATGATCTAATATCAATTTCAAAAGCGATTCTTATCAAGGTAATTTAAGTTACTAGTTTCAACCTATAAAAACCTTTTGAGTCCTCCAAAATAGAATATAATAATGTAATTTTAACTTTTAAGTTGAGCAAAGGATAATTCATATTTTTCAGGATCTAAAATGTGAAAATATCTTTCTCCCCATATTCCATCTACGGGTTTACTTTTAAAGGTAATTAAACGACGTATATCCTGATCGTGTTTAAAATAGTCATAAAGATTATCTACATTTTTTGAATAAATAATAATTCTTCCAAAATTTGTATCACATTTTAATTCTTTTGTATACTCTAGATTAATGTAGGACTTGGAATTGCTGTCATCATCCTTTATTTCAAAAGATGTAAATAAACTAATTGGTCCTCCGTAGGATAGACTTAATCCTGGAATTTTTGAATAGAATTCCCATTCATTTCTCATATTTTTAACTTTCAGAGTTACTGCTGATATTTTTTGTACATTCATTTTTCTTGTAGACAATAATATGACAATAAGTACTAATTAAGATAGTGAATTTTTTACTATAATTTAAAATAAGTAATTTTAAACTTAACAAATCTGACTAATTATTAATATACTTAATAAATGTACTAAATAATAGTATGGGTATAATTTTATGGTTTATTGCCATAGTACTATTTCTAGCTATAATTGGTCTAGGATGGGAAACCTTTTTTACGGGGGTATTAAAGGGTATCGACAAAATTGGTATTACACCAGTTTTAAAGAATATCACGGATACTACTAAAGATTCACTTCAAGATATAATCTCTGAATCTTCTAGAAATACATTAGATAATAATCTCCATTTTAATTCTTAATAATTTATATCTTTAAAAAATCGATATTATCCATAGTTATAAGCTAAGTAGAATCCTTCTTATATCAACGTCTGTTGGAAACTGTTAAAATCGAGTATAGTCGTTCTTTCTCTGTTAATAATGCGAGTAAGGACTTCAATCGCTGCCTTCTTGTGTAAATATTCATTGTTATTTCCACATCTATATGAATATGTACAACGAGGACACCCATCATCATTTTCACATGGACACTCTAGAAGGATAGAATGAGCCCTAGTAATGGCTAACCCAAATTTATCAAAGAGACTTTTACTTGCTCCATTACCACCTATGCTTCCATCATGAATTACTATCATTCCTGTATCTCCTAATGAAATTCCTCCAATATCCTGTGAGGTCCCCCCTGTTAACATACTACTCCCTTCAATAAGCACATGTTCCGTTGCATGATATCCACTCGCTTCAATTTTTTCTTTCTCTGACACCATTTTCAAAATTTCTTTTGGGCTTGGAACTTGAAATATAAATCCTTTTGTTGCATAAGTGTATGTTATAGGATTATTAAAAAAAACTTTTTTCCCTTGATTAATCTCCTTTCCAATCTCAATGTTTGAATATCCCAGTACTTTTTTATATATATTTAAAGAACAATATTTTAACGTAATTCCAAAAATTTCTTTTTCTTCAAAAATTTCTATTACTTCTGGATATTCTTCTCTTATAGGTTTGGTATAATATGGATAGTCAATTGGTATTGTATCTATATCCGCAAAATTTCTTTCTGTCTTTTCGTCAAGTACTAATTTTTTAACTTTATATCTTCTTCCTGAAAGAAAGTAAATTGCATCATCGTGTAATTCCTCTAAAGCATGTGGCAAGTTTCTATTACCAACAATCTTACCATTAAAAAGGATATCTACATCATTTCCAATTCCTCTTATACTATAATTTTTTAGTAAATTGTGTTTTTCAATATTTGGAGTATATCTTCCGTTACTAAATATTACTAATTCCTTTCTTTCCAATTTGCTAAGGATGTCTAAATAATCTTGTGATTCAAATTTTGATATGGGTCTATCAAAACACATAGCCAGAATTTGGTTTTCCATTATTATAGGATTAAAAGGATCTAAGTATGGTATTTCTTCGTCCACTAAATAGTCTGAGGGATGATTTTTATAATATTGGCTTATCGGATCATTTCCCAATGCTAGGAAAGCATATCCTTCCTGGCCCTTCCTGGCTGCTCTGCCTAGTCTTTGTAAAAGTCTATTTATAGGCACAAGATTAGATATTACTGCATCTACATCTCCAATATCTATTCCCAATTCTAAAGTGGGGGTAGAAGAAATAACATCTATCATTCCTTTCTTAAAAGAATTTTCTATTATTTTTCTATTTATTGGTAGAAGACCTGCTCTATGAATACCAATCTTTATACCTTGTTTCGATGCAGTAAATGCTATCAATTCTGCAGATAAATGAGAATTACTAAAAACCAAAGTTTTGTGGTTCTTCGTCATTTTTTTAATAAGTTCAATAACAAGTGATTTATTTGATCTAAGAGAAGGATATAAGATAGCAAAATTTGTATCACCTTTTTTCCCTTCACCCTTCACTATTTCCATATCACGAGAAAATAATAAATCACAAAATTCTTTAATATTGGGTAATGTAGCAGAACAAGCAATTAATTGCAATTTTTTATTATCTATAATTCTTTCTAATCTTTTAATTATGTAATGGACATTAGATCCAAAAATCCCAGTATATGAATGAACTTCGTCTACAACTAAATATTCCAAAGTGTTCAACAGTTTAATTAGCTTTGTATTATTCAAAAGATGGTAATGTATGGAATCAAAATTTGTTAATATTATATCTGGAGGAAATTCGTAGAAATTTTGTTTTTCATTTGCATTTAAATCTCCGTCAAATATTTTTACTAGAATGTCTATATTATTTGTATATTCAATTATTTTTGATAGTTGATCTCTTGCTAATGCTTTTGTTGGATATATAAAAACAGCTTTTATTTGTCTGGTAGGAAACTTAGTTTGATTAGATGAGAATTTAACAATCTTGTTGTTTTGTTGATTTTTTAAGTCATATATTTTTTGTAAAATTGGAATGCAGAAGGCTTCTGTTTTTCCAGAAGCAGTCGGTGCAATAATTACTGTATTTTTACCTCGAAGAATATTGAAAATAGCTTCTTCTTGAAATTTATACAATGATGAGATATTTCTTGACTTTAATTGGCTTAATATTATATCATCTACGGGTAATTCATCTAATTCCTTTCCTGAGGCTATTTTTGATTCCTTCAATTTTATAACATCAACCACATAATCCACTTCTGAAAATAATATTTCATTGATAAGTTTGTTATTGATTTCGGTTTTTTCAAGAATTTGTGTAATTTCTTTTCTACTCCTCACTAATTTTTCCTTTTCAAGTACTATCTTTAAATCTTTAAAAACAGTCACATGACCCTTATCAAACATGTCTAAAAACTCTAAATAAGTTTCGTCGACGGTATTATAAAGTGGTAAAACTGAACATATTGGGCATTTTTCACACGTAAACAATAATCTGCCATCAAAAATTCTGTTTACTTTCAATGAATTTAATGAGGTACAATTAGGGCATCTATACTTCTCCACATTATTAAAATATATCAAACATAATAAATTGCTTCTCTACTCTTATCTTTTAGATTTATAAGATAGACTATCTATTGATTTGAGTATGATTGATAGAAACTATCAAAAAAAAAAATTCTAGTTGAAAAATTCATAAAGAAAAATAAAAAAACTGATCATAGCATTATTTTAAATGAAATTAATGTGGATTATGACACACTTATCCGGATAATATCAGATCTTAGAAAAGAAGGTCGAATAAAATAAAATTACACAGTATGATTTGTTACAAATAATAATAATAATAGCTTTTATATGTATGTGT
>Ga0111538_10006699_pt1 | contig 15563 bp, 5 predicted proteins | sample SoiMethybrSBSTD1_FD_79669 | JGI IMG/M metagenome (GOLD analysis project Ga0111538, IMG submission 79669) | Bulk soil microbial communities from a Populus tree surrounding site in Tennessee, USA - Soil MetaG P. TD hybrid SBSTD1 (version 2)... | ecosystem: Environmental > Terrestrial > Soil > Tree...
GATGTCTGGCTCGGGAAGCGGCGGGTCCGACGTCCAGTTCGTCTCGGTCTTGCCGGGTGCGCCCGCTACCGAAATTCGCACGTCGTAGTTGCTCGCCTTGGTGTTCAGGACCAGGTCGACGGATGGGACGATGCGGCGGTCGTCGACGAAGGTGATGATGCCGCGCTCTACTTCGTAGCGTCGCGCGTTCAACGTAATCTGCCCGCCTTCGGCAAGCGTCAAGCGGCCGGTTAAGCCTGGCTCATATGGCGTGCCAACGATACGGAGATCCGCATCGATCTCGGCGCGCGCGAGATTGTTGTCGATCATCACCGGTGACCCGGTGTCGACATCGACGGCGAATCGGACGCGCTCGAGAATGGGATTCCGCGCTTCCGTCAGGTCCAGCGTTTTCGGTGCACTGATCGCAGCAAAGATGCCCTCATCGAAGTTGATGTCGCTCGTGAGACCCGCTTCGTTGATCGTGACCTGCCCTCCGACGAGAAACTCGTCGCCGCGGCGGTTCACACGGATCGTCGAGCTCGACAGACTCCGCAGATCCAGTGGAGCGTCGTAGGCGAAATCCTTCGCCGAGAATTGAAGGTCGACATCGCTGATGGTGCCGTTCGCGACCGCGATACTTCCGGCACCCTCGAGGGCACCACCGTTGACTTCCCCACTGAGTTTTGTGAGTTGCATGCGCGTGCCGGCCAGGTCCACGTGGGCGTTGATATCTACGGCAGCAATGCCGAAATCGTCGCTGGCGATCGTGGCTTCAGTGAGGTCGAACGTGCCGTCGAATTCAGGCGCGGTGATCGAGCCGTGTGCGCCAACTTTCCAACTCGCGATGCCCTCAGTCCGAACCTTGTCGGAGAAAACCGAGAGGGCGGCGAGTTTCAGGCCACCGTCCACTCTTGCATCAACGCGCCGCTCGCCCACGAGACCCACGGTGCCGCTGGCCGTCAGGGTCCCGGCCGTACCGGTCAGAGCCAGCCGTTGAACGGTTGCCTGGCCTGCGCTGATTCCGATTTGCGACGGCTCCTGCTGCGAGAGCGTCAGGCGCTTGAGGGCAATCTCGAGTTGCGGGAACTCGAGACGTCCTTCCAGTGCGGCGAGATCGGGGCGTGCCGCCGATGCATCGAGGTTGACGCTGACCTGGCCGGTCACTCCGGCCGGCATCCCGGGAATCGTCGACGGGTCCAGATCGCGTACCGATGCTTTGATCGTGGCCGGACCGCCTCTTCGGGGAATCTCCACGGGCAACGGTGGAAGAGTCTCGAGCGGGATCGTGCCGGATGCGTCGATCGTCGCACTGCCCCACTGGGCTGTCAGGCGCTCGATCTCTGCGGCCCCATCAACCACATGCGCGCGCAACTGAATGTTGGAAGCGCCCGGTCCCAGCTGCGGTGATGAAACCAGTCCGTTTTCGACCGTCAGTGCCAGGTCTGGCACGATCGATTTGAGCGTTCCACCGATAGAGCCAGTCAGCGTGACCGCGCCGGTAGTGGTGACGTTCAGGTCCGGAGGCAGGTATCGCGCCAGCGCGGCGAGGTTCGCGTGTGCCTCGATGTCGAGATCGCCGCTGCCCGCGGCGGCTGTCAACGGCAGCTCTCCTTTTACCGAAAGGGACGATTCACGCGCCGTCACCTCCAGCCGCTCAATCTCGAGACGTTCGTTCTCGTATTGCAGCTCGCGAGGCGTGACGATGCTGAACGGCTGGCTGTTCCACTGGGCAGAACTCGTCGCGATGGTCGCTGTCGCGTGCGCGCGGGCCGGCTCGGCGAGGTTGCCGGTCGCATCGATCGATGCGCGGAGTTGGCCGACCAGCGGAGCCTCGTGATCCAGCGGCAGCCTATCGAGGTCAAGATCGTTTGCGCGCACAGTGAGCGTTGTCTGCCACGGCCGTGCGACAGCCACCTGCGCCTTTGCCTCGAGGTTGAACCGCTCGGCCGACCCGGTGACCTCGGCCTGATGATTCGCGGCATTCGCGGTGACGACGATGCGACCGAGTTCGACTGCAGAGACCGGATCGGCAGCATCCGTCGACTGCCAAAGACCATCGACCTCGATCGAATCGACGACGAGTGTCGCGGAGCCTGTCGGGGAACTCAACGTCCCAGCTCCTTTGCCTGCCAGTTCGACGTTGCCTCGAACGCGTTGTCCACCCGGCAGAGTCAACGACACCAGTCGCAGATTCTGCGAATGCAGATCGAACGTGTAACTATTTCGCTCGAGGTTGTAGGAACCTGTCGCGGCGATCCGACCCGCCGCCTCAGGTTGCGGCTTGTCAACCACCAGTCGTGTCAGGGTCGCGTCTCGGCCGATGAGGGTCGCTTCAGCATCCAGGGATCCGAACCGTTCGCCGAATGCGACGATGTCGTCACCTCGAACCGTGACGCTTGCGAGTGGACGAGCGACAGTTCCGCGAATGGTGCCGCGGACGATTACGGCGCCGGAAACCGGCACTTCACCGAAGTTGGTGGCGACAAGTCGCTGCAGATCCGTGGCACCGGCGTCGAAAACGAGATCAAGGCGCCGATTTCCTGCGAGCTCCACTGCGCCGGTCACTCCGGCGTGCGCGCCGTTCGAATTCGCATCGCCGCGCGCGATCGTCAGCCTTTCGGGCGTGACGGTCACCTCTGCACCGATCCCGATATCCTTTGCGGCTCCGGTCGCGAGCGAGGGTGCCGTGACGTTTGTGTATGCGACAGGCGTGTCCAAAGACCCGTCCAGCCGCACATCGATGAACACGGCGCCGTCGATCGGGGTTGGTAAGAAAGCGCCCGGTGCGCGGCCGAGAAATGTCTCGGCGGCACTCGTGGTCGACGCCACATCCTGCACGTTGACTTGAAGGTGACCTTGCAGACGCCGTCTCGTATCGACCTGGATGCGACCTCCCATGGCGGCGCCGGGGATGGTAATCTCCTGCAGCTCGGCGACAATTGTCCGTCCGTCGCCGCGCGCCGAGAACCTACCAGCGACCGGCATCGCGCGTGATGTGGATGGCGTTGGGCTTGGAGTCAGCGTCGCGGCTCCTCCACCTGATGCCGTCAGATAATCGAGTCCCGACCACTCGGCATAGACCCGTCCGTCGAGCCGCGTTTGTACGATGCGCGACAGATTCAGGCCGCGCATGATCGCCGCGGCATCGACGCCGACGAGGTCCGCTTGCAGTCGCGAGCGATGCGCGTCATCGAGTGCCAGTTCCCCTTCAACCGATATGTGAGCCCAGGGGGCGTCGAGGCGAGCCGAGGACACGGTCGCGCGACGTGTGCCCGAGTCGTAAGCCGCACGTACGTCCGCATGAGCGGCCGGGAGCGATCGAAACTGCAAGGCCGATCCATTTGCGCGCCCCTCAATCACCGGCGCTGACAACGGACCTGTGGCCTTCGCATCGACGACGATTGATCCAGTAATCGGTTCACGCCTATCGAGAAGCGCCGCGGCTCGGGCAACGTCGACGTTCGTGTGCAAAGTCAGCCCGACCTCAGGAGCTGCAAAGTGACGGACGGTTCCCGAAGCCTCGGCACGTGAACCGAACGCATCGACCTGCAGCCGATCGATTTTCAGATCGTCGTCGCCGCTCTCCAGAAGGCCGGCGATGTGATCGATCGAGTCACGATGATTCCTGAGCTGAATCTTGCCGTCGTTGCTTTCGAAGCGGATCTGATGTCGTCGGGTGATCGCGTTGCCTGTGATGTCGATGTTGGACAACACCAAGGCGAGCTCCACCTGCTGCGCCTGGTTCGTATATCCGATCCGTGCAGTTGGAATAGAAACACTCTTGACGAGAAAGTCGAACGACTTCTTCGGCGCCTTCGGATCGTTCGGCAATCGTGGAAGATTGTCACGGCCGCTGGCATCGACGAAGTAGTTGATATCAACATCCTGGACGCTGCCCGACTCCAGGACGTAGCGGCCACGCAGAAGATCGGCGAGGCTTAAACTGAGATGCGCCCGACCGATCGTCGCAAAAGCCGGCAGGTTCGATAACCCGCCGGAACGGACCCGGAGGTTCCGTGCGTCCACCCAAAGACCGAACAAGCTGTATTGAAGATCATCGATCTGCAGTTCGACGTGCTGCGATGCAAGGAAGGTGGCCAGGCGACCGAGTGCAAATCTGCGGGCCGGGCCGGATTGGAGGACCAGCAGCACCAGGACGATCAGCAGGCACAACACACCACCGGAGATCGCGAGCCTTCGAACGACTCGGCGCATTCGCGATTGAGGCTCGGGCCTCTCTGCCGATAGTGACACCGTGGACTCTGGAATCCCAATCGTCGCACCATTCGACGAGTCCACGCAAAAGGCCACGATATGTCGCGGCGCCACGTGCGAACGAAAGCTGCGGCCGTCAGCGGGTGACTCTTATCGCAGTCATCACTTTCTTCTGTGCCGCTGCATCACCCGTTGTGAATTCGATCACGTAGTCTCCGGCACCTAATGCCGCAAGCGTGACGTCGGCAGTCAGCCATCGTTGACCGGTCTGTTCGTCAACCCGCTCACCCGTCGTCACTGGAATCGCGAGCGGCTCGCCGGACTTGTCGAGCAGCCGTCCGCCCGCCGCCTTTGTGTCTGTCGCGGCGGCAAATTCAAGACGCACGCGTTCGGTTCGGCTGAATTGAAAGCTGCCTGCTGGCACCAGGCGATTGCCAGTCGAAGGCCCGCGGCGATACAGCATCGGCTGTCCGAGGCTTGTCGCGAGGTCGAGAAGGAGAATATCTGTAAACGGTTCGGCGCCCGGGTCGCTTGGTGCGATCGTGGCGCGGACGTTGAGCTCGCCGGACGCCACTGGACTGGTGAGTTTCACCGGTACAGAAAACGCGCGGTTACCGGGGGTGATTGGCACGCGTGCGGTCGCCGTCGCGTTTCCTGCCCGCACGTCGAGCGACACCGTTCCACCGTTGATCCACGCTTTACCTGCCTCTCCGGCGGGTACCTCACCAGCGATCATGATCGTCGAGATCTGGTTTGACGTGCCGGTGGCTAACGGCACCGCATTCATGCTGAATCGCCAGTCGGGTCGCAGCCGAGACAGGCTGGACATCGCCGTCGTCGCCGATTCCTTTGCAGCTGTCGTGGGTGGATTCGCTGCCTTTCTTGCGGCGGCGACTTCCTCTTCGGTTGCCGACTTGTAGCCATGTCGAGCGCGCACGTCGATGCCGGGCCGCTTCACCTTCACCTTGATCGTGTGATACCGGCCATCGAGCCTGGCATTCGTCGACAGGTAGCCGAGCAGGTAGTAGGACGAGAGATCATCCGAGATGCGTTGCATTCCCTTGTCAAGATCGTTGTTGTTCTGCACCGCCAGACCATCGGTGTTTTCCGCGAGCACGCGCAGATTCTCGAGGCGACGACGGAGCATCGCGTAGTCGGCGGTGATCGTCGGCGGAGGGGCCGGTCCGATCGCCGTATCGAACACCGGCAGTCCGCGCGGGTCGACTGTATAGAACGTCGCGTTCGCGCGATTGGCTTCTCCCAGGATGTCGCGGAAGTACCTGTCGTCGTCGATCTGCGAGAGGTAGATCCGCTCGGCATCACAAGTCGACTTGTCGATGGACTCTCCCATCTGATTTTTCGGCTTGTTCGTAATTCGGCCGTCAGGGCCGACGCCGATTGGCGTCGGGCTCGGCGGGCGTTCCTGAACTGTGCCGGTTGGGTCGTTTGGGTCCTTTCGCAGCCGTGTCAGGTCAGGATTCGGTGTGAACAGCAGCCAGCCTTCGGAGACGGTTACGATTGCCTTCCGCTCTTCCCGGATGTCGCGCAGGTAGAGTACGAGCTCTCGAAGTGCATCCAGCGTGTTGCGTTCGTGTCGTCGCGCTTTCATCTCTCCGACGGCGTCCGCCTGATACGGCATCGGGTAGCACGTCTCGTATTGCCGGTCGCGTTCATCTTCTATGAGTGTGCCTCGTGTTCCCCACGGCCACAGATTGCGAAGACCATCGGCCATCACCACCGTCTTCCGCGCGAGCACCACATCGGCGGCCGACATGCGAGGCGTCATGATTCCGACCAGATCGTCGGGACCGAGAATGCGATCGATGAGGCGAATCAATGGTTCGCGCGCGTGCCAGGAACCTTCGATCGACACGTGTGGGGTGTCCAGGAACAGCACGAAGACGCGGTTCCTGGGATTGGCGATCAGTTGCTGCGACTCTCCGATGCTGCTTGGTTCAGAACGGGCGGACTGTGGTCCAGCGGCCGCGACCACGACGTGTTCGAAGGTTTCGACTTTCTGGGGCTTGTCGTCCTCGAAGACCTCGAAGTCTTCGGCCTTCAAATCGAGAACCGGCTTCCCGTTCCGGGTTGGATAGGCATCCACGCGGACGAAGTTCGCCTCGGTGCGAAAGACCTGGGGTGGCGGCGGCTGTTGCTGCTGCTGCTGTTGTTGCTGCTGTTGTTGCTGCTGCTGTTGCTGTTGCGACGTGGGCGATTGGGCGATCGCGATCGCGCCGGCTCCGACGGCAACAGCCAGGAAGCCGACGATGCGACGCACGGGTCTCAGCTCAAACATTGATCGTTGAACGTTGGACATTGTATGGCCCGGCGATCACCGTGTCACGCGGATCGCCGTCATCACTTTCTTTTGTGCAGCAGCATCGCCGGTCGTGAATTCGACGACATAGTCGCCAGCTCCCATTGCGGCAAGCGTCACGTCGGCGGTGAGCCAGCGCTGGCCCGTCTGGGAATCGGTTCGCTCTCCGGTCGTGACGGGGATCGAGAGTGGCTCCCCGGACTTGTCGAGCAAACGCGCGGTGCCGGGCTTTGCGTCCGTTGAAGCGGGGAATTCGAGGTGGACGCGTTCCGTCCGGCTGAATTGAAAGCTGCCGGCAGGTACCAGTCGATTTCCAGTCGTCGGTCCTCGGCGAAACAGCATTGGTTGTCCAAGGCCTGCGGCGATGTCGAGGCGCAGGAGGTCGGTAAACGGTGACGCCGACGGGTCGCTTGCGGTCAGCGACGCTCGAATGTCGAGGTCGCCGGCAGAGACGGGGGTCGGCAGCTTGACCGGGATCGCGAACGCACGATCGCCTGCAGTCAACGGCACACGCGCGGTCGCAGTGACATCACCTGCGCGGATGTCCAGTGCAATCGTGCCACCGTTCGTCCACGCTCGTCCGGCTTCTCCGGTGGGCACTTCACCGGCAATCCAGATCGTCGAGACCTGTTTCGATCCGGCGCTGGCAACGGGAACCGCGTTCATGCTGAATCGCCAATCAGCGTGAAGCCGCGACAGCGATGACATTGCCGTCGTCACTGCCTCTTTGGACGACGTGATTGGCGGATTTGCCGCTCTTCTTGCGGCCGCGATCTCTTCTTCGGTGGCGGCACGATAGCCATTCCGTGCGCGCACATCCACGCCGGATCGTTTCACCCTCACTTTGATCGTGTGATACCTGCCATCGAGCTTCGCGTTCGTCGAGTAATACCCGAGCAGGTAGTACGACGAGAGATCGTTTGAGACCCTCTTCAATCCCTTGTCCAGATCATTGCTGTTCTGCACCGAGATGCCGTCGGTGTTTTCGGCAAGGGTTCGGAGATTGTCGAGGCGTCGGCGAAGAAGGCGTGCGTCTGTGACGAGATCGGCAGGCGGCGCTGGTCCGATCGGCGTGTCAAACACGGGCAAACCACGCGGATCGACCGTGTAGAACGTCGCATTCGCCCGGTTCGCGTCGCCCATGATGTCGCGGAAGTACGTCTCGTTATCTATGCGAGCGAGGTAGTCACGTTCCGTGTCGCACTGGCTCTTTTCGAGAACCGGCCCAGACGCGTTTCTTGGCTTCATCGTGATTCGGCCGTCCGGGCCAACCGAAATTGGATCCGGGCCAGGGATCGGTTCAGTATTCCCAAACGAATCCTTGCGGAGGAGGGTCAGACCAGCGTTTGGACGAAACAGGACCCACCCTTCCGAAACGGTGACGATCGCCTTGCGTTCCTCACGCAGGTCGCGCAGATACAACACGACCTCGCGGAGCGCGTCGAATGTGTTGCGTTCCCGACGTCGCGCCTTCATTTCAGCGACGACGCTGGCTTGCGACGCCATTGGATAGCAGGCTTCGTACTGGTAGTCACGTTCGTCGTGATCGATCTGGTCGCGTTCGCCCCATGGCCAGATGTTCCGCAGGCCGTCGGCAACGACTTGCGTCTTTCGTGCGAGCACGAGATCGGCAGCCGACATCCGCGGAGTCATGATCCCCACCAGGTCGTCAGCTCCGAGCATGCGATCGATGAGGCGCAGGAGCGCCTCTCGTGCGTGCCACGAGCCCTGAATGCTCACGTGCGGCGAATCCAGGAACAACACGAAGACGCGGTTCTTCGGGTTGGCAATCAGCTGGCGCGACGCTTCGATGGTGTTCGGTTCGGAGCGTTCGGACTGCGGGCCAAATGGCGAGATCAGAATGTGCTCGAACGTTTCGATTTTTTGGGGCTTATCGTCTTCGAGAATCTCGAATTCCTCGGCCTTGAGGTCGAGGATTGGCTGGCCGTTACGTGTCGGGTACGCGTCGACGCGAATGAAGTTCGCCTGGGTGCGAAAGACCTGTGGCGGTTGTTCTTGTTGCGGGGGTGGACCGGACTGGGCGATCGCGATGGCGCCGGCGGTAGCGGCCAGTACAAGGAATCCGAAGATGCGGCTGCGCACAGGCTCCCCTTCCCTTACAGGCGCGTATCGCTGGCAGTAACGAGTGTACGCCAGAAACGTTTAATTGTTCGAATGTGGATTGCGGACCCTCGGCGTGGCAGTAGACTTGCGAGGCTGAAGCGTTCCTTACACGAGGAGGCGGTGGTGAGCGTCCCGCAGTTTGATGACCGGACCATCGAGCACTGGAAGCTCGAACCGAGGTTGAACGGCCTGGAGATTGACGACCCGCCAACGACCGACGTCGCGCCGCCGCTGTGGAAAGATCTCGCCCTGGCACTCGCAATTGCTGCAGCCCTGTGGATCACGGCCGCCATTCTCTTCGGGTAAGCCTTAGCGTTTCGGGCAGCGAAGTCTCAGGCGGCCGGACTGTCGCGCCAGCCTTGCAGTCTCAGCCGCTCCGCGTAGGCCCGCGCCCAATTCAGCGCAAGCCATTCCTCTTGGAAGAGCTCCGTCAGCACGATGTCGCGGTCGTGAAGCACCTGCACTTCTACCGGTATTCCATTCGGAAAAAGAATGCAGCGGACATCAGTCGTGCGGCGGCGCAGACACCACAGCACGCGTGCCCCGGGCTGAACAATATAGCTCGACACGTTTGGCGGCAATTTCCCTACTTCGCCAACGAAAATGATGGGAGTATCCTGATTTAAACGGAACCGCGCCTCGTACGTCAAGCTGGACGTTTTCATGACTGCCGCTCTCGCGCCCTCGCCCGATCAGCCAAACCTTTTCGGTTACCATAAAGGAAAATGCGCACGTCACTGTTGGCGACATCTCTCTGTGTAACAACGGTTTTTGCCATTCTGGCCTCGGAAAAGGCGGCTGGCACCTTTCCCGGAAAGGTGTCAGCCGCCTTTTTGGGGAAAACGGCGGCCTCGGGCCTGCCGGTGGCGGTTGTCGGGCTGCCGAATGGAGCGATCCAGCCGCAGGCGGTCGCGGATGGAAACGACGTCATTCACGTCGTCTTCTTCACCGGCAAGCCGGCCGGAGGCGACCTCTACTACGTCAGACTCGCCGGCGATGGTCATCAACTCTCACGGCCGGTACGCGTGAACAGCATTGACGGATCGGCATTAGCGACTGGATCCGTTCGCGGCGCGCAACTCTCGCTTGGGCGCAACCGGTTCGTTCATGTCGCCTGGCACGGGTCGAAGCCTGCGGACGACGGCAGCAAGGAAGTGCCGATGTGGTACGCACGTTCGGCTGACGGCGTTCGCTTTGAGCCGCAGCGCGGGCTGTCCGGTCAATCCAAGGGTCTCGACGGTGGCTCGGTCGCTGCCGACCGTGCCGGTCACGTCGCCGTCGTGTGGCATGCGATGGGGGCGCAGCCTGGCGAAGGACATCGAACCGTCTACATTGCGAAGTCGTCGGACGATGGTGCGACGTTTTCTGCCGAAGCACCGGCAACGTCAGCGCCGGTTGGCGCGTGCGGGTGTTGTGGCATGCGCGCGCTATTCGACCGCACCGGTGCGCTGCACATCCTGTATCGCGTGGCGACCGACGACACGCGACGGGACACAGCGTGGCTCATGATTGATGGAACGACCGCGCGTGCCCCAGTCCGAGTGCAACCGTGGGAGATCACGACCTGCCCGATGACGACGTTCGCGCTTGCCCAAACGGGAGATGGCCTTGCCGCCGCGTGGGAGACCGCCCAGCAGATCTATTCGGCGTCATTGAACCCCAAGGCAGGAACAGTCGGCACCGTCGCCGCAGTCCCCGGCAGCGGAATCCGTAAACATCCGTCGATTGCGATCAATGCCTCGGGCGAGCGCCTCGTCGCATGGACAGAAGGAACGGCTTGGAATCGCGGCGGCACGGCGGCGTGGCGACTCACTGATCGAAACGGTAATCAGATCGGCCTGTCCGGAGATGCCGGACCTGTTCCGGTGTGGGGGCTGGTGTCCGCGGTGGCGCTCGGCGACGGTTCCTTCGTCGTCCTTCGATAGCTCAACCGTCCAACCTGGGCGGCAGACCCGCCGCCTCAGCCGGCCGTCTAAAAGTGGAGACGACACTTCGTGAGATGATCTCTTATGGTCACGATCCCTCGCGTGGTTCGACTTGTGGCTCTCCTCGTTGGCGTGGCTGCTTGTTCGAGCGTGGCCGCGATCGACGATCAGCGTCCAACCCTCGCGCCCTACATTCCCACCCCGCAGGATGTGGTTGACCGTATGCTCGAGGTTGCGCAGGTCACTAACAAAGACATGGTGTTCGACCTCGGCTGTGGTGACGGACGTATCGTCATCACGGCGGCGAAGAAGTTCGGTGCGCGCGGCGTCGGCATCGACATCGACAAAGATCGCATTTCGGAATCGCGGCGCAACGCGCGTGACGCCGGCATTGCCTCCCTCGTTCGCTTCGAACAAGGCGACATTCTCAACGCTGACGTCTCGACCGCTACGGTCGTCACCCTGTATCTCGTCTCAAGTGCCAATCTGAAGCTTCGACCGATTCTGACGACACAGTTACAGCCCGGAGCGCGCATCGTCTCGCACGCCTTCGGGATGGGCGACTGGCAACCGGATAAGGTGGATCGATTTGCCGACTCGCGCGGCGATGATCGGGTGATCTATCTCTGGCGGGCCGACGGAAAAGTCCGGCCTACCCCGTAGAAACCTTCAGTAACTAAAAAAGAAGATGAGATCGATTCCGAACCGCTCGACGCGGCGGAACAGCGAGTTGCGTTGACGTGCGCCCGAGGCGTCGCTGCCGCTGGCACGCAGGCGGAGGTACCGGGCGAGTTCATACTCAGCGAGCAGTTCGTTGAACGGATCCGACGAGAACTCCCGCGCATAGGTCAGGAACAATCCCTTCCAGATCTCACGTCCAGCGCTGAGCCGGAAGCTTGTCGCCCCGGCTGACCCGACCGGCTCGAGCTGCAGAAAGTCGAGGCCGAGCTTCTCTCCCATCGCCGAGACGGCCGGACTGACGACAAAGCCGCTGGCAAGCGTCGCGGCCTGCAGCGCGAGTTCATTCCGTTGGACGGTCGCGAGCTCGTTGGCCGGTTGATTGAACAAGAGCAACGACAGGATGTCGCTCTCGTCGAGCGTTGGAACGCTGGTGAGCTCGAGTTCTGGCGTCGAGGCCTGGCCTCGCAGTGCCGCACGAATCAGCACGCCGGAAACGGTGCGCGTGGCGGTGATTGAGATGAGTGGATCGACCCCTTGGTCGCCAAGAAATCGCAGTGTGCCGTCGCGTTCGATCGTGAATCGCCGCCCTTGATATGCGTAGGATCCGCGGATGGTTTGCAGCGTCCCAGCGACCTCCACCTGCTCATGTGGCGCCTTGCGTATGGACAAGTCGCCGCCGAGCGTAACGTTGATGTCGCCGAGGCTCGATAGCGCCTCCCGCGACAAATGCATGTTCTCCCCTCTCAGCGTGAGATTGTTCGTCGTCAGCACTCGCAGTCGAAGCGTGAGATTGTCCCAGATGCCAGATGTGCCTGGCAGTGCGGCCGTCGACGGGTTTGTGGGTGACGTCTCGGATGTTACGACCGCGTAAGGACGCTGCAGGCGTAACAGGAGCGTCCCGGCATTCAGCGTTGCGCGATCGAGAGCGATGTCACCCGAAATGGTTGGCGCCGCCAACGTCCCCGTGACGGTGAACACACCGTTCAGCACGACGTCGCCGAGATCGTTATGCAAGACCTCGAAGCGAGTGGCACTGACCTCGAACCCAATGTCGCCCAACTGAAAGGCGTGGGTACCCGCGGTCCCCGTAAGATCGATGGGGTTGCCCTTGCTGTCCTCGAGGTGAAAGCTGTCGATTTTCACCGCCTCGGGCACGAACGTGATGTGTGCAGTCCCGTTGCGATAGCGACCGCCACTCGCAGGGACATCGAACGATGCGCCCTGGAGGTCGAGAAAGCCATCAAAGGTTGGATTGCTCGCTTGCCCTTTCACCGTCACGTCGAGCTGCGCGGTGCCGACGACATTGCGCACGGCAGTGGTCAATCCCTCGAGGAGCGCGAGTTGAATCGTGCTCGAGCGCACGGCAACGTCGACCGGTTTTGTCGATGCCGTTTTGGAAAAGAGGTCAAGCGGCACCGATCCCCGAGCGGTGAGCCACGCGCCGGGGCCCTGATCGAGCCGCACTTCACCGACGATTGCGTCGCCGGTCCACCGTCCAGACCCGACAAGAGATTGAAAATTGAACTCGCGGACGCCTCCTTCGTCAATGCGCGCCTCGCCGCTGACGGTCGGATCGGACAGGCTTCCGCCAATCGTGATCGTGGCATTCAGCCGGCCGCGGTAGTTGGCCATTGAAGGAACCAGTGGGCGGAGATCCTGCACTGGAACATCCTGGATCCTGATCGACACATCACCGGCGGGCGCTGTCCGCCCGAGATCGCCGGCAATCGAGATTCGCCCTGAAGCGCCGGTCCCGGTATCGAAGACCAGATCGCGCGCTGTGAGTTTCGACTCACTCCATGAAATGAGAGGAGATCCGACAGTTGGATTGAGTGCCCAACGTTCGTTGCCAAGCTCCACTTGCAGGGACGCGACGTGCAGTTCGTTGTGCTCTGGATGAACGATGACATTGCCCGCCATCCGCGCCACCCGTGAATCCGGCAGGCGCGCCTCGAGTTCCCCCTGCAGCCGCTGCCCGCTGTAGGTGAGCTTGCCGGACGCGTTACCAAAACTTTGCCCGAACGCCATGACCAGCGTCGCAGTCGCGTCACCAGAGATAGTCGCGTCTGCCGGACGAGTGGCAGGTCCTTCCATGCGGTAGTTGCCGGATGCGGTGAGCGCGCTCACTCCGGCAATCTCGATTTCGGACGCGTTGAACGTACCTTCGATCCGCGTGCGGTCGATCGGGCCGACTGCGCGACCACGAAAGGACCCGGATCCTTTCGCGGTGAACGGAAGAAAGTCTTTGAGACGTGACGCGTCCGCCACCTCGATTTCGTACGTGAGGTCCGACTCGCCTCGTGAAACTGCGATTGCGCCCTTGCCGACCGCGCGGCCGAGCGCGGTCTTGATTTCTGCCGCTGTAAGCGTGGCAAGCCCTCGGTCGAACGTGCCATTCACGGCGACACTCTCGACGTCGATACCCTTCAGTTGCGACGCAGTCAATGACGCTGATCCCGAGATTTCGCTGACGGTACTATCGAAACCGACACCGAATAGTCCCGGCAGAGATCCCTTCAGATCGAACGCACCACTCAGCGTCCCCGGAATTTCCGGATTCGCGGTCAAAATGGCCGCGTCGAGCCTGTCGAATGCACCGCGCCCGTTGCCAGCCAATGAATCGTTGCGGATTTGCAGATCGAGAGCGACGTCTCTGAATCGGCCGCCGAACAACCGCGCTGCTGCATTCGTTCCCTTCACATCGATCGTCAGGTCGTCGAGCGAGGCTCCCGCGCCAGTCAGCTCGAAGTGGCCGTCGACCGTACCTGCGAACTGAGGCTCCCGCAATGTCGGCAGATCGAACTCCTCGCCAATCTGCGCGACGACCAGGTTCTGCACGGTGCCGTTGGCGGTGTAGGTCACGTGCTCGCCCGAGGTATCGATAGTGCCGTGCGACCCGCTCCCAACCTGCGCATCCAGAAACGTGGAATCGTCGAAATCCGCGCTCGCAACAAGCACCGGATCTTGAAATCGTCCCGTGGCGTCGTAGGCAAACGTCAGGTTCGACCGCATGCGTGGGACAGGGACTGTGCGCGGGAGCAGACGCAGATCAAGGCGTGCGAGACGCCCTGCCAGATGGAACCCGTATGGCTGCGGCAGGTCAATCCAGCCGCGAGTGTGAAATGGTGATCCGTATGCCGTGCCCTCCGCGCGATCGACGAGCACGCGATCGACTACCAGCGTGCCTTTGGTCGAGAAGTTCCGCGCCTCATAGCCTGTATAGACGACTCGAGGGCCCGAGAAAGAGAAGGGACCTCGCGGGAAGTGCCGGCCCAGTCCGAGGAGCAAATCGAAATTCGCGACGCCGGTCAGATCGGAAATCACGTCGGTCGGCAGCCACCGTGAAATATCGAACCGCGTGAGTTCGGCACGGCCTTTCCCCTTCCACCCTGGGACAGTCGTATCGAGGATGACGTCAGCAATGACGTCTCCCGCTGGTGAACCAGCGACAAGGTGGGTTTGCACCGCGGCCTGCGGTCCGCGCATGGTCAACTGCACGCGCGCCGGAACGTCAATGCTCTTGAGACCGGGCACGAGGCGGGCCATCTCTGGAAAACTAAAAGCCGACGCATCGGCAGTGACGTCGTAACCGGAACTCTTGAATGACGACGAAACCAGCAGCGACGATTCGCCGGACTTCAGCACACCCTGCCGAATTCTCCACCCGTCGGGTTCGATCGCGACCTCTCCGGCGAAATTGCGAACCGAAAATGCCGGGTCAAAGGCGTCGGCACTGAGCGACTTGATTGGAAATGACAGCAGCCCTTCACGCGACAATAGTCCGAGCGTCGACGTCAGGCGGCTAATCCGAAGCGGCAGTCGCATCCACGAGGGACCCCAGCCGCGATCGAAGGTCAACTCCGCGTCGTTCAACTGAATCTCGCGGATCTCGATCGTCCGCCGTGGTTTTCCAGAAGGAGCGCGCTTTTTGATCAACGAACCAAGATTCAAACCGCCGGAAGGCAGGTGAACGACCGTGAGTCTGAGCCCGCTCACGTCCAAGCGGTCAATTGCGATGGCATTCCCGCGGGCGACCTGCGTGACGCTGTAGTGAACGACCAGTCGGCCAATGCGGACGGCGGTGATCGTCCCCTGCTGAAGCACGACATCCTCGAGTACCAAGCCGGACACGAAGTTGCCGCTGAGCCGCCCGATCGTGAGGTCGCCGTTGAGGATCGCGTGAGACTGTCGGACGATGAAATCCCGAGCGTAGCGCTTGAACCAAGGGGTGTAGAGAAGGCCGACCAACCCGAGCGCGAGGACGAGCACGAACACAACCCCGTAGGCCACAATCCGGCGCGCAAGCCGCCATACCTTCA
>Ga0111538_10006700_pt1 | contig 15562 bp, 9 predicted proteins | sample SoiMethybrSBSTD1_FD_79669 | JGI IMG/M metagenome (GOLD analysis project Ga0111538, IMG submission 79669) | Bulk soil microbial communities from a Populus tree surrounding site in Tennessee, USA - Soil MetaG P. TD hybrid SBSTD1 (version 2)... | ecosystem: Environmental > Terrestrial > Soil > Tree...
CAGCGCAGCAAGTGTTCCACGGAACCGCTCGGGAGAAGCTCGCGCGCTTGTTTGCGCGAAGCGTCAGGCCGACGTGCGGCGCCGAAGGAACGCGCGCGCTCGTCTGTACGTTAACGTGAATCCGGCAGGAAACTGGGTGGATTCTGTACGAGCCCATGAACCGGGCGCGCGGTCGATCGTGGTCGTCAACCGGTTCTGGCCAGGTGAAACAGCAAAGCTCATATCGGACCTGCGCGCGAGTGGACACGCGTTTCAACTGCTGTCCCGGGGGCGCGGACTGGAGGTCTACGCGCTGGATTGATTGCCGCCCGGTCAGGTTCGCGCCGGCTCGATCTCAACGCGAATATGCCGCCACTTCCCCTGGCGGAACCGCAGGATGCTCAGCAGGCAGCGCGTCGCATGGCCAACCAGGATCGCCGACCAGATGTCGGCCGGCTGCAGTCCGCGCATCGCCTGGAGGGTCGCGCAGATGCCTAACGGGATGACGATCTGTGAGACGATCGAGATGTAGAGCGGCCCGCGCGTGTCGCCGGTGCCCTGCAACCCGCCCGTGTGCACGAGCGCGACCGAGATGAAGAGTCCGGAGACGCTCAGGAACGTCAACAGCTGTTGTCCGATGTCGACCACGACCGGGTCGGACATACCGAACACGCCAAGCAGGAGCCGCGGAATCGTCAGGAACATTGCCGCCACCAGGATCGCGACGCCGAGGCCGATGCGCGTGCCGACGCGGACCCCTTCCACTGCGCGCTCCGGATGGCCGGCGCCGAGGTTCTGCCCGGCGAATGCGGCGGACGCGCCCATGAGGCCGACCGATGTCCACGTGATCATCGAGAACAACTCGGTGTAGCCCACCGCGTATGCCGCCTGGGCTTCCGCACTCTGGTCGAGCGAGCCGATGAAGCGCAACAGCAGGACGCCGGCGATGTTCATCGCCACGCCCTGCACGCCCGTGGGAAGCCCGAAGCGGAACAGTGCGCGAATGATGCTCCAGTCGGGACGCCAGCTCGTGTGGCGCACCGAGATCACCCAGCCGCCTTTCCACAGACGATAGATCGCGTACCCGCTGACGAGCGTGCCGGCCAGGTTCGTTCCGATTGCCGCGCCGGCCGTGCCAAGGCGCGGAACAGGACCCCACCCCGGAATGAGGACGACGTTGAGCGCGATGTTGATGAGCGTGAGCGCGATGCCGAGTCGAAGCGGCGTGCGCGCATCGCCGGCCGCGCGCAGCGCGCCGCCGAGCATGAAGAAGATCATCATGCCCATGCTGGCGACGAACATGATCCGCAGGAACGGCAGCGCCTCGGCGCGCACGGCGGGTTCGGCGTTTACCAGCTCGAGCAGCGATGGCGCGGCGAACCAGCCGATCGGCGCAAGAATCAACACTGAAAGTGCCGCCGCAGTGATGATCGCCTGTGCGACCGTGCGATTCACTTTCTCGGGTTCGTCTGCCCCGGCAAAACGCGCGACCAGCACGCCCATGCCCATGAAGAGCGAACTCACGAAAACCATTACGACAAGGAAGATCTGCCACGACACGCCGATGGCCGCGTTGGCCGTGTAGCCCACGAAGTTCCCGACCATGACGTGATCGACGATTCCCTGCAACCCGCCGAAGGCGTTCTGCAGCATCGTGGGCCAGGCGAGTCGCCAGACTGCGGGCGCTATGGGCCCGTCAACGATCGATCGGTCGAAACGCCCGCTGGGTGTGGAAGCCATGACCGTGCAGGATCGTCAGCGTGCCTTCGGTGGGCAAGGAGCGATGGGCACGCTGAGGACCAATCGCCTCAGTCCGTTCCGATTCGCGCCAGGCCGTAGCCAGTAACAACTCTCCCGGGGGCTGGAACGTTGAATAGACTCAGGGCTTCGGGACGTGAATCGCGTCCTGCATGCAACGAGGGTATCCCGGTTTCCCGGAGGATGTCCATGAATCATCGAGTTTTGGCCTTGCTCCTGCTCGGCACGGTGAGTTGCAGCCTGCAGCGGGTGCCGGTCGCAAAATCTTCCGGCATGGATGAACATGCCGCGCACATGAACCCCGCCGATCTGGTCGCTCCGGCAACCGCTCCTGTGAGTCTCTCGCAGGGCACGCCAGGGATTCCCGCCAGCGCCAACTCGGCGCCCGCGCGACTGGCGGCGAGCCCCCGTCACGGCGAGTGGGTGAAGTTCCCGGTTGGCCAGGGGACGACGGATTCGGTCATGGCGTGGATCGTGTATCCGTCGACTCGAGGGAAGGCGCCGGTGGTCGTCGTCGTGCACGAGATCTTCGGATTGCAAGCCTGGGTGCGTGGCGTCGCCGACCAGGTCGCGGCCGATGGGTTCATCGCGATCGCGCCGGATTTCCTGACGCGCGTGAGGGGTGGTCCGAGCACGGTCGAGCTATCGGGTGACACCGCACGCAGGATGATTTCGGGTGTGGACGCGGCCGAGCGGAATCGCATCATCAGCGCCGCCGCGAGTTATGCCATGACGCAGCCGTCGGCGGAGGCTCGTTATGCGGTAATCGGATACTGCTGGGGCGGAGGCACGGTCTGGACGCACGCCGTCAACGGTGGCGTGAAGGGCTTCTCAGGCGGTGTGGCTTATTACGGAACGCCGTATTCGATACCGGGCACGCCGGCGACGGAGACCACTCCGGCGACTCCCGCTCGGCCCAACGCCGACTCGCTCGCGAAGATCAACGTACCGGTCATGCTGCTCAGCGGCTCGAAGGACGCTCGCATTACCGCCTCGATGCCGGCGATCGACTCGATCATGAAGAGCCTGAAGAAGGACTACAGCGGCACGAACTACGAGGGAGCGGTGCACGGCTTCCTGCGGGCGCAGGACGATCCCAAGCAAACGCCTGACGAGGCAGAGGAAGCGGCGAACCTTGCGGCGGCGAAGGATGCCTGGCCGAAGACGATCGCATTTCTGAAGAAGCACTTGAAATAGCGAGACCGGAGGCAGGAATGGACAGAGGCCGGAGCAAAAGCTGCTCCGGCCTTCTGCATTTCAAACTTTGCTGTTTCGTACTTACTGCTTCCCTGTAGATTGCGTCGACTTCTTCAGGGAGATGTCGATGATCCGTACACGTTCGATGGCCATTGGCCTGTTGGTTCTCGCGGGTTCTGCGGCGGTCGGTCGCGCACAGATGCCAGGCAGTTCGCGTCCGATCAGCCTAGTGGTCAGCGGTGGCATGACCGTCCCCGCTGGTGATCTGGCCGATTTGCACGACTCGGGTTTTCACTACGACGCGTCGGTGATCATCAACATTCCCGGCTTCCCGGTTGCGCTCAGGCCGGAGTTCTCGCTGACGCAGTTCAAGCTGAAGGATCCACTCGGAACGGGTGGTGGCGGGTATGGCAGCGATGACGTGACGAAGATGTTCGCAGCGATGGGCAACATCGAGTTGCCGCTTGCCGGCGGACTCTATGCGATTGCCGGCGGTGGAATCCTCTCACTCTCGGTGCCGGGTGCGGCGCCCGGTGGGAGCGCCACCGATGAATCGGAAGCCAAGTTCACGTTCGATGCCGGCGCCGGATATCGATTCAAGATGGGCGGCATCCGGGGATTCCTCGAAGCGCGGGTCGGCGCGGCGTCGTATGAACAGGGGAAGTTCGGCTTCGAGAAAGCGCAGTTTATCCCGTTCACGTTCGGGTTGGTTTTCTAAAAGGCAGCAGGCGGAAGGCAAGAGGCAGAACAGGACTGCGATCCCGTTCTGCCTTTTTCTTTTGACGGATTTGTGCAGGCGATGGACACTGCAGATCAAGACACTTTGAACGCGGAGAACGCGGAGGATTCGCGGAGGATGCCGATGCGGCTTCAGATTCTCGCTGCGAACCTCTGCATTCACCCCTGAACAAAAGACAAAGGCATTTTTTGTTGGGGTGCAGGGTGAAGCCAGCGAGGCCTAACGTCGGGACCCGCGTTCGCTCGCCGCGATCTTCTCGCGAAACTCGGTGATCCAGTTCGGCGAAATCACCAACTGGTAGTTGTCGCGGTCCGACAGGAACGTCACCAGGCGACCGTCACGTGCGACATCGTAGCTCTTCCCGAAGCCATTCAAGCCGGCTTGCGAGTCGAAAGTCATCACCGTGTCGCGACGCAAAACCCTGAAGCTCGGTGTGTACTCGATACTCGCCGCCATGAACGCGGAACCGGATCGGTAATACACTTTCCGGCCGTCGCGGGACCACGTCACTTCTTGCGCTCCCTCCGCTGATATCTGTATCCGCGAGCTCGGATCCGGGAAGGAGCGAACGAAGGCCTCTCCTCGGCCGGATTCATCACTCGCAAATGCAATCCATTTGCCATCGGGGCTGAATGCGGGCGTGTACTCGTTGAAGCTCGACGTCAAGTAGGGTCGCCCCGTTACCGGGGACGAATCCAGCGCGGCACGGAACAGATCCCATGTGTTGTTGTGGTACACCTGATACACGAGCCACTTCGAATCCGGCGACATGGCGACCAGCGGCGCGAGCTCTGAAGACTCGAAAAGCTTTTCTGCGGCGGAGCCGCCGGTAGCCAGTTGTTTCCAGAACGCCATTCGCTCGCGCTCGCCACGCCCCGGGTAGATCACGTACTTGCCATCCGATGACCACTGAACGGAAGAGACGCTGCCGGACGTCGTGAGTCGGCTGAAAGTGGTGGTCACAAAATCGTAAACCCAGACGTCGGTTTTTCGGTTCTCTGTTACGAGGACCGCAATTCGACGCTCGTCAGGCGACAAGGCAGGCGCGGCATAGTCGCGGACCTCGGGTACTATCGCACGACGACTGCCATCCGCGCCGAGCCACGTCATGCGACTCAGTACATTGCCCCGTGAGCTCACGAGGGCACCACCACGTGACACGAAAATGCCGGAATTGCCGTTATTCCCGGCGATGACAGGAACGGGATCGTGCACCGGCACAGCGTCGCCTGTCGTTCTGCCTTTCGGCGCATCAACGGGAACCGCCATGACGGTTCCGTCGGACTGCACGTACACGAGGCGGCCGTCGAGAACAGCAAGGGATCGTATACCCTTGATCCCAAGTTCGCTCACACGACCATCCTTGATCGACGCCACAGCCAACTGTGACGATTCCAGGTTGCCATACCAGATCGTGAACGCCACGTGTTCACCATCAGGAAACGCCACGGGCCATGCGTGCTGCCTCTCGTGTTTCGCGGTATCTGGGTGCGTGAATTCGGTCATCACGCCGCCGGCAGCTTTCACCTTCGCCAGTCCGGTGAAGGCGAGTGTCGCGCCAGAGATGATCTCGTTATTGGTCGTCCAATCGGCGCCATTGGCGCTGCCGCCATCGGCGATTGATACCGGTGCGCTGCCATCAAGACGGACCTTTCGTTCCTTCCCGTCATTCTGGAAAGCCAACCATTCCCCATCAGGCGAGAAATACGGCTGGTAGGCTCCGGTGGTACCTGGAATGGGTCGTGGTTCCAGCTGGTCCATGTGCAGCGCGTAGAACATAGAGCTCAGACCGCGCTGGCCCACGGAGTACACGACGACACGTCCGTCCGGCGAGATCGCCGCTGGCCATGGAAAATGATCGAGCGGTCGGGTGCTGTCGCTCGGCGCATACGCGAACCGTATCGTCGAAAGCGCTCCGCTGGTTTCCCGCCGGCTGCCCGAAAACGCTGCGACGGCGAGGGCCGCGACGGCGATGGCGGATGCGGTGAGAGTCACTGGATCGCGAAGTCGCTGACCGATAGTCGCTGGCTTGTGCGCTGGCCTGGCGATAGTGGTCGCAGTGGTACTGACCGCAGCCCCTCTCCCCTGCAGGACATCCGCGAACTCTTTCGCCGTCGAAAAGCGATCGGCCGGAAGCTTTTCGAGCGCGTGCGCGACGGCGGCATCGACATGTTCGGGCACAGACCCGCGCGACGACCGGACACTGCGAGGCTTGTCCGTCAGCAGTCGCGCGATGATCGCCTGCGACGTGTTCCCGATGTGCGGCGGCTCGCCGGTCAGCATCTCGTAGGTCAGCGCACCTAACGAATAGATGTCCGTCCGGCCGTCGATGACCCGGTCGCCGGTGGCCTGCTCGGGACTCATGTACTGCGGCGTCCCTAACGAGAGCCCGGTCTGCGTCACGCGCGTGCCGCCGGCCTTGCTCACCGCCAGCGCGATGCCGAAATCCGCCACCACCGGCTGTCCCGCCTGCAGCAGGATGTTCTCCGGCTTGAGGTCGCGATGGATCACGTGGTGGCTGTGCGCGTAGTCGAGTGCGTTCGCCACCGCGACCGCGATCCGGATCGCCTCGTCGATCGGCAGCTGCTTCTCGCGATCGAGACGCGCGCGCAGCGACTCACCCTCGACGAACGGCATCACGTAGAACAGCAACCCTTCTGCCTCTCCTGAATCGAACAGCGGGAGCAGGTTCGGGTGCTGCAGGTTGGCCGTGACCTTGATCTCCGCCAGGAACCGTTCGACGCCGAGCACAGCGCCGAGTTCAGGGTTCAGGACCTTGAGGGCAACGTGCCGGTCATGCCGCTGGTCGCGCGCGAGGTAAACAGTGGCCATGCCGCCAGCCCCGATCTCGCGTTCTATTTCGTACCGTTCGACGAGTGCCGTACGGAGTTTTGAAAAGGCGTCCATCGGGACCTGTGTTTTGAAGTCGGCGAGCGGGCGCTAATGTCGCTTGCCACTCCAAGCCTCGCCAGCACGAAAATGGCTTGCAGTCTGCTTGAGTGCCCCTATGCCGGCGCACAGATTCGAATTGACGCCCGCTGAGTCTCCCTCCCCTGGAGCTGCAAATGGATCGCGTACGTGCCGTGACTTTCGGTGCGCTGCTCGCTGCCGCCTCGCTTCCCTCACGCCCGGCACACGCGCAGCAGGCGCCGCGCCTCGAGTCTGGCCTGTTCACGGAGCTTCGGTGGCGGAACATCGGGCCCATGCGCGGCGGTCGCACCCGATCGGCGGCGGGACACCCGAGTTCCCCGTACACCTTCTACATCGGCGTCGTGAACGGCGGCGTGTGGAAGACGACCGACGCGGGCCACACGTGGATGTCGGTCTTCGACGATCAACCCACGCAATCGATCGGTGCGTTGGTCGTCGCGCCGTCGAACGCGAATGTCCTGTACGCGGGAAGCGGCGAAGGGCTGCAGCGCCCCGACCTCTCGGTCGGCGACGGCATGTATCGCTCGAACGACGGCGGCGCCACCTGGCGACACCTGGCCCTTCGAGACGCGCAACAAATCGCGGCGATCGCCGTGGACCCGGGCAACGCCAACCGGCTCTTCGTGGCGGCACTCGGCCATCCCTACGGGCCTAACGCGGAGCGCGGCATCTACGTCTCGACCGATGGCGGCGAGAACTTCCGTGCCGTTCTCCAGCGCGGACCAGACGTCGGCGGGAACGACGTCGACATCGATCCGTCCAACCCGCAGGTCGTCTACGCCAACCTCTGGGAATCGCGGCAGGGCCCGTGGGAGAACGCGGCGTGGAGCGGCACCGGCGGCGGGTTGTACAAGTCCACGGACGGCGGCAGCACCTGGAAACAGCTGACAGGCGGCTTGCCCGAGGGCGTGAACCAGGTGAACCTCGCGATCGCCCCGTCGAACACGCAGCGACTCTACGCGACGGTGGCGTCGGGCGCCGGCGTCGGATTCTATCGCTCGGATGATGCCGGTGAATCCTGGACGCGCATAACGACTGATGGACGTCCCGTCGGCCGGATCGGTGGCGGAGACCTGCCCGTACCTGCCGTCGACCCGAAAAACCCGGACGTGATCATCATGGCCAGCACCGTCTCGTGGAAATCCACGGACGGTGGGCGCACCTGGGCGCCGTACAAGGGAGCGCCCGGCGGCGAGGACTACCAGGGCGTGTGGATCAACCCGAACGATCCGAACATCGTCCTGCTCGTCGCGGACCAGGGCGCGGTGGTCACGCTCAATGGTGGCGCGAGCTGGTCGGCGTGGTACAACCAGTCCACCGCGCAGCTCTACCACGTCGCGGCGGACAACGCGTTCCCGTACCGGCTCTGCAGCGGACAACAGGAGAGCGGCTCGGCGTGCGTCGCCAGTCGAGGCAACTACGGCGTGGTCTCGGTGCGCGACTGGCTACCGGTCGGCGTCGATGAATACGGTTACGTCGCACCCGATCCGCTGAATCCGGATCTTGTCTTTGGTGGACGAAGCGTCACGCGCTTCGACCGTCGCACGGGCCAGGTGTCGAACGTGAGTCCTGTTGCCGGAGGCCGCGGCGGTGCAGCTGGTCCCGCAGCGCTCACGTTCCGACAGGTGCGAACACAACCGGTTGTTTTCTCAGCCGCCGAGCCGCGCGCGCTCTACTTCGCCAACAATTACCTCTGGAAGACGATCGACGGCGGCATCTCCTGGAAGCGCATCAGTCCAGACCTGACGCGCACGACCTATGCGTTGCCGGGGAGCATCGGGAAGTACAGTGATCCGTCGCAGGTCACTCAGCGCGGCGTGATCTACACCATCGGGCCATCGCCTCGCGAAGCCGGACGGATCTGGATCGGCACGGACGACGGCCTGATTCACGTGACCGCCGACAGCGGCGCGCACTGGCAGGACGTGACGCCATCGCAGATCGGCCCGTGGTGGAAGGTCTTCATGATCGACGCCGGGCACTTCGACTCACGAACAGCTTACGCCGCGGTGAATACGCTTCGACTCGACGACATGCGGCCGCATCTCTACCGCACGCACGATGGCGGCAAGACGTGGACGGAAATCGTCAGGGGCATGGAGGACGCGGGAGCCGCCAACGCGATCCGCGAAGACCCGGTGAAGCGCGGGCTGCTGTACGCGAGCACCGAGCGCGGGGTGTACGTGTCGTTCAACGACGGCGACGACTGGCACTCGCTGCAGCAGAACCTTCCCCGCTCATCGGCGCGCGACATCATCGTCAAGGACGACGACCTTGCCGTCGCGACGCACGGGCGCGGTTTCTGGATCCTGGACGACATCACGCCGCTCCGGCAGCTGGACGCCACGACGCTCGAGCAGGACGCCGTGCTCTTCAAGCCCACGACGGCGTGGCGCGTGCGCTGGAACACCAGCACCGACATGCCGTGGCCGAAGGAGGAGCCGGTACAATCGAATCCACCAGACGGCGTCAGCATCAATTATTACCTGCGCTCCGCCGCAACCACGCCAGTGGTCATCGAGATCGTCGGCAGCGATGGCCGACTCGTCAGGCGGTATTCCAGCGAGGATCCCGTGACCGCGATTCCCGCGCCCGAGGCGGCGGCGGTGCCGTTGTACTGGTACAAGCCTCCGCAGCGCCTGGCGACGAGCGCCGGCCTTCATCGCTGGATCTGGGATGTGCACCTGCAACCGCTGGGCGGGGGCGCGGGCGGACGCGGCGGTCTTCCGATTTCGGCCGTCCCGGGAAATGCGGCTCCTGGCGCAGGAACTCCGTGGGCGAACCCGGGCACATACATGGTGAAGCTGACCGTGAACGGCCAGACCTATGGCAAGCCAATCACCGTTAGGCAGGACCCACGCGTCAGGACGCCGGCGACGATGATGCAGCAGGTGTATGCTCAGACCAAGGCCGTCTACGACGCGGCCCTGGACGTCCAGGTCGCAGGCGCGCAGGTCGCATCGCTGCGCTCGCAGGTCGCGGCGCTCCGGCCGCAGGCATCAGGAGCGGCGGCCGCGCAGTTGGCCTCATTCGATGAAAAACTCGCTGCGCTGCAGGCACCCGCCGCCGGAGCCGGCGATGCCGGTGGCCGCGGCGGTCGGGGCGGCGGTGGTGGTGGTGGAGCACCGGGCGAGGGGCGTGGTGGCCGCGGCGGCAATGCCGTGCCGACGCTACCCGCGCTCGCCGCCCTCACGGGGGTAATGAATTCGCTGCAGGGTGCCGATGTGCAGCCAACCGCTGTACAGTTGGCCGCGATTTCGGACGCGCGCGCCGCGGCGACGCAGACCCTGTCGCGGTGGACGGCGCTACGCGCGTCCCTTCCGTCGTTGAATGTGACGTTGAAGGCTGCCGGACTTCCCCTTCTCGAAGTGCGCTGAGAGAGGAGCCTGACACGTGCGACTGGTCTCGTGTTGCGCGCTTGCCTGCGTCACGATCGTCTCGACTATCGACGCGCAGGCCGGAACGCATGAACAGGTTATCCGTCAACGGCGCGCATCCTCGAACGCCGCCATCGCTCGACACGACACGGCCGGCATCGGCGCGATTCTGGCCGGTAATGTGGTCGTAGTCACCTCGAACTCGGTGCACGCGGTCGGGCGCGAGACCAACCTGCAGCGCTTCGCCGAACAGTTCCGGACGCGGCCGGATGTGGTCTACCTCCGAACGCCTGACGAGGTGCGCGTCTTCGAGCCGTGGGGCATGGCGTCGGAACGTGGCCACTGGACCGGCTCGTGGACCGATACCGACGGCAAGATCTCCATCGGTGGCAGTTATTTCGCCAAGTGGAGGCGGGTGAACGGTGCGTGGTTCGTTGAAAGCGAGACGTACGTCCCCGGGACATGTACCGGCGGCGCTTACTGCCGGACGCCACCGCCGTGATTCCCCGGCGGATCCCGACCTTCGTTAGCATCGAGAGCCTCGGAAGGGCTTTGACGCAGAGGCGCACAGAGGATTCGCAGAGGCGCACGGAGGACGTCAAAACGGTTTGCTGCGCGCCTCCGTGAGTCCTCGGCGCTACTCCGCGTCAAATTGTTTTGTTTGCTTCGTTCTTCGTTATCCGCGTTTGACTCGGATTTCAGGCAGTTTGTGTTCCCGTGTGGTCCGCAGCCGGCCGTCCCTTCTCAGTTCCTTCTCTTCGTTCCCTCGGTCAGATTCCGAGTCCGCGCTTTCGGAGCGTTCATGCGCATTGCACGACTGATTCTCGCGATTTCACTCACCGGCGCCCCCGCCACGATGCACGCGCAGGGGGGCCGCGGTGGTGGCCCCGAAGCCACGATCAAGCCTGGCGAGGAATGTCCGCCGGGCATGACGGAGGTCCGGCCGAACCGGTGCCAGGCCCCGCAAGTCGCGCCACCGACCATCCTCGATTACCGGCCGCACTCGACGCTGGTGAGTGTCGAACATAAGGTGCCGCGCGCGAAGTATCCGGCCATCGATTTCCACGGACATCCACAGGGCCTGCTCGGCTCCGCGCAGGGACTGGCGAGCCTCAAGGCGTCGATGGACAGCCTCAATCTCGGAATGATGGTCGCCGCCGAGAACCAGACCGGTGACCGAGTGGTGCGCACGCTGGCTCTCGTGGACTCGTCGCCGTTGAAGGGTCGCGTGGTGGTGCTGGCCGGCATCGACCTGCAGAACGTTGGTCCGGGATGGGCGGAGCGCGCCGTGGCGAAACTGGAAGCCGACATCAAGGCGGGCGCCGTTGGCGTTGGCGAAGTCGGAAAGGGCTTCGGTCAGTCGGTGCGCAAGGCAGACGGATCGCGTCTGCGTCTCGACGACCCGGAGCTCGACCCGATCTGGGACGTGTGCGCGCGACTCGGCATACCAGTCTTCATTCACACGGCGGATCCGGCCGAGTTCTACAAGCCGATGGACAACCATAACGAACGCTGGCTCGAGATGGCGCTCTTCCCCGGGCGGCGGATGGGCGAAGGCTCGGTGCCGTTCGACTCGCTGATGGCCGAGCGCGACAACCTGTTCAAGCGCCATCCCAAAGTCACGTTCGTCGCCGCGCACATGGGGTGGCAGGCGAACGACCTGGGGAAGCTGGCGAAGCTGCTCGACCTGCCTAACGTCTACACGGAGGTCGGCGCGGTGCTGTACGACATCGGCCGCCAGCCCCGGGCCGCGCACGACTTCTTCATCAAGTACCAGGACAAGATCCTGTTCGGGAAGGACTCGTTCCAGCCCGAGGAGTATCCGTATTACTGGCGGGTCTTCGAGACGCGCGACGATTATTTCGACTATTACCGCGATTACCACGCGTTCTGGAAGCTCTACGGCATCGACCTGCCTGACGAGGTGCTGAAGAAGGTCTACTACAAGAACGCGCTCAGGATCACAAAGGGGATTCCGCAGGCGGGTTGGCCGAAGTAATCGCGTTCATATCTATGGAAGGGGGGCGGGATGGTGCGAGGCATCACACTCCCGCCCCTTTTCGTTTGCCGGAGTGCGCTTCCTGAAACGGCGTACACAGTGCCGCGTCCCTGTGTCGGCCCCAGTAACGCGCCCCATTGTCCCACAATACCCCACAGCCCGTGGTCACGGGGTGGTCACGCGCTCGGAGGCAGGCGCGGACCGTTCCGTACCGGACGCCGTCCTCACAACGGACCCCGCGGCCTGCGCCCGCGCGTTTCCCACTGGAGCTCATCACGTTCGGAGCGTTGCTCGCAGGGCTGGGCGAATTCGCTCTGCGAATCCTGGTACTCCACTGGTCACCCTACCTTGACCAGACGTTCCAGCTCAATCCGCAGGCGATCTGGATGGGCCCCCTGGCCGCACTGCCACTCGTCGCCGTGGCGGTGTCCGTTGCCTGGTTGACGTCCTCCCGCTCGCGGCACGACGCGCTGCGGTTCGGCATTCCCCTCGGCGCCGTGTTCTTTGTCGCCGCCTTCCAGGTCGGGATGACGACCTCCCGGGTGTACGTGCCGGCGCTGGCACTGCTGGCGCTCGGCGGCGCCGTGCAGCTGTCGCGGTGGGCTTGCACTCGTCAGGCAGCGACGGCGGCGCTGATTCGACGGTCGACGCTGGTGTTGATGGCGGTTTCTCTTGGCGGCGGCGGCGGATGGAATGCGTGGAAGCGCCTTCGCGAAGTTCGCGCCTTTGGAGCCGTGACGGCTCGGTCACCAGCGCCTAACGTCCTGTTGCTCATCCTCGATACCGTGGGGGCGAAGGAGCTGAGTGTGTACGGCTACGATCGGCCCACCTCACCGTTCCTCGCGAGCTTCGCTGCCGATGGCATTCGCTTCGACCGGGCGCTGGCCACGGCATCGTGGACGTTGCCGAGTCACGCTTCCTTCTTCACCGGTCGTTACCCGCATGAGCTGAACGTCGGCTGGACCAATGGCCTGGATGATCGATATCCCACGCTGGCTGAGGAGTTTGCCCGGTCGGGGTTTGCCACCGCCGGATTCGCCGCAAATCCGTACTACGGTACCTGGCGACACGGTCTCGATCGCGGCTTTCAGCACTACTCTGATTTTGCGGTGAGCTTCCGCGAAATCCTGGCCAACTCAAACCTGAATCGGAGGGTGGAGAAGCTGTGGCAAAAAGCCACCGGAGGGCGGTTCCACCTCCGGTACAGGAACGCCGAGAACATGAACGACGATCTGCTAAACTGGATCGATCGGCGTCCGGCTGGAAGGCCATTCTTTGCGTTCGTGAACTACATCGACGCCCATTCGCCGTACCTTCCGCCCGCGCCCTACCGGTCGTTGTACTCGGGCTCAGAGAATCGCGGGTGGCTCGTGAACAAGGATGCCGCAAAAGAACCGCCTTCTCCGGAAATTATCAGTTCGCTGCGTAATGCTTACGACGGGGCCATTACCTACCTCGACGCGCAGCTCTCTGTCCTCGTCCAGGAACTCGACAAGCGCGGCCTCACGTCGAACACGATCGTGCTCATCGCCGCGGATCACGGTGAATCGCTCGGCGACCATGGATTCCTGGAACACGGCGTGAGTCTCTATCTCTCGGAATTGCACGTGCCACTGTTGATCCGGCTGCCTGGTAAGGCACACGCCGGTTGCGTGGTCCGCGAGTGGGTCACGCTTCGCGACATTCCCGCGACGCTGGGGGCGGCGGCGTCGCTGGCGTCGCCGTCGTTGCCGGGGAATTCGCTGATCGATCACTGTGCGCGGCCTGGAATCGTACCGGCATCGCCGTCTCCGCTCCTGGCCGAAACAGTTGGGCGAACCCATCTCCCGAATTGGTATCCGGCCTCAGCGGGTGACCTTTCATCGATCATCGTCAACGATCTGCATTACCTGCGGCGTGGAGCGAAGATAGAACGGCTTTACGACACGTCCGTTGATTTCGCCGAGAAGAACGACCTCAGTAGCGATCCCGCCTACGCCGGTGCGCTGGCTTCGACACGGGCCGCCTTGAATAAGGCGCGGAACTGACGCCGTTTCGGCGGACCTGGGTTATTCCCCGTCGACCTCCGCTGAATTGCTGCGCTTTTCAGGAGCATGGATCGCGGGCGAGTTGCGCGAGAGCGGGGCGGCGCCAACCTTCTCCGTGACCCTGCAGCGAGACCCTTCATGCGGACCGTTCGCGGCATTCTGGTTTTCACGTTCGTACTCACACTCGCCGGCTGTGCATCCGGATCCGGGCAGCATGCTACCGGGAGCAACGGTCCCGCCTCAGGCGGCACGCTCGCACAGGTCTATTATTGGCGAGCGAAACCCGGAAAGTTCGACGAATACACGCGATACATCCGGGAAGTCGCGGAGCCAATCGATCACGAGGCGCAGCGCCGCGGCGCGTTCCTGTCGGTCACGACTTACATGACGCAGGACACGCTGAGCGCGTGGACGCACATGCGCGTCTTCATCCTCCGCGACTCGGCACAGCTTCTCAAACTCTCCGGCGCCCTCGACAGCGCCGGCATCCGCCTGGAGCCCGACAGCGCGAAGCGCCGTCAGCGCAGCGCGTACTCCGCGACGCTGCGGGACCGCGTTGGCGCAGCCGTGGCATCGATTCTCGAGTGAACCCCGGGAGCGTGCCCCGTCAGCTGCATGGCGGTGAGCAGACCTTTTGGTGACTTCGAAGTGATACTCAGCGTCGAAATGAATGGGCCCAACCCGGGAAGGTGACGGATGCCGTCGCAGTCGGGGCGCGGGAAGGCAACAGCGGAAAGAGAGGCAGGGACTAACCCGGAGCTCGGGAGCCGCGAGGCGTCGGTCGCGCGTCAACTCGGCGTGTTCGCGAGTGCCATCGCGCTGGTCGCCGCCCTGCTGTTTGTCGCCGGTGCGAGCTACCGGATTTTCGTTGCCGGCGTGTTCGGCGACGTGTCGCGCGACGTGCTGTGGATGTCACCCCTCTCGAACCTCTTCTGGTTCGGCCTGGCGTGGGCAGCGTGTGCGGCACTCGCCCGACTGATCGGGGGCAACCGGGGATTCCGCCTCGGCCTGGGTGGCCTGTTCACCACCTTCGTCTTCTCGCTGCTGCTGCCCCTGTCCGCGATTGCTCGCCTCGCCGCGCTCATCCTGGCCGCGGGCATCGCGACGCCGTTCGTACAACACCAGCAACGCTTCCCGGCGCAGTGGCTGCGCGGAGCGCGCCTGACGAGGAACGCGCTGGGGATCGCATTCCTGGCCGCGAATATCGTCGTCGGCATCGTCACCACGGTGGCACACCGGCGCGAGCTCGCCGCGCTGAAGGAGGCGCCGGCGGGATCGCCTAACGTCATCTTCCTCGTGATCGACACGATGCGCGGGGATGTGCTACAGTCAGCAGGATACCATCGCCGCGTCATGCCGTTCCTGGATTCGCTGGCTGCGAATGGCGCCTACTTCCCGTACGCGTTCGCGACAGCGCCGTGGACGCTGCCGTCGCACGGCTCGATGTTCACCGGCCAGTACGCGCGCCGGCTGAACACGACCATCGTGAGGCCGCTCAGTCGCAGCTACCGCACGCTCGGCGAAGTGTTCGAAGACGCCGGGTTCTACACCTTCG